>Ga0114922_10003264_pt1 | contig 15144 bp, 5 predicted proteins | sample AartaG_FD_100975 | JGI IMG/M metagenome (GOLD analysis project Ga0114922, IMG submission 100975) | Deep subsurface microbial communities from Aarhus Bay to uncover new lineages of life (NeLLi) - Aarhus_00045 metaG | ecosystem: Environmental > Aquatic > Marine > Oceanic > Sediment | place: Aarhus...
GCGCGCTCGTAAAACAATTTCCGGAGGATTTAGCCGGCCACACAAATCTCGCATTGTCAAATTTCTTGGGATACAGAATGGAGGAAGCTTTTAAAGAGGGGCTGAAAGCCGTGGAACAAGATCCGGAAAATCTCGATTATCGGTACAACCAGAGCTGGTATGCCTTGGCTTCAGGGAATTTTGAAAGAGCTGCCATTGAAGCTCGGAAAACATTGGAGATTGATCCCAATTATACCAAAGCTTTTATCGTGCTTTCTCTTATTGCCCTAGCGCAAGATCGACTTGATGAGGCTGTCAAAATTTATGAGGAACTCCAAGCCCTGTCGGAATCCGGAAGCACTTGGGCATGTGTAGGATTGGCCGACTTGGCTCTTTATGAGGGGAGATTGGAAGAAGCCATTGTCATTCTGAACAAAGGCATTGCTACCGATATGGAAAAAAATCAGAAATTCTACGCCAATCCCAAATACAGGATGCTTGCTCAGGCTTATTTGCTTCAAGGAAAAAATGATGAGGCTGTAGAGGCGGCCGAAAAAGCGCTCGAGATCTACGGCGGAGGGGAAACGCAATTTGCAGCCGCACGGATCTACATGGAGGCCGGGCAGGAAGACAAAGCTCGGGACATCGCCGGAGAGCTGGCAAGACAGGTTCAGGATATCCATCAAGCCTATGCCAAGTTGATCAATGGGTGTTTGGCGATGAAAAGAGGCGATGCCACGAACGCGCTGAAATTGTGCGATGAAGCGAAGAGTTTTGCTGATACTTGGTTGGGCAGATATAATTTGGGGCGTGCCTACCTTGAAGCCGGAGCCTTCACAGAAGCCCAGTCAGAGTTCGAAAAATGTGAGAGACGGCGGGCAGAAGCGCTGTCTGTGTTTCTGATGGATTTTCCTACTTTCCGTTATCTGGATTCCCTGGATTACTACGTGGGTAGGGCTCTGGAAGGATCGGGGAGTCCTGCCGCTAAAGATTCTTACCAAAAATTCCTGGATATCAAAGCGAACGCCAACCCCGGCAACCCCCTTGTTTCCGATGCCCGCAAGCGGATGGGATCGCAATAATTATCTTTATCAATCTTCAAAGTTAGAATTTCGGTTGCGTTTACATTAATCAGTTCTTGCCTTTTTTGTAATGTCTTAAGATTCTCTCTCTATCTTCGTTTTCCTTATCGCCTTTATAGTAAAGTTCAATCAGTTCTATCTTATCTATTTTCTCAAAATAGAAATAAATCACCCGAATCCCTGAATGGACACCCTTTCCTTTAAGAGAACGGCAAGCAAATTTTTTTGCTTTAAAGACCTTCGGATCATGAAATAGTAAACCTTGTATTGGAAAAATCCCTTTATTATCAATTTTTAATTTATGATAAAGTTTTAGCTCTGTCTTTATGAAATTGTCTAGATCACCTTCCAAAGTCCGAAATCTCTTGAGAAGTTTTTTTAGGTCTTTTTCAAATTCAGGAAGAAGGACAATTTCTTTAAAGATCTTCACGATATTCTCTCAGCGAGTAAGGCGGAGTCCTGTAGAAAACAGACTCGTATTAATGATTTCGCCGTCATCGGTCGTCAACCAAGGAACATCGTTGCGGACATAGTCACTGATTTGGGCAGCATTCATGTCAGAGAGTCTATCCAGGACATTATCGATAATTTCGATTTCACTTCCGCTCAACTTTGAAAGATCGGCTTTTCTCAAAGGCAAATATTTTGTCTGGGGATATTCAAAGTATTTGTCTTTCACCTTAACAATGTCTTTATTGAGAATTTTTTCTATGAGTTTTGCAAATTCTATCGGAGTAGGCCCATAGCGATTTTTCATGTATGTCGCTCCGATCAACTGCTCTTCATATATTTCGTAATAATCGAAATCGATGAAATAGAGGAGCTTATAGATAACGGTTTCCCTGATATTTGGTTTTGAGCCAACTTCGTTCAGGATGTAAAGCAGGACTTCTCTGAATTTCTCGAGATTTTTTTGAGGGACATTGATTCTTATTTGAGGGGCAGGCTTGTATACCGATCGACTTTCTTTGACTGACACAGTTGGCGATTTTTGCGGGTTCAATAAGTTATCTGCTGATGTGTTGAAGATATCTGCCAATTTTTTCAATTCTTCGGCAGAAACCTTTCGGCTCCCATTTTCTATCTGAGATACAGAAGGACGAGAAATGCCGAGCAATTCAGCCAGCTTTTGCTGGCTCATGCCCACCGCTTTTCTGAAGGCTTTGATCCTTTGACCGATGAAAACCATTTGCTTCACCTCTTTTTTTCTTATTATAACAATGTAAGAAATTAAGTCAATATATTGTTAGAAAATATGACATATGTTGTTGTGAATGACTTAAGGTAAGGGTTTTTATAGAAATCAGTTCAGAATTTGAAAAATGTCAGAAGCGGCGGGCAGAAGCCCTGAGTGTGTTTTTGATGGATTTTCCCACCTTCCGCTATCTGGATTCCCTGGATTACTACATGGGGAGGGCCCTGGAGGGGTCGGGTAGCCCTGCCGCCAAAGAGTCCTACCAGAAGTTCTTAGATATCAAAGCAAACGCCGACCCCGGCAACTCCCTTGTCACCGATACCCAAAGCCGCCTCGGAAATCAATAAATTTTTTAGTAATTTTTTACTTCAGTTTGTATTTAATCGTAGCGTATCTTTTTTCGGGACCACTTACTATGCTATAGCCAGTCACGTATACATAGACATCTGATCCATCCTCAAAAATTGCAAGAGCACGGGCTTCATCATTTGAATTTCCAGAGCCATTGTGCCTTACTACCAAGAGTTGATTTCCAAGAAAGTCGTACTTCACAGTCGCATAATCATATCCAGCAGGTACACCGGCGCTCCAACTCCACCCTGTTACATAGACATTTCCGAATGAATCAAGACCGATATCATAAGCCTGATCTACGCCCCCTCCAGGGCCATCATAATTTCTGATCCATTGCGCTGTTCCTGAACTGTTATATTTGATAGTAACATAATCCGAATAGGGATGGGCAGTTTTATCACTACGACCTGTCACATAGACATTTCCTGATGAATCCAAAGCAATGGCATAGGCAGCATCAGCAAAATTTGCACCATCATAGGTCCAGGCTGCTCCCTGCTGAACACCACTGCTGTTATACTTCACCGTGACCATATCCAGACCAGTTGAACCACCTTGATCACTACGACCTGTCACATAAATATCTCCTGATGCATCATCGACAGCAATAGCATAAGCCCTATCGTCTCCATTAGCAGGACCATTATATCTTGCTATCCACTGTTCTACACCCGCGCTGTCGTATTTTACAGTAGCGTAATCATAGTTGAATCCAGATGTTGCATCGCTGTCGCTCATACCAGTAACATAAACATTTCCCGAAGAATCTGTGGCAATCGCAAAGGCCATATCAGGTCCATTGCCTGGGCCGTTATATCTTGCAGCTCCATTAGCATCTATGACTCCTCCCTCACTCCACACAACAGTTAGATTAGAATCAAGTTTAACAGTGGCATAGTCATACTCAGTTCCCCAGCTTTTCCCTGTTACAAAAACATTGCCCGATGCATCAAGGGCCATGGCAAAGGCCTCATCAGTATTATCTGCCGGGCCATTATAAAGTTGAGTAGGGCCTAGACTTCCAGGAGGACCTATATCAAAACTATTGATTATGTAGTTTTCGTTTGCCATTGTAATCGTACCTGCAGCATACAATCTGGATAACGAATCATTTACAGCAACAGCAATTCCGTAATCACCTGTGGTGAGACCGCCAGATCTTCCCCCATAATACCTATTTCCGATGGGATCGTAGAGTGCCGTGCCCATTTTATCATCGCCAGACTGCTCGAAATATTTCCCCGTCACAAAAGAATTTCCCGATGCATCAACAGCAATGTCATTGCCTTCGCTGCCATCATAACCATTATGCCGTACCCATTCCTCCAACGACGGCCTGTATTTTTTAGTCAAGATATCCCTGCCTGTGCCGTTTCCTGAAATAGTACCGGTTACATAGATATTTCCAGCACTATCGAGAGCCAAAGCGGGGTTTTGGCCATGGCTTTCGTATCTAATCCACTTCTCACTCGCGCTGGTACCTAGATCTTCATACTTTATTGTGGCATAATCCCATTCTGTTCCGCCTCTAAAACTATCTCCGGTTACATAGACATTTCCGGAGGAATCAAGAGCTATATCATATGCATAATCAAGGTCATCATTTGGGCCGTTATACTTTGCAATCCATTTCTGACTTGCAGAGCTACCTAGATCTTCATACTTTATTGTGACATAATCTAAACTTCCCTCTGTTGCGCTGGTAGCACTAGATCCTGTAACAAAGACATTCCCTGAAGAATCAACGGCAATTGCTTCTGCTCGGTCATTGCCATTAGCAGAAGCATCATTATACCTTGCAACCCATTTCTCACTTGCAGTCCCACCCAGATCTTCATATTTAATTGTGACGTAGTCCTGATAATATGTCCCATCACTCCATCCTGTAACAAAAACATTCCCTGAAGAGTCTAGGACGATGGCAGAGGCTCCATCAAGCGCCCCAAACACGCTTACATTATCATAACTCGCAATCCATTTCTGATTTACTGAACTACCTAGATCTTCATACTTTATTGTGACCAAATCTACATTAAAAGCACTTACTTTGCTGCTCCCGGTAACATATATGTTACCAGAGTCATCAATGGTCATTGCATTCGCCCTGTCAAAGTCACCGTAAGGCCCGTTATATCTCTCTACCCAAACCTCATTCCCGGTTGCACCATCATATTTTATAGTGCAGTAGTCAGTATCTGTTCCGCTCACAGTACAATAACCTGTTACATAGATATTTCCAGTTGAATCAACAGCAAGGGCATTAGGACGATCATGATGATTTCCAGGCCCATCATATGTTGCTGACCACTTCTCCACTCCAGCACTGTCATATTTTATGGTACAGAAGTCATCGTCAGATCCGTTTTCAACGACGCCTGTTACATATACATTTCCCGAAGAGTCGATGGCAATTTCAGTCCCACGATCAGGATATATAGAACCTACATAAATCGCTTCCCACTCCTTTTGACCGACACTATCATATTTCGCTGTATAGATATCTCCAAGAGTATGCCCTGTCACGTAGACATTTCCATATACATCAACAGTTATATCTAAGCTTACATCATCACCGTCTGAAGGATCGTTGTACGTTGCCATCCACTCATCTTCGGGTATTGCAGGGGGTGCAGTGATATTGAAGGCTGCAGAGGTGTCGGGAGTAAGTCCAGGATTGTTGAGAGATGTGGCACTCAAAGTGAAGCCATTTCCTGGATTGTATATCTCAAGATCAGTAAATACCGCTACGCCATTAATGACAGTCAAACTAGTATGACCTGCCAGTATTCCGCTACCTGGATTTGTATCAATGGCCAAAGTTACTTCTGTAGTGTTATCTGTGGTGACCGTGTTGCCAAAGGTGTCCTGAACTTTAATGTGAGGCTGCTGCGTCCACGCTTTATCTGCAACACCTCCACCTGGCTGTTGAGTAAAGACAAGCTTGGTTCCCACGCCACTAGTAACTGTTATGATGCCAGAATCAACGGAAGTTAACCCAGATTTTGAGGTCTGAATTTGTGCACTTCCGGCTAGATTTCCTGTAAAGATAGCACTCTTCATGTCTCCGGCCGACACCAGATCTGTATCATCCACACCTCCAGTCTTAATGATTAAAGACCAGGAGTCTGCTGCAACATTTTCGATAAAATTGCCTCCAGCATCTCTTGCAATGGCATATACGGTTATCGAAGACCCAAAACCTATGCTTTGAGCAGGAACCACTTCTCCTGAGCCGTCAAATGCAGTTTCTACTAAGATCTGATCGGATGATCCTGTTGTGATATCAAACTGATCGCTAGTCCCTGAGGTGTAAGCAGGATCAGATGTGGCCTCAAGAGTATAACCGGTACCGGCTTTATCTATTGAGAGATTGTTGTAGATAGCCACACCATTGACAACAACTTTCGTAGTTGTTCCGGAAAGAGTTCCTCCGCCTGGATTGTTATCAAGCGCTATTGTTATCTCTGTGGAATTATCTGATACTACTGTATTTCCATATTGATCCTTAACCTTAACAACAGGTTGTGTTACCCACACGGCTCCTGCTACCTCAGTGCTTGGCTGTTGCGTAATCTCGAGAGATGTAGGATCAGGGGGACCGAGAATGGTTATGCTTAAGTTTTGAGAGTCAGATAGTATGCCTTCTTCCACCATAATCTGGAAACTGTAAATGCCTTCTGTTATTGGAGTTCCTGAAATCACTCCTGTATTTGCGTTGAGAGTTAAACCAGGCGGTAAGTTGCCATTATCGGACCAAATTCTGGAACCGCTTCCGCCAATGGCCCAAACTGCTGCTGCATAGGGAGTTCCCTGTATTCCTATATCCAGAGCATCTGTTCCGATAACAAGGGTATCGGGAAAGCTCTGTGGGTATTTTACTGTGGCATAATCACTCCCGAATCCATCTCCTCTACCTGTCACAAAGACATTTCCCAATGAGTCTACAGCAATAGCCCTGGCACCGAAGTCATCCCAATCATCGCCAGAAACTGGTGTGGCTCCAGGGAATCTTGCTGTCCAAAGTTCATTTCCAGAGTTATCATAGGCTACTGTAGCAAAATCAGCAGTTCCACTAGTACTATAGATTCTTCCAGTGACATAGATATTCCCGATTGGATCAATCGTGAGAGCACCTGCGCTGTCATATCCGTTGTCAGGGCCGTTGTACCTTGCCTCCCAGATTTGATTCCCGTTTGTATCATACTTTACGGTGGTGTAATCCCCAGAGGTGCTGATTCCCGTGCTCTGTCCTGTCACATAGACATTTCCATTCGGATCTACAGCAATGGCATGGGCATAATCTTCACCGTTCGGATGCGGCCCATCATAAATGGCTATCCATTCCTGATTACCTAAGCTATCATACTTTATAGTGCCATATTCAACACGAGTTTCTCCAACCCATCCGGTCACATAAACATTTTCTGAAGAATCCACTGCTATGGCATTAGCATTATCCTCCCAGTTATCGCTTCCATTATACCTTGCTACCCAAATCTCACTTCCTGTTCTGTCATACTTTACAGTGCAATAGTCTGCATTCGCTGAACTGCCTATGCTCCAACCTGTTACATAAACGTTTCCGGATAAATCCACTGCAATATCTTGAACATCGTCTCTGTCGTTTCCAGGTCCATTGTAAACAGCAACCCATAGTTCATTTCCATCCTTGTCATATTTTATCGTGTGGTAGTCTGTGCTTGAGCCCGTCCAGATTCTACCTGTACCTGTGACATAGACATTTCCTGAAGAGTCAATGGCTAAAGCCTCTGCTTCATACCCTTCAGAGGGTCCTGTGACGTTCCAGATTTCATTCCCATCGGTATCATATTTTATAGTGCGATAGTCACCGTTGGAACCGCCTGTGATGTAAACATTCCCCAATGCGTCTACAGCAAGATCATTTGCTCTATCGAATGTATCTGTTCCATTGTCGTACCGGATGGTCCAGACCTCGTTTCCAACATTGCCATACTTTATGGTGACATAGTCGTTATTCCAGTCATCCCCGCCTGCGTAGCTTTTGCCTGTGACATAAACATTTCCGTCTACATCCACAGCAATAGCAGATGGTTCATCGTAGTCATTAAATGGACCATTATAGTAGGCTGCCCATTCTTCTGTTAGAATTGGCACCAATGACTCGTTGTAGTTCTGATTCGGGATGTCAGCGCTGGTTTCGGCTGAGGTGTAGGCTCTTTGTGCGGGATCGAAGGTGTGTCCAACCATAAAAGGAATGACAGTTCCTTCCCATTCTTTACGGACATCATCCTCATAATATCCGTCTGTCTCAGTATACGGTTCGTTAGGCAGACCTCGCATCAAAACGCCTGGAAGTGGATCTCCAGTAGTTTCATCGTACACGTAGCCGGAGATTTTTATGAAATCGGTTGTCGCAGGAAGAATGACGAGATCGAAATTCTTTGTATCGGAGTCTGAATTATTGTAGTCAGTTACCGTGATATTAACATTATAAGTTCCTGCAGTTGTTGGATAACCGCTAATTACACCACTTACGTCCATCGATAAGCCTTCTGGTATTGTGGAACCTGAACCAGCTGCCCAGGTCCAAGTCAAAGGTGGTTCACCTCCCGAAGCGAGAAGGGTCGCTCCATAAAAGTCGTCCACAATTCCATTGGGAAGAGAGGTTGTTTGTATAGTTGATTCTGTCGGAACTCCTCCTGTGTGTATGGTGATTGTGTATCGTGCGGTGGCAGTTTCCGAATTTGCATCGGTGACCTTCACCATGAACTGATAAATGCCATCAGATCCAGGATCAGGAGTTCCGGAAATTTTCGTAGAGCTGTCGTGAACAGGAGGATCATGGTAAGGAATTATGTTAAGTCCTGGAGGCAAGTTGCCCCATTCAAGAGACCAGCTATAGGGTGTTGTTCCTCCTGTAGCGTCCAAAATCGCATCGTATAACACTCCCACAGATCCGTCATACACACCAGCAGTCGAGATGAAAAGATCTGTAGCGGTTGTTCGAGGCGTTGTTATTCCGGCTTTGACATCTTCAGAACCGACAGCATGAGCAGTCACCGCAAATCCGAGATTCTCTATGTAATCCTCGACATTAAAAGCCTGAATGGAGAATTGGTCATTCAGTTCTTGTGTAAAAACACCCTGTTCCCTTGTTTCCGGTGCTATATCCATGACCCGAAGATCGACGAGGGCTTCTTCTCCAGGTCCAAGAGTAAATGTGGCGTTCTCGATTGCGGCGTTGACGATGTTTGGATTAACAATATTCGGGTTGACGATGTTCGGATTGACGATGTTGGGATTGACGAGGTTGAGTAGGAGTTCATGATGAGGTTCATCATACAAGGTGCAGCTTTGGTATGTGTTGTTTTCAGAATTGGTGTTTTCGCTAACCAACTCTTCGCCAGCAATACCCGGTGTGTAGTGCACGCGATATATCAGGAGCTGTGTGTAGATTCCTGGTGGGGGGGATTTTTTGGCAAGAGCTTTTAATGTGAAAGTGGAAGCGACGTTTCCATCATTTCGTACATTCCATGTGACATCGGTGATGGGAACGGATTCCGGAACTGCTGCATTAACGATATTGGGGTTAACAATATTAGGATTGACGATGTTGGGATTGACAATGTTGGGATTAACGATGTTGGGATTGACGATGTTAGGATTGACAATGTTTGGATTCACAATATTGGGATTGACGATGTTTGGATTCACAATATTGGGATTAAGTGGATCATTGACAATATTTGGGTTAACAATGTTGGGATTAACGATGTTTGGGTTAACAATGTTCGGATTAAGTGGATCATTGACAATATTGGGATTGACAATATTCGGATTGCAAATCCAATTGACGATATTCGGGTTGTCAGGGTTGGTTATGATTGGGATATGGTCTTCCTCGCCACCGCTGACTCCATCATCTGACGGATCGTTGTTCAGGATGATATAGCTTATAGGTGCATTTCCGATTGGAATCCAAGACGCATCATATTCCCATATTTCGATTTTGACTGTGGCATCCACGTCGTCTGATTTAACGAAAACCGGCCGCGATATAGTTGAATAAGGAGCGATGGTCACATCCAATTCATTGAAATAGTCAAACTGGAGGAATGAGGCCTCTCCGTTTGGCGGCTGGTTCGTGATAAACAGGCGAAAGTTGCGAAAGACGCCCGATGTGTTTTTCACGAATATGGCAAAAGTTCTTGCAATATCTTCGCCTAAATCAAGCCTCTTGTTGTTGGCATAAGCTCCCGCCATTATGCCCCATGAAAGCTTGGCTGTGTATATATTTTGGTTTCGGATAGCCGGCTTGTTGAGCATGTTGGAATCTAAGGGATCACATTGATTACGACCTGGAGAGACATAGCCCGATTGAGAATAAACCGGCACATACATGCTCCAGTCATAGTCGCCTGTGGGGGAACGGACGTCCCTGTTGTCGGTCCAGGCAACATGAAAAACAGGGTTATCTGAGGGAGCCGTATTGAAAACCCATTCCCCGCTTTCATTTGCGTAAATCGTGGGAGAGGCAGCGATGCTGATATAATCCCCCATAAAAGGGAGGGTGCCCCCTTTGAACATCGGAAGATTCAGGCAGTTATACTGGGCCGGGATGATGATATAATTGCCCTTGCCATCGAGCATCAAGTTTCCCTCTTCATCTTGATAAGCAATGTAAATGTACCGGGAGACTTGAGTATAGGACCAATTTAAACTTGGATAAGTACTTGCATCGGCCTGCGCGGCCCAGACGTCTATGGTGTGCCGTTCGGGCAGTCTCTCGCTGATCCATGCGTCGAATCCATATTCGGTTGCAGACCAGTCATGACGCTGGTCATACCAGACCAAGGTCAATTTTCCTGCAGCAAAGGAAAGCTGTGGCATAAACTCGTGTCCCTGATGAGGACTTGTGGGCGGGTCTATTTCATAGGGTCCGTCCCATCCGCTTCCCATGTCAGAGGTCTTCATGACGATTCGAGCATCACTTGAAAGGGCTCCAAATCCCCTTTGTGACCATGCGACATAGACTCTATGATTGTTGTCCACAGCGATGGTCGGATAGGAATTTGTTCTAATAGTCTCGCCTGTTGGAGGATCGATGAAGTTTGTGGCAGGTTGGTCGAAGGTATCGTTTAAAAATGTGGCAATGACCTGCGGGCTGGAAAACGTGCTTCCCCTGTCAGTTGATTTGACGACAACGATCCCGCTGTCCTGGCTTTTATGATAAAAGCGGCGGAAGGCCACATAGACATCACCATTATGCGGATCTATACCGATATTGGCTCCTTGGATGATGTGCTGGCTTTCGCTCAGTTTCGTGGGGCTGCTCCAGGTCAGGCCACCGTCAGTGGAGCGGGTGCAATACATCTTGCTCTTGATGTTCTTATCCAAATTTCCTAGGAATGTCGTATAAACCAGAAAAATATAGTCGTTGTTTGCTCCACGAGGAACATCCACGGCCATCCTCGGCATATCCACGAACTGTCCGGCATTCCCGGTCACGACTATTTCTACACCGCGATAATCGATCGTATTGCCGCTTTCTTTGTCATTGGTATCTTCGAAGCGTGCGACAAATATAGCACTGTTCTTTTCCCCTCGATTGAAGGCTAAACCACTGTAATAAAACCGCCCCTCGGATCCAGCACAAACCCAGGGATCAGCCGCGGTAGAGTATGCTTTGAGTGGTGATGTCGATCCAATATCCTGCGGAAATCCAGGCAAAAGGGCTGTTTTCCAGGATTCGCCGCCGTCATCCGAAGTATAATATCCCAGCCATGCATCCGCCGCTGCATTTCCCCCTATTCCGGGAAGTTCTTCTCCCTCAATCTGCATATCCACAGTACGGTAATCGTTTGCCCCTGCAAGAAGATGCAAAGGATTCCGGCTGGAAACGGCCAGCGAAGGCTCGTTTTGACGCTGCAAATAAGGATCGCCATCTGGCAGCGTTGTGCCCGCAACCATATTCACATTCCGACCTGCCATAAAAACTTCAACTTCCCCGTTTTGGACCTGAAGCTGAGGTTTGATCGGCGTTCCCGCTACCGCTATCAATGCGATAGCAATAAAGGAAAATAAAAATAAACGTTTTGTTTTCATAATCCCCTCCTTTTTTCGGTTATAAATAATTCATATGATTAAAAATGCAGACTTCTCCCCTGAATTTAGTTTTTTTAGTAAGTAGTATCCCATTAGAAATAGAAAGAACTTCTACTTCGCGCTATGGTTGGGGATCCTCTCTACCCGACAGATGCATTATGTTTATCAAATTAAAATGTTAGATGTCAAGTATTTTTATCATCTTTTTTAAGTCAAAAAATTTCTTTACCGGAGAGAAGATTTTCTTTAGCATTATGCGTGTAGCATAACAAATGGAGAAGGAGTGAGGAAAATGAAAAAACTATGTTTGGTCGCCTGGATTCTCATGGCAGTTTTTGTGATCTCAGAGGGACAGGAAAAAGAAAGTAATCAGTTTTCTAGTTATGAGGAAATGAGGGCGCATATCGGGAAGCTTTATCAGCAGAAAGAGTATGCAGAAGCAGCAAGAATCTTGGAAAAAGCGTTGACACAGTTTCCTGACCATATCCACGCCAACGCCTTCAATCTGGCGCTTATGTATATCCAACTGGAAGAGCACGAAAAAGCTTTAAAAGCCCTGGAATATAGATTAGACCACGGACTCTGGTTCGGGAAGTATGAGGTGAACAACGAAATTTGGACTCCTCTGAAAGACGTGGAGAGTTTCAAGGTATTCAAACAAAAGAATGAGGAAAAAAGGAAGGAGGCACAAAAATCGGTCCAGCCAAAGCTGGAAGTCCTCGTTCCTGAAAATTTTGATGAGGATGAAAAATACCCTCTGTTTATCGCTCTTCATGGCGGCGGCGAAAACATCGATGTGTTCAAGCCGCAGTGGACGTCGGATTTAATGAAAAAAGAATTCATCGTGGCCTACCCTCAATCCAGTCAGATCGTATCGATGAGCGGATACAGCTGGACAGAAGATATAGAATTGACAAAAAAAGAGATTAAAAAGGCGTACGAAAAAGTCCTTCAGGATTTTCCGGTCGATCCGACACAGGCTGTTATTGGAGGATTTTCTTCCGGTGGAGTGGCCTCTCTGGTAGCTATTCTGGACAAGACCATTCCAGCCATTGGATTTGTTGTATTGTGCCCGGCCAAACCCGATGGCTTTTCGTCAGAGAAGATTAAGGAAGCCAAAACAAGAGGTATCCGCGGCACATTGATCACCACTGAGATGGACCCGCGATTACCGGATCAGAAAGAGATGGCCGAGATCATGAAGGCGGAAGGCCTTCCTCATGAATTCATCGTAACACCGAATATCGGGCACTGGTATCCGGAGAATTTTTCCGAAATGATCGATGTCGCCATCATCCACATCCGAAAAAAGAACTAGGGGACGTCCCATTAGGAACCACCCTATAATAAATTCCTTTGGAGTATCTTGAAGAAAAGATATAGGGTGGTGCCTGATAAAGTAAACCCTTATTGTTTTTTTTCGTCTTAATTATAGAAGATGGAAAAGTCTGCAACTATATTGATTGAATCAAGGAGGCGTTTATGGTCAATCGGAAAAATATTTTAGTCTTCATCATTTCAGTTGTCCCATTGTTTTTGCTTGTGCAATCTTGTGCAAAGGAACCCAAGGAGGAAACACTTGCAACAATCCTGGAAAGAGAGATCCCCAGACTGATGGAGACAGCCAATGTTCCTGGACTGTCGATGGCGGTAGTCCAGGAAGGGCAGATATTCTGGAAGAAGGCATTCGGCGTGAGAAGCCGGGAAACCAACGAGCCGGTTGACGAGAACACGATGTTCGAAGCGGCATCCCTTACTAAAACCGTCACAGCTTATGCGGCTATGCGCCTGGTGGAGCGAGGGGAACTCGATCTGGATAAACCGCTCTTCGAATATTTTCCGAATCAAGAGTATCCCAAGTTGGCAAAAGACGAGCGCTACAAAAAAATAACGGCCCGGCTGGTCCTGACACATACTACAGGCCTTCCCAACTGGGGGAGCCGGCTCATGAGAGAACCGGGAATTCAGTATGCCTATTCCGGCGAAGGATTCCTGTATCTCGGCCGGACCATCGAGCAGATATCCGGGATATCACTCCAGGAATTTGCTCAGAAAGAAGTGTTCGACCCCTTGGGAATGGCACACACTAGCTATGTCTGGAACGAGACTTATGCAGCCAACGGAGCATGTGGCCACGATCGTCATGGGAAAGTCAATGAGCTCAGGAAAAACACCAGTCCCAACGGAGGCGCTTCCCTCCTGACAAATGCGACTGACTACGCCAAATTCATCTGTGCCCTCCTCAACGCCCAGGGATTGAGTGAGGAAACCATCGACCAAATGACTTCTTCCCAGGTTCAGGTGACAGTGAGCCGTGAAACGGCTGAGTTGTTCGCAAATGTTTTTTGGGGATGGGGATGGGGTGTCCAGCCTGGAAACACAGGATTTGGATTTTGGCACTGGGGAGACAACGGTGACTTGAGGGCTTACACTGTGACATACAAAGATCGCGGCAAAGGTGTCATTTATTTTGCCAACAGCAACAACGGCCTGGCCATAGCCGAAGCCGTCACATCCCTCATCGTGGACGATCACCAGTACGCTCTCGATTGGTTGGACTACGAAAAATACAATAATCCGAAGAGACTCGCCCGGCTATCTATCGAAAAGGCATTCATGAACGAAGGTATGGAAGCCGGGCTGCAAAAAATTGAAGAGGCAAAAGAGACCTTTCCTGAGTTGGTCGAGGAAGATTCGTTGACAGAGATGGCCCAATACCTGGGTGGCAGCGGTAAGCAGGAAGAAGCTATCTCCGTGCTCAAAGTGTGTCTCGAATCCTATCCAGAGTCTGCCGATGCCTATTTGGGCCTTGGATTGACCTACCTGGAGACAGGACAAAACAAGGAATCGATCGCGAGTTTTGAGGCCTCCCTCAAGATCAGGAAGGGCAACAGATTGGCCACGCGAGGCCTCCAGTGGGCAAGAGATGCCCTGAAAGTGGAAAAAAATCCGGTTGCCCTTTCGGTCGAAGAAATGGAAAGATTTGCTGGGGATTATGGTCCGCGACACATCGCACTTCGGGAAGGACGCTTGTACTATCAGAGAGAAAGCCGGCCGGAATACCGGCTCATACCGCTGAACAAAAACACCTTTGCTCTTGAAGGATATGCACAGTTCCGGATTCGCTTTGCCTCGGACGAATCAGGCCAGGTCACAAAGATTGTCGGCCTTTACATCCAGGGCAACACCGACCAATCTCCCCGTGACCGCTAAACATTACTTTAAAATTTCTCTAGCTCTCCCTAAAAAATATTCTGCTTTTTCTATTACCTTTGTTGCTCTTGTTTTAGAAAACTCGCTCCTATAATCAGCATTTTCCCTCAGAATCATTGCACCATAAAAAAATTCGGAAAGTTCTTCTTCCAGTATCCCAGAGTCAACAAAAAGTGCTTTTAGAGCAACATAAAGGCAGTAATGGCTTTTTTCACGATATTGTTTCGAAAACAA
>Ga0114922_10003265_pt1 | contig 15143 bp, 11 predicted proteins | sample AartaG_FD_100975 | JGI IMG/M metagenome (GOLD analysis project Ga0114922, IMG submission 100975) | Deep subsurface microbial communities from Aarhus Bay to uncover new lineages of life (NeLLi) - Aarhus_00045 metaG | ecosystem: Environmental > Aquatic > Marine > Oceanic > Sediment | place...
TAGCGATAATGGGTTTAGTATTTTTGTGGTTTGTAGATTTTATTTCTGGTTTTGATATTGTTTCAAAATTAAGAGATGGATTAATTAAAGAGATTGTAAATTTTTTGAGGTAAAAATATGAGTAAATTCACCACCCCGTTAAATGTTGAAAAGATTGGGGAACGTGAATGGATTTTGAAAAAAGAATTTGAATATCACGTTGGGTGTTACCCGAGTTGTGAAATAATTGTTGTGAATGTGAATTTCCATACAGACATGGCGAGTATTCCAAAAATATTTTGGAAGATTTTGCCTCCTGATGGAAAGTATGGGAAGGCAGCAGTAATTCATGATTATTGTTATAGGACTGCTTGCTATGGTAGAAAAAGAAGCGATGAAATATTCCTAGAAGGAATGAAAGTTTTAAAAGTAAAGAAATGGAAATATACTAGTATGTACTATGCAGTTCGTTTATTTGGATGGTGGGGATGGTACAAAAATAAAAGGAGAAGAGAAATTGAAACTATCAGTAATTATTCCGACCCATCCGGGTCATAGAAGATTTATAAAACCATGTGTTGAACATTGCAAAGCACTTGGTGCTGAGGATATAACTATTTTATATGACAATAAATTGAAGTTATTCGCTGGCGTTCCAAGTGTTGTAAATTATTTACCTGCTGATGATGTATGTCAAATGGTGGATAGTCTTCTTTTAAATAAAAGAGATTTGCCTTATGGAGGAGTTGGAGTCCCATGGTATTTTGAACACCGAGATGCTTACGGACTTATGTATAGTAGAAAGGCAGAGTTGGTTTTGAGCATCAATGGCGATTGTGCTATCACAAATGTTAAAGGATTTCACAAGTTTGTAAAGGACTTTATTGCTGGCGGATATGATATTGCTCCAACTAACTATCATCCAGATAACTTTGGTACAATGGGATTCTTGGCTACTGGCAATGGTTATGTAAGACTTATGACTCGGTTAATAGATGTTTTATTTGATTCTCAAACTAATGCTGAAACAAGAGTTGCTCAATCAGTTAAAGCACTTGGACTTAAAGCAATGGATACTGGGTGGCCAATAGATAGATCATTCTCGAAATCCGATACGTTGCATGAAGGAATTTGGGGAAAAGATTTAGGATTTATTCATATGCACGGAACTGAGAAATATAGAATTGGTAGTAAAATTCTTCCATTAGCTCCTGAGTTTTATGATACAAGATATTTAAGACCAAATGAAGTTTCTGCTTTAACAGCTTACTGGAAAGATGGAGATGTGAAGCATCTATATAAACATAATTACTGGAAGGAGTAATAAAATGATCAATGCAAGAGATATAGCTTTGAAGTTTCAAAAAATAAAAAATAATAAATCATTTAAACAATTTAATCTCAATAGAGACTTACCACCTATTGAAACATACAAAGATGTCGATTGGTCAACTGCTGAAGATCAAAAGTTTGTTGAGATTTCATTTGGCAGAAGTGAAATTGGCGGGATATATGGCAATGAAGGATTATTGATAGCTAAAGCATATAAGGAGTTAAACCCAAAACTTACAATTGAAATAGGAAGAATGAATGGGATTTCTACTAGAGTTCTTGCTGCATTATGTAAAGGAAATGGTGGACAGTTAATATCATTTGATGGGCTTCCTGGAAAAGGAGTTGAACGTAAACTCAAGTTAATGAATTTAGATAAACATGCAACTATTATTGATGGTTGGGTCCCGTGGATTAAACCTGACTTTTCATGGGATATTGATTTTCTGTTTATTGATGGAGATCATACATATATGAGTATTCTTGTTGACTATCATTACTTCAACTACTTTGTTAAGAAGGGTGGGTATATAGCATTCCATGATATGAATATGAAAGATAGTCAAAAAGCAGTCAAGGATATTATGAGTAGAGATCCATTAGAACATATCTGTAGTGTAGGAAGGTTAAGTATATACAAGAAGCTTGCTGAAAGAGGAGAAAAATATTTTGAAATCGTGAAAAGGAGAAAATAATGACGGACTGGAGTAAGAAAACTGATAGAGATTATCAAGCTTTATGTTATCCAAAAAGAAATCAACCTTTATATATTCATGGTGAAGATGTTGTAGCAATAAAGAAGATACTTAAAAAGTATAAACCAAAAGTTATATTAGAGATTGGTTCTGCATATGGAACATCAACTAAGTTGTTTGCTGCTATTGCAGAGGAGTTTGGTGGTCACGTTTATTGTATTGAACCTGACCCTAAACCTGAATGGGAAGCGAACTTAAAAGAGCATAAGTTATTCAAATATGTTACATTGATTAAGGGCGAATCTCCTTGGATTAATTGGGAAGGGAAACCTAAGATTGATTTTTTATTTGTTGATGGGTTTCATAACTATAGAAATACATTCACTGATTATTTTTATTGGCAGAAATATTTAAAGACCGGAGGTGTGGTTGCATTTCATGATACCAACAGATTCCCTCAAGTGAGTCGTGCGGTCGATGAGATAATAAGATCAGAAGATCTTGAGTTAATTGGAACATCTAGAAGTAAGTGTGGAATGAGAATGTTTGAAAAGAAACAAGCGATAGAAGGATCTGTATTCTTCGGACCTTGGGTTGGTGAGTTCGGGCATGAGGTCGCATGGTGGCAAGGATGGTGTAGACGTGAGGCGAAGAAATATAAACATGTAATAGTCAGTTCGTATCCTTTGAGTATGGATATGTATGAAGACTTTGCTGATGAATTAAGACCTCACGGACTAACAGGTAACCCTATATGTGGTTTTGCTAATAACCTCACCGGAGACTTTGAATACCCTATTGTGGATAAGGTATTTCCTCCGCCTGAAAAAAGATTCGTTAAAAAAGAAGATCAAGATTTTGTCAAATTTGGTAGTGATAATCCTTATAGTGAATATGATATAATCTTTCATTGGTGTGAACATAAGAGAAAGAACTTTAAAGATTGGGCACCAATTGTTAAAAAATACAAAGGGTTGAAGATGGCAAGCGTTGGACTAACCGGTAAGTATGCTGATGGTGTTGTTTCTGGTACTGATGATCTTCGAGACTTGCGTTTAAACGAGCTGTCACGACACCTAGCGGGCGCAAAGGTTGTTATTGGACCTTCATCCGGTATGATGCATTATGCAAGTTTTTGTGACGCAAAAATGGTTGTGTGGGGTGACAAACGTAAATATACATGGAGTCAGAATGTAAGAGATAGATATGAAGACATCATAAATCCATTCGGCAATGATGTAACAGTTCTTGATAATTGGGAATGGAATCCACCAGTGGGGGAAATATTAAATGCAATTGCCAAGTATTTATAATTACATTGGAATTCTTTTAACGCTTAGGTGCAATTTCAAATGTTCGTATTGTCTTAACTGGAGATTAAATAAAGAAGAAAGAGATGTTGATTATTGGTTAAAAGCAATCGATAGAATTGATACAGAATTACCTATAACATTAAGCGGTGGAGAACCTTCAATTCATAAAGCATTCTTTCCATTGCTAATGAATTTAAATAAAAAATTTGATGTTTTAACTAATTTATCATTTGATATTGATTATTTTATAGAAAATGTATCAGTGTATAGTTTCGAAAATGATAAAGGATATGCTCCGATTAGAGTAAGTTTTCATCCAGGGTTCAGTGAAAAAATAAATGTTATTGAAAGAGTTAGAAAGTTGATGGATGCTGGTTATAGAGTTGGATTATATGTGGTTGAGACAAAAGAAAATAAAGATGTAATCGAAGATCTTAGAAAAATAGATTGGATTGATCTTCAGGTGAAACCCTATTTGGAACATAAACTTAAAATTAAACCAGAAAATAAATGTAAGTGTGCAGTAAGCGAATTGTTAATTGGTCCGGATGGTAACATATATAAATGTCATAGAGATTTATATAAAAGTGAAAATCGAATAGGAGATTTATCTCTAATTAATTTTATTTCTTATAGTTATAGGAATTGTTCTAATGCTGATGAATGCCATCCATGTGATATCAAAGAGAAAAGAGATAGATTTGGTAACCCTGGTTATACTTCTGTTATAAAAGTAAGGAGATAATAGTTATGCCATGTTGTCGTAAAGTAAAAAAACTCAGAGTACTTCAAGAAAAAAGGAGGAAATTACAAATGAAATTAGTTAAAGATCATGTTTGGGCAAAATTAAGAGTATCTTTTAATGGTCAATGGAAGGCGAGACCTGAATGGTGTTGTTCAGAATTGAAAAAATATATGGGCACAATATCAAGTGCAACAGATAATAAACTTGGAATTGTTATGGATTATTTGAGTGGAAGTGGATTTAGTGGAGGTAGGGTAACTATACCTTGTATTAAAAAATTATTTGCTTCTGTTTCAACAGAAATTGAAAAAAGAAAGATTAAGAAAAAGAAGAAGAAAGGATAATTGAAACACACCAGTTCTTTAATGTTGGTTATGTAAAGGAGCGGAATAACAATGAGTATGGATAATAAGATTTACTATTATTTGGATGAAGTTGAGAAGCTTAATAGGGGTGAGTTCGTTGCTCCTATATCTTGTGAAATCGATCCGTCAAATGCATGTAACCTTAATTGTGATTTTTGTATGTTTGGTGAATGGAGAAAAGAACATCATGAGCATTTAGAGTTAGAAACTTATGTTTCATTGATTGGAGAGCTTCAGAGAATGGGAAGTAAAAGTATTACATTTACTGGAGGTGGAGAACCATTAATGAATCCTAATTTTAATTTAATGGTTTCATTAGCAAAGAGTTTGGGATTTCAAATTGGGTTGGTTACTAATGGGCTTCTCCTTAATAAAGTTGAAGATTTAGAATCTTTTCTATTCATAAGAGTTAGTTTAGATGCTCATAATAGAGAAGATTATATAAAAGTTAAGGGGCGTGACCGTTTTAAAATAGTTTTAGAAAATATAGCAATTGCTTTAAAAAGAAATAAAACAATAGGACTTAGCTATGTAGTTGGTCCGTATAATAATAAAGATTTGCATAAAGCTGAAGATTTAGCAAATGATCTTGGAGTAAGCTATCTTCAAATAAAACCATCATATGTAAATGAAAGAAAAGAAATATTTACCGATTTTGAATATCCAGATGGGAGATCAATTATTGGAACTGAAAGATACCTGCCTGAGGATAATGTTCCATGCGCTATAGCTGCTTTAGTTCCTATTATCGGAGCAAACGGAGATGTTTATTTTTGTTGCCAAGGTAGAGGAGTTGATAGATTGACCTTGGGTAATTTAAAAGATAAATCATTAAAACAATTATGGACAGAAAGATTAGCATTGAAACCTAATGTTTCTCTTTGTCCTATGTGTCGGTATATGAATTACACAAAAGCTTATAAATCTATATTGGAAGATGGAGATTTATTTTTTCAACATCGTTATTTTCTATAATGAATCTCCAAGGAATCTTTTTTATTTTCGGTATATGACTGCGGTAGGTAATTGGAACAAAATACAAAATACGTGTTCGATGTTTTAGTGAAACGATACATATGAAAAAGAAAAAGAAAAAGTGGTTAAACAAAGAGATATTATAGGAGATAAAAATGGCTACTGGCATTCAAGCAAGTTATGTAAATATACATAGATTTTATGTAACTGGTAATTTAACAGATCTTATTATAAAAGGAAGAAAAACCAAAGCCGATTGCGGTAGTGATGGTTTTAAATTTGGTTTTGTTTTGTCTTCAAGTTTTGACTCAGATAACAATATTACAACAACCATTTTAACCGATGAATCCGATTCTCTCACATCTAATCTTTCTTTTATATGGTATGAGGCTGAACCTCACATGGAAGATGGAAGACCAATCGTAAGATCTGATACAAGACCTTTTGATACTCAAACATTTTTTACAATGGCTGGTGACTTAGTAGATAGCACCGGAAACATTATAATCTCTGGTGGAAAAGATTTAAGATGGGATTTTTCAAACGATGATGATTTATATACTGGAGATGAAATTGCATCTGGTTATAAAGCTAAAGAATTTAAAGTTTCTTTTGTTTGTCCTGTATTTTTAAAGGATGGAACGATTTACTTTTTTAACGCCCCTTGGGAATCTTATCTGAGATTGGATATTATGGTTCCTGCTGGCGGTTATTATCCAAATCCATCAGGAAGTATTCCAGCAGTTGCTCTTGGGTTAAGCAGCAATAAAATGTATGCCCAAGCCACTGAAGATACTGTAGTTCAAAGTTATGTTGGAAAACATTTTATATATGGAGATTGTCCAATGGGAGATGAGTTAAACGCAGAAGGTGCAGCCGTAGATGCTCTTCCAATTGGCTGGTACCTTAGAGGTCTGGTTGTTACACCAACATCAGACACCACGAGTAAAGGTTATGCGTCCTTAGAAATGTATAGATGTCATAGTGTTATATTACCAGGAGATACCATCCCCCACTAAGGAGATATAAGAATATATTATGGATGAAAAATGGAAGGGAAAAAGAAAATACGGCGAGAAAGATAAAACTCGCTGGGGTAATAGATTGCTCCCTAAAAAATGGCTACCTACTCAAGAGATAGATGAAGACCTCAAGAGTGTAGACTTCCACGAAAAAGACATCCATAAAGTAGAAATTGGTGATACCAAAGATTCCTCACAATTTTACCCACAAGCTAAAATCATGCAATGGGGAAATGAAACAAATTTCTCTATGCGACTTATCACAGATGTTGACGATAATTCTGAATATTACCTAGATGATATAGATAAAGCTAGATGGGTTTCTAGTGATGGTAATATTGAAGCTGATATTTTCCAATTTGATATCCCAGATAAATCATTAAATTTAACTAAAGAAAATACCGAAAATGGTGGTCTTGTATTTGATGTTAAGTTTACAGAAAAACCATTCTCCAATGTAGTAAAATTTTCACTGCGTTCAAAAAATCTTAATTTCTTTTATCAACCAGAATTAACAGACGAGGAAGCTCAAAGCACGTTAGATAAACTTATTGCTAATGATGCTACCGCTTATTCACATTTTACTCTTGAAGAAGTAAAGAGAAGATCTCGTCCAGAAAAGATTCTTGGTTCATATGCTGTTTATCATAAGACGAAAAGAAACGATGAATATAAAACTGGTAAAGCATTTCATATTTATCGCCCTCATGTAACGGATGCAAAAGGCAATACTGAATGGTGTTCTTTAAACATCAATGAAGCTACAAATCTCCTAACAATTACAATCTCACAAGAATTTTTAGACAATGCAATCTATCCGATTATTGTTGATCCTGATGTTGGATACACCACAATAGGTGGTTCGTCAGATGCGATATCAGATGATGATGCATATGCCACAAAAGGAAATTCTGGATTAATAGCTAATGCACAATATTATAGACCTGATAGCTATTCGGCATATTTAACTGGTAATAATAAAACAATTGGTTTTGCTGGTGCTACATGGGATTATACTACAAATGATGTAATTACAAATTCTGTTGGTAGTCCTGTAACTACTACTGCTGATGGATGGCGTACATCAACTTGTTCTGATCCGAAAGCGTTGCTTGCTGAAAATACCGATTATTGGATTGGTGGTGTTGTTGAAGAAATCGGTGGTGGTGCCAATTTTGATATTCATTATGATACTGGTTCAACACGCGATGGACACGAAGACGGTACAAATAGCTATCCAACACCTCAGACATTAAATGGTACAGATCAAGCAAGGTTGTATTCATTATACCTTACATATGCTACTGCTTCATTAAGTTCAAGTTCAAAAAGTTCAAGTAGCTTGTCTTCATATAGTGAAGCTCTTTGCGATTACTTATACTACAGGATTTTGACGATTGATGCGGATGAAGTAGGTACTGATAATACTGGTACACTGGGAGATGAATTAGCAGTTGCAGTAAACCTGTCTGGTGACTGGCTTAAAACAGTTCCGCTAACAGATGGAAGAATTGAAGATAGTAATGGTTGGGATATTCGATTTGTAGACCCATCAACGGAGACAATACTTCCCCATACAATAGAATATTATGATGGCACCACTGGCAACTTCATTGCCTGGGTGTTGCTTGATGATATATCGAAGTCAACTGATACGCCTATTAGAATAGAATATGGCAACGAATTTGTCGGGAAAGATCCATCTCAGCCAACAGTAGTATTTGGTGATGATGTAGGAGTATGGTTTTTAGATGAAAATGGTGATGGTACTACTGGAGAGTTTAAAGATCAGACTTCAAATAGTAATGACGGTACTGGATCTCCAGCGCCTACCAGAGTAACTGGTAAGATACATTATGGGCAAGAGTTTGATGGAGTAAGTGAGGAGATAATAGTACCAGATGATTCCAGTTTGAATATTACTGGTGATGTTATTACTTTCTTTGCTTGGGTTTACCTAACAGCTCGTCCAGCTGACGGTGGTTGGATGAATGTTATTAATAAGTGGGATCGTTACGGTGCAGATACGTCTTACTATAATATATATTTGTGGGGTGAGACTGCGACTGTAACTGAGCTTTATTCGAATTTTCAGATTGGTGGAGTAAGTGTAGATAATACTTTTTCAACTACCAATATCCCATTGAATGCGTGGACACACCTTGAAGTAGTATATGATGGAAGTAATATCTACCATTATGTAAATGGTGTAGCGGATGGGTCGGTAGCTCAGACAGGAAACATTAACGATAGTGCGGGACATCATCTTTATTTCGGTGATGAACAAGATGAGTCATTTGAAGGTATTTTAGATCAAGTATACATAGCCGCTCACGACCATGATGCAGATGCAGTCAGGACTACTTATAACAACCAAAATGCTCCTACGGTTGGTGGATTCTTTGTATCGCTGGGTCCTGAAGAACAATGCTCAAGTAGCAGTTCAAGTTATAGTAGTTCGGTTAGTTCATCGTCTTCATCGAGCAGTACTTCTTCAAGCTCATCGAGTAGTAGTAGTTCTGTAAGTTCTAGTTCATATAGCTGTGCTCTTACTGATTTAACCGACCCTAAATATTGGACTCCTGTAAAAGGTAGTTGGGATGGTTCTGAATGGGATTCAGATGTTACTACTTATGATATAGATCTTACTGCAAAAGCTCCTTGGTTTGATGGATTCAGACCTGATTTTATATCATTAACATTTACAATATCAGGTGTTGCAGTTGCTTTTACTCTTTATGATGAAAATTCAAATATTATAGCAACCGGTATAATCACAAGTGGGCAACAAATTCCAATATCATATACTGAACCTTATGATATAGATAGACTTCTATTTGTAGTTGCTCCACCAACACCTGGATCTTCTGGTTCTATACAGGCAATAGAATTTTGTGGTGGAACATTAGGATCGAGTTCAAGTAGCAGTTCATTAAGCAGTTCAAGTTCTTCTTCATCGAGCAGAAGTTCATCTATTTCAAGTTCGTCATCTAGTTTAAGTTCGTCATCTAGATCAAGTAGCTCAAGTTCATCATTAAGCAGTTCTGCAACTCCCTGTACTGTTGTTTGGGGTCATCACACTAATGTTGATGAAGGATGTGATTTAAATTTTACAGGAAATACAATTGGTTGGAATATTGATGGAACAGCAGGAAATGATAATGAAGTAATCGATACTACTACATGTAATGACATAATTACTTTTGATTCTCATTATCTTGGAGCATTTACAGCGGTAATAAGAATAGATAAATACCAAACTGGTTCAGGTCCAGCTCCAGTAATTCAATATAGGACAGCAACTACAAATGGTGGTTTATCTATAGCAACATGGTTTACATATGATGGAGTAAGTTTTGTTAGTTTAGGGTGGATACAAATAAGACTAATCCACGTATAAAAGGAAACAATAGGAGAGATAAAAATGGCATTAACAGATTTACAAAAACCAACATTGGAAGATTTTTACAATAGTGTCAAAGATGGTGCTGGAGCACTCTATCGTTTGGCAAAACAGATTAAATCCCAACATGAGTTTTTAGTTCGCATGGGAGTACCAGAGCTTGACGATTTGGGAGTACAGGCTGGGGATTTGAGAACTGATTTAAATGAATATAGGATTTTTCTTGGAGAATTTGTTGACTTGTTTGATGGTGTGGCGGTAGATCCAACGAATCCACCCTTCGAAGTACTTAATAAATTAAGAAGGATGAATATAATCTAAAGTGGCAACCCTAAGACAGGTTGAGCGCTTTACTGTAACGATCCCTGCATTGGGAACGACAGTAAACAAGACTCTGAGCACTACCCTGCTTGATACAGGTAAAGCATTTTTAGTATTTGGTATCGAGTCTGCTTCGGATTCTCCGCCGACTGGTTTGGTGCGAGGTCGTATAGTTAATACTACGACCTTGACATTTAATCGGGAGACGGGAGATGCTAATCCGATAGTAATAGTTGGGTATGTTGCAGAGTTTACTGCCGGTGTAACTGTTCAAAGAGGCTCTGAGTCTCTGTCTGGAGTATCTGGAGATATTACTCTGACCAGTCTTGACTTAACCAAGTCATTTCGTCTTGTAAGTTATACTCGGTTAACTGGAACCGTTTACGGCAATGACGACTTTTGCAGAACTTATATTTGGGACGACGCCGGTACGAAGAAGTTACACTGGAGCTATGATTCATCGACTACCGGAACGATGGATTGGCAGGCGATTCAGTATGACGACTGTAGCGTTCAACGTGATCTTGTAACACTCCCGGCACTGCAAGGAAGTGTAACTGACTCGATAACAACAGTTAATTTAGATCAAACATTTTTACTATGTGATTGGCAAGCTTCTGGAGATCGGCCTGACGAGAACATGGTACGAGGGAGAATTAATAGTACCACGCAGTTGACCTTTGATGTTGGTGACCAGCCCGACGCAGCCCAGCCTGTTTCTATAGCTTGGGAAGTAGTATCATTTACTGATGATGTTGAAGTTCAAACTGTCCTGGAAAATTTTGTCGTTACCGATGGAGAAGAAGACGCAACAATTACAGAAGTAAGTAGTTTGACGACCTCGCTTGCATTTGCCTCGGGTATGATGAGAGGCGGGAAGTCGACTTACAACGGAAATGATATACAAGGTGATGCTTGGTTTACTTGCGATCTGACAACTACGACCAATCTTAAAATAAAACGTGGATTTAGTTCAGGGGTCGGAGATGTAGTAGCTTATGTGCTGGACTTTGGAGCAGGTTCAAGTTCTAGTAGCTCTAGTTCAAGTTCAAGTAGCAGTTCTTCTAGCTCTTCAAGTAGTTCAAGCTCAAGCAGCAGATCATCTAGCAGTTCAAGTTCAAGTAGTAGCAGTTCATCATCTAGATCATCTAGCTCAAGCAGTTCATCATCTGCATTGCCGTGGAATTGTCCAACTGATGCAAGAGTTATAAGAGGAACAGTTGTTCAAACATCTTCAATTGAAGACCTATGTATTCTTGATGGAACATCATTATGTGTTATGGAGTTATCAGGAATACCTGGTTTTAATATTGAGATGGACTTTGAAAATATTCCATCTATATATGATGATGCTACAGCGACTCTTCATTTTGAATTTATATATTCATATGATGGTACTCTTGGTCACTTTATTAAATTTCAGATTTGGAATTTTGATACTCTTGCTTGGAATAATATAACTGCATTGGGGTCAACTGATTTTCCAGATACTGGTGGAGCTTTTGCATTAGCTCTTATTAATATTGTTGGAACTGAGGATTACGTTGAAAATGGTGTTATGAACATAAGATTGTTTCATACATCTGGCGGAAATCCGAATCATGAATTTTGTATTGATGCAGCACAAGTTAAACCTGGATTTTTATCAAGTAGCTCAAGTTCATCAGTAAGCTCATCAAGCAGTTCAATCTCAAGCTCAAGTATATCAAGTTCATCAAGCAGTTCACTCTCAAGTTTATGTGTTGATACTATCATTGAAGATATTGCGATTGAGTCTAGTAGTTCAAGTTCTAGTAGTAGTATACTTTCTTCATCAAGTAGCAGTTCGTCTTCAATCTCTAGCAGTTCATCTAGTAGATCATCTTCTAGTAGTTCGAGTTTAAGTTCATCAAGTAGTAGTTCTAGCAGTGAGTCTTCTTCTAGTAGCTCGAGTTCAAGTAGCTCATCTTCATCAAGAAGCTCATCTAGCAGTAGTTCAAGTTCTCGATCTTCATCAAGCTCTAGTAGTAGCAGTTCATCAAGCTCAAGTAGATCGAGTTCATCAAGTAGTAGTAGTTCAAGTTCTTCATCTTCAAGAAGCTCGAGTTCATCTTCTAGTTCAAGTAGAAGTAGTTCATCTTCATCAAGTAGTAGTAGATCATCTTCTAGTTCTAGTTCAAGTTCATCATCAAGTAGAAGTAGTAGCTCATCTTCAAGAAGTTCATCAAGTAGTTCCAGTTCATCACGTAGTTCTAGCAGTTCAAGTAGTTCGAGTTCATCTAGTAGATCGTCTTCTAGTTCGTCTTCATCAAGTAGCTCAAGAAGCTCATCTAGCAGTAGTAGTTCATCACGAAGTTCATCTTCTAGTTCATCTTCTAGTTCAAGTAGTAGATCATCAAGTAGCTCATCTTCATCAAGCAGCTCACTATCATCAAGCTCAAGTAGTAGTAGTTCTAGATCATCTTCTAGTTCTAGTAGTTCAAGTAGCTCTAGTTCATCTAGAAGCTCAAGTAGTAGTTCGTCATCTAGCAGATCTAGTTCGTCATCTAGCTCATCAAGCTCAAGTAGATCGTCTTCTAGCAGTTCATCTTCAAGTAGAAGTAGTTCGAGTAGTTCGAGTTCATCACGAAGTTCTTCTTCTTCTAGCAGTAGTAGCAGTAGTTCAAGTAGTAGATCATCTAGCAGCTCATCTTCATCAAGTAGCTCACGATCATCAAGCTCAAGTAGTAGTAGTTCTAGATCATCTTCTAGTAGTAGTAGTTCTAGTAGCTCATCAAGCTCAAGAAGTAGTTCTAGTAGTTCGAGTTCATCAGGAAGCTCAAGCTCATCTTCTTCTTCAAGTAGATCGAGTTCAAGTAGTAGCAGTTCATCAAGAAGCTCATCTAGCAGCAGTTCAAGTAGCTCAAGCTCATCTAGCAGATCATCTTCTAGTTCGTCTTCATCAAGTAGCTCAAGAAGTAGTTCAAGTAGCTCAAGTTCATCACGAAGCTCATCTTCTAGTTCATCAAGCTCAAGAAGTAGTTCTAGTAGTAGTAGCTCAAGCAGTTCAAGCAGCTCACGAAGCTCGTCTTCTAGTTCTTCTTCAAGTAGTAGTAGATCATCTTCTAGTTCTAGTTCTAGTTCATCATCAAGTAGAAGTAGTAGTTCTAGTAGCTCATCTTCAAGGAGTTCATCAAGTAGCTCATCATCAAGTAGAAGTAGTAGTTCTAGCAGCTCATCAAGTTCGTCTTCTTCAAGTAGAAGTAGTTCGTCAAGCAGCAGCAGTTCAAGAAGTTCAAGTTCATCTTCTAGTTCAAGTAGATCATCTTCATCAAGCTCAAGCAGTTCATCAACAAGCTCATCTAGCAGTAGTTCGAGTTCATCTTCAAGATCGAGTTCGAGTTCATCAAGTAGCAGTAGTTCAAGCAGATCATCTTCGAGTTCAAGTAGTAGTAGTTCATCAAGAAGTTCATCTAGCAGTAGTTCTAGTAGTGAGTCTTCTTCTAGCAGCTCAAGCTCAAGTAGTAGCAGTTCATCAAGAAGCTCATCTAGCAGTAGTTCAAGCAGTTCAAGCTCATCATCGAGATCAAGTTCGTCTTCATCAAGCAGTAGCAGATCATCTAGCTCAAGTTCATCATCTTCTTCAAGTAGAAGTAGTTCATCAAGTAGCAGTAGCAGTAGTTCAAGCAGATCGTCTTCATCTTCAAGCAGCTCAAGTAGATCATCTTCATCAAGTTCAAGTTCATCACGTAGTTCAAGCAGTAGTTCATCAAGCTCAAGTAGAAGTAGTTCATCAAGCAGTAGATCGTCTTCATCTTCAAGCAGCTCAAGTAGATCGTCTTCTAGCAGTTCAAGTTCATCGCGCAGTTCAAAAAGTTCTAGCAGCTCGAGTTCATCTAGTAGATCATCTAGTAGCTCATCTTCTTCAAGCAGTTCAAGAAGTAGTTCAAGCAGCAGTAGCTCAAGTAGTTCAAGCAGCTCACGAAGCTCGTCTTCTAGTTCATCTAGTTCAAGAAGTAGTTCAAGCTCATCATCGAGATCAAGTTCGTCTTCATCATCAAGTAGTAGATCATCTAGTTCAAGCTCGTCTTCATCATCAAGTAGTAGCAGTTCAAGTAGATCATCGTCAAGTAGCTCTAGTTCATCTAGTAGATCATCAAGTAGCTCATCTTCATCAAGCAGCTCAAGATCATCTTCAAGTAGTTCTAGCAGTAGTTCATCTAGCAGCTCAAGTAGATCTAGTTCTAGTAGCAGCAGCTCAAGTAGATCATCTTCATCAAGTAGTTCTAGCAGTAGCTCATCAAGTTCAAGTTCATCACGTAGTTCAAGCAGTAGCTCATCAAGTAGTAGATCATCTTCATCATCAAGTAGTAGTAGTTCAAGTAGATCATCTTCTAGTAGCTCAAGCTCATCAAGTAGTTCAAGAAGTAGTTCTAGCAGTTCAAGCTCATCTAGAAGCTCATCTTCTAGTTCATCATCTAGCAGATCATCTTCGAGTTCAAGTAGTAGTTCATCTTCAAGTAGAAGTAGCTCAAGCAGCTCAAGTTCATCACGAAGTTCTTCTTCTTCAAGTAGCAGTAGTAGTAGTTCATCAAGTCGATCATCTTCTAGTAGCTCAAGCAGCAGTAGTAGTTCATCATCTAGATCTTCTTCTTCGAGCAGTAGTTCTAGTTCATCAAGTAGAAGCTCAAGCTCAAGTAGCTCAAGCTCACGATCATCAAGCAGTTCGTCTTCTTCATCGAGTTCAAGTAGATCATCGTCAAGTAGCTCAAGTTCATCACGAAGCTCAAGCAGTAGCAGTTCTAGTTCATCGTCTCGATCTAGCTCGAGTTCATCTAGTAGATCATCTAGCAGTTCATCTTCATCAAGTAGCTCGAGTTCAAGTAGATCATCGTCAAGTTCAAGCAGTAGTTCATCATCAAGAAGCTCATCTAGCAGTAGTTCAAGTAGTAGATCATCTTCTAGTAGCTCGAGTTCAAGTAGCTCATCTTCATCAAGAAGCTCATCTAGCAGTAGTTCAAGTAGCTCGAGTTCA
>Ga0114922_10003266_pt1 | contig 15141 bp, 10 predicted proteins | sample AartaG_FD_100975 | JGI IMG/M metagenome (GOLD analysis project Ga0114922, IMG submission 100975) | Deep subsurface microbial communities from Aarhus Bay to uncover new lineages of life (NeLLi) - Aarhus_00045 metaG | ecosystem: Environmental > Aquatic > Marine > Oceanic > Sediment | place...
CCCGCCCCTGGGGGGGCCAGCGACATTCTCTCCGGCACGGTGGACACACGGGGCTCGGCAATGGTTTCCCACGGTCCGTACAGCGAGACCCTCCCGGTGGGCGGGATGACGGTCTCGGAGATCCGCCGCCGCTTTCACGACCGGTTCGACATCGACCCGCAGAGCCAGGCGATAATCGACGGCCACGAGGCGGATGACAACACGAAGGTCCAGCCCGGGCAGCACTTGGGCTTCATCCGGAAAGCAGGCGAGAAGGGCCGCTGAGGATGTACGGGCGCGGCGACGACGCCCCCCCCGGCTCGGGCATCGACCGCGCCCGTTCTGAGTGAGACGGCTCATGGCAGGACCTGCGGGGCGACCACCGCGCCCTGTTCGAACAGGAGGCCCCTATGCCCAAGACAGACTTCGCCAAGCTGGCGGAACTCATGAAACAGGCGCGAAGCAGGCACCGGGTCATGTCGAGGATTCACTTGATGGATGAAGTCACGATCAAGGGCACGCATGTCACTGCCACTTCGCCCGAGGGCCAGACCGTCACGATGAGCCTCGAGGAGCTCATCGAGACGATCACGGCAGCGCAAGGGGCGCACATGAACACCGGCATCATCCTTCCCGATGGTGTGAAGGCCGTGAGGTCACAGGGCCGGATCACCATCCTCGTGTACGAGAGGCCGCCCCAGGTGTACAACCTGAAGTGGATCGCCAACAACTCACCCGCCTCTTTCGGCGAGAACACGAGATACCGCACGGTAAAGATCGCGTTGCCCTACCTGATCGTGCTTGCGGTGTTCGAGCCCGGCCCCGGCAACCGTCTCATGCTTTCTCACCGCAACGAGTGCTTCTTCCGCACGGCTCCTCTCAAAGGGCCGGACGATGAACTGCTCTATCCGGCGCTCCTGAACTGCTCCAAGTTCAGCCCACAGGCCGGGCATCCGTTGTCCTGGATCTGCACTGCCAAGCTCGACCCATCGTTCCTGATCACCGTGCAGGACGAGAACGCGCGAATTCTGGCGGGGCTCTGGGCTCTCCTGCGCGAGCTGCTCGAGTCGGGGTACAACAAATCGAGCGAGCATCATGAAGAGTCGAGCTGGTTCACGGAGACCGTGAACGCCAAGGTCGACCGCCGGATCACGTCGGTCGAGGCCTGGGAGAAGGCAACCCGGCAGGATCGCTGTTTCGCGATCAATGTTCCGTGGCTGAAAACCGGAATGACCCTCAAGCAGGTCACGGATCGGATCTTCCGAAACGCGCGCGCCGTTCAGCCGAAGGTGACCTCGGCGAGCGACATCGCCCGGATTCTGTTCAACCACGCCACCGCACACTGAACGGGTGGCCCGGATGTGAGGAGCCTCTGATGAAGCACCCCGACCCGAATCTCGTCACGCCGATCTACGTGAAGACCGATCCCGACACGCCGCAGCCCGAAGAAGATGTCTATTACGTGCTGTCCGCCGAGGGACTGTTCCTATGTCGGAACCACCCGTTCTTCAGCAGCAGCGTCCCCGCCCGCGACTGGCCCGGCGAACTGGCCCCCCAAGACACGTTTCTCCGGCTCGACTACCCCAAAGTGCCGCAGCGCCTGATGGAGCTGGCGGTCGCGTTCTTCGCCTGGATCGGCAAAAAGTACGACGCCGAGGCCGCCCTGCTCCTGGCGTGGGACGAGCAGGCGAAAGAAGTGCACCTCATCGTCCCCGAACAGCTCACCACGGTCTTCCGCAACTACTGGGGCGACCGCTACCCGACGGGCGTTCGGTACGATGCTCCTCCCAAACTCCCCGAGGGCTGGATCATCTTTGGTGATCTTCACAGCCATGTTGACGGCGCGGCGTACGCATCTTGGGTCGACAAGAACGATGAGACATATCGAGCCGGTCTGCACATCGTCGTCGGGAGGGTCCACCAAGAGCCGCCGGAGTTCCACGTTGAGGCGATAGTCGACGGCGCCAGATTCACCGTCAAGCCGGAGTTGGTCCTGGAGGGCTATCAGCGCCGCGCCGCGACGGTGCCCCAACGCTGGCTGGAGATGGTCAAAGTCGAGCTCGTCTGCTACCGCCATGGCCGGAAATGTGTCACCGTCCTGAACACAAGCGCTCCCGACGGCGGCGCACCACAGGCGGAAGACGACGGCGAGGACGCCGAGGACGTCACCAGCGCCGCCGAAACACATCACGATGAAGAACGGCGTCGACCCGGGTGCGACGAGGGAGATGACGGCCATGACACGTCCGGCACCGAGGTCAAGAAGATCGTGCTTCAACTGCCGGCGCCCAAAGAAGGGCAGGATGATTCCATCGTCGGCCAGGAGGCTATGAATGGCCAAGTCGCGATCAAAGATTGACCGGCCGCTGGTCCCCGATCTGCCCGATCATTCCGCCGTCAAGATTCTTGGCCTGGGCGGGGTGGGCGGCATTGTGGCCCGCTACCTGACCATGTTCCTTGCCTCGCTCGACCGCAACATCCGTGTCGTGTTCGTGGACGGCGATAGCTTCGAGCCGGGGAACAGCACACGGATGTACTTTTCCGACCACGGCAACAAAGCCGTGGTGACCCGAGCGGACCTGATCGACCGGTTTGTGGACTCCCTGCTCTCTCTCATCGCCGTCGCGGAGTACGTCACGCCCGAGAACATCGCGCGACTCATCCACAACGGCGACATCGTGATCCTTACCGTTGACAACCATGCGACCCGGAAGCTGGTCTCGGACTTCTGCGCCACCCAGCTTGACGACGTGTGTCTCATCTCCGGCGGGAATGACGGCGTAGGAAAGGATGCCTCTGGCCGGCAGCAGCGAGGAACGTATGGCAACTGCCAGATCTACATCCGCCGCAGCGGCCGCGACCTTTGCGCGCCGCTGACCCGGTATCACCCGGAGATACAGGAGCCCGCGGATCACAGCCCCGCCGACAAGAGCTGCACCGAACTCGTCAAGTCAGTGCCCCAGATCCTGTTTGCCAATCTCATGGCGGCGTCGGCCATCCTCAACACGTTCTGGCTTTACCTGTGCCAGGCCAGCCATTACAGCGAGTTGGCCTTCGACATCGCCGACGGCCTCATGCGGCCGGTAATGCTGCCCCCGCCGGATCTCGACGCATTGCGCTCCGCAGGATCGTGATCCTCAGAATTCGCAGGATTCGGCATTGGCTCTTTCCGCGAAGCCGCTATACTATCCACCGGATTTCTTCCACCAGAGCCACTTGGGAGAGTTAGATATGGACAGTGTCTTTCGCTGGGAGCAACGGGGCCGCTTCGCTCGGCGTTGCGCCATCTCGTTCGTGTTGATGGCCGCCGTCGCGGTTCCCGCCGCGTGTCAGGCGCGAGAGGCCAAGAACGTCACGAACTGGCCGCCTGTCAACGTCTGGGCCACGGGCGATTGCGTCCGGGTGAACCCAGTGACGGGGAAGTATTTCATCGACCGCGCCGACATCCATCCCGACTATCCGACCGGCGACTACCGCTCGCACAACGCCGTGTGGGACGCGGCGAAGAAGACCGTCACCCTCCACGCCGCCCGCAACGAGTTCGTGGCGTTTCAGATTGTCGTCGAGAGCCACAAGCCCGTGTCCGGCGTCAAGGTCCGGCTCGACAAGCTCGTCGGCCCGGGCGGGGCAACCATCACCGGCCAGCACGTCGCGCTGTTCAAGACGTGGTACGTGGAGGTCAAGGAACGGTCGTCGATCTTCGACAAGCTCGGCCTCGGGCTGGGCTGGTATCCCGACGCACTGATCCCCATCAAGACGGGTTTGCCCGCCGTCTTCGAGATCCCCGACGCGAGGAACAAGATCGGCCCGAAGCAGAAGAATCAATCGATCTGGGTCGACGTCTACGCGCCGCGCGACCGCGCCGCCGCACCGCCGGGGAAGTATACCGGCGAGATCGCGGTTACCTTCGGCGGCACGACGACAAAGCTGAGTGTCGACCTGACCGTGTGGGACTTCGCGCTGCCCGACGAGCGTCACCTGCGTGGCGACATCTGGAACAGCTCGCTCGCGCGCAAGCCGCCCGACCTCGAACTCGCCTACTACCAGATGTTCCACCGCCACCGCTTCCAGCCCGGCGTGTGCTACTACCGCCCGAAGATCGAGGTCAACGGCGGCAAGGTGCGGGTCGACTGGACCGACTACGACAAGCGGCTGACCAAGTACGTCGACGGCTCGGCGTTCACGAAGAAGCGCGGCTACTGGGGCCCGGGCGAGGGCGTGCCGATCACGCACATCATCCTGCCGCCCAACTGCGGACGCCGCGCCGGCACCGGCTGGCCCGTGCCGCTCTTCAAGGACAAGCCGACGCCGGAGTACGAAGCCGCTTGGCGTGATTTCCTCCGCCAAGCGAAGGAGCATTACGACGCCCATCCCGCATGGAAGAAGATCGGCAAGGTTCTCTTCATGGGCAGCCTCGACGAAGGCTACAACATGCGGGTGTACAAGCGGATGATGTACTACAGCAAGCTGTCTTCGGATGCGGCGGGCAAGGGCTGGTACCAATTCCGCGTCGATGGCGGCCACAACTTCGCGACCATGAAGATGCTGCGGCCATACGTCGACCTGTGGGTGATGGCCACCTTCTCCCACAACGGCGACAAAATGACCCATTACCGAAAGCTCGGCCTGGAGGGCTGGTTCTACGGCGACATGATCTTCGAGAAGGCGTCGGCGCTGAGCGGCTCGAACACGTACCTCGACCTCGATCTGCTCACCTGCCGCGGGCCGGGCTGGGCGGCGTGGTGGCACCGGTCGGGGTTCTGCTCGTGGGAGTTCGACTATCACTCGTGGAGCGCGTGGACGGTCGCCGCGAACTTCCGCCACCGCCGCACCAACCGCCACGCCAAGAAGGGCTTGGTGTTCAACGGCTCGGGCCTGCTTGTCTATCCCGGTAAGTTCATCGGGTCGAAGCACCCCGTGCCCAGCATCCGCCTCAAGGCGCACCGGCGCGGGTTCCAGGACTACGAATACTTCTGGCTGCTCTCGCAGCGGGACGGCAAGAAGGACGCCGCGGACAAGCTGTGCAAGTCGATCATTCATTCGCATCCGTTCGGCAATCCCAGCCACCGCAAGATCGAGATCTGGAAGAACAACCCGGAGGCGTGGGACGCGGCACGGATTCAGATGGGCAAGCGGCTGAGCGCGGGCAAGACACGCTGACGGAGAGAATCCCGATGAAGGTTTGGGCGACAGGTGACGGCGTCCGCGTGAATCCGGAGACGGGTCGCTACATCGAGGACCGGACGGACATCCACACGGACTATCCGACCGGCGACTACCGGACGCGGAACGCGGTGTGGGATGCGGCGGCAAGCCGCGTCACCCTCCGCGCGGCGCGAAACGAGTTCGTCGCGTTCCAGGTCGTCGTCGAGACGGACGGCCCGACGTCGCGCGTGAGCGTGCGGCTCGACCGCCTGACCGGCCCGGCCGGCGCCGAGATTGCGGGTCGCTGCGTCGCGCTCTTCAAAGCGTGGTACGTCCACGTCACCCAGGCGTCGAGCGGATACCCCGACCTCTCGCTCGGCCCGGCGTGGTATCCCGACGCCCTGATCCCGACGCCGGCGGGCGAGCCCCTCACGTTCGACCTCCCCAACGCGCGGAACGGCATCGGCCCGACGCAGAAGAATCAGAGCATTTGGGTCGACGTGTACGTGCCCCGCGACGCGCCGGCCGGCGCCTACACCGGCGAGCTGGTCGTCGCCGCCGGGCGCGACGGACGCCGCATCGGCGTCGAACTGACCGTCTGGGACTTCGCACTGCCCGACGAGATTCACTGCCGCGGCGACATCTGGAACGGCTCGCTCAAGGACATGTCGCTCGATGAAGAGCTGGCCTACTACCAGATGACCCACCGCCACCGCTTCCAGCCGGGCGTCGCCCGCTACCGGCCGGACGTCGAGGTCGACGGGACCGACGTGCGCATCGACTGGACGAGCTACGACACGCGGCTGCGGCGGTACTTCGACGGCTCGGCGTTCACCGCCGCCGCCGGCTACTGGGGCCCCGGCGAGGGCGTGCCCATCGGCCACGTCCAGCTCCCGCTCGACTGCGGCAAGACGGGGCAGCCCGAGGGGGCCTGGCCCGTCCCGCTGCTCGCGGACGCGCCGACCCCTGAGTTCGAGGCCGTGTGGATCGAGACGGCGCGGCAGTTCCGCGAACACTTCGACGCCGACCCCACCTGGCGCCGCGTCGAGAAGATCATGTTCATCGAGGGGCTGGACGAGTCGTACAACGACGCCGCCTACGCGAAGATGATCTACTACTGCGAGCTGCTCCGCCGCGGCTTTGGCGAGGGCTGGTTCAAGTACCGCCTCGACGGCGGCTACTCGCACGAGGCGATGGAGAAGCTCCACCCGTACGTCGACCTGTGGGTCTGCCACACCATCGGCTTCGACGCGGACAAGATGGCGCAGTTCCGCGAGAAGGGCGTCGAGTCGTGGTTCTACGGCCCGATGATTTACGAACGCGAGGAGAACTCGGCATGCGGGTCGAACGCGTTCACCGATCTCGACCTGCTGACCTGTCGCGGCGTCGGCTGGGCCGCGTGGAAGCATCGTTGCGGGTATTGCGAGTGGGAGTTCGACGCCTACTGGGACGGCGTGAACAAGGTCTTCGATCCCGACCGCAATTGGACCGACGCGGTCAACTACCGCCACGGCGACCGCGCCTTCAACGGGAGCGGGCTGATGATCTACCGCGGTGCGCCGATGGGCCTGCCCGGCCCGGCGCCCAGCATCCGGCTGAAGAACCACCGCCGCGGGATGCAGGACTACGAGTACTTCCGGCTGCTCCGCGAGGCCGGCCGGGGTGACGACGCCGACCGCATCGTGAACGACGTGGTCCATGCCGTGCCGTTCGGGAAGGCGTGCGTGGGCAACGTCGAAATCTGGAAGAACAACTCCGAGGCGTGGGACGCCGCCCGTACCGAGGCCGGCGAATTGCTCGGCCACAACAACTGAGGAGAGTGGCATGATACTGGACGGCCACGTTCACATACGGGGCGGCAAAGAGGACCGGGCGGAGTTCCTGGGACGTCTCGCTTCGGCAGGCATTGACGGAGCGCTCGTGATCGCCGGCGTGCCGCCCACCGTCTGCAATGCCGACGGCGCCGACACGGCGGCGGAGCGGCTGGACAAGCTCTTCTTCTGGACCGACGGCCACCCGGACCTCTACCCGTTCTTCTGGATCGATCCCATCCAGGACAGCGCGCTCGAGCAGGTCGGCATGGCGGTCGAGCGCGGCGCGATGGGCTTCAAAATCATGTGCGCCCGCTTCTATCCGCGCGACGAGCGGGCGATGCGGACCGTCCAGGCGATTGCCCACGCGGGCAAGCCGATCCTGTTCCACTCAGGCATCCTCTGGGATGGGATGGACTCGACTCGGTTCAATCGCCCCGGCGAGTTCGAGGCGCTCGCCGCAATCAGCGGCCTCAGGTTCTGCCTCGCCCATGTGTCGTGGCCCTGGTATGACGAGTGCATCGGTGTGTTCGGCAAGTTTCTCGCGACGGCGCAGAACGCCGAGATGTTCATCGACGTTACGCCCGGCACACCACGGATCTACCGCGAGGAGGTGCTGCGCAAGCTCTTCACAGTCGGCTACGACGTCGAGCACAGCATCATCTTCGGCACCGACGGCCAGACCAACGACTACAACGCCTCGTGGGCGCGGGAATGGATCGACCGCGACACACAGATATACAGTGAGCTTGCCTTGGGTGACGAGACGGTCGACAACGTGTTCGCAGAGAACCTGCGGCGGTTCGTGGGAGTGTCCGAGGCGCCCGCAGCCGAGAAGAGACGTCCGAAGGTGGGAGAGTAGGGCGGATGCGACCCACCGTTCTGATTGGCCTCTCGCTTGTTCTGGCGCTGGCGGGCGCCGCGCCGGTGGCGCTCACCGCGCAGCCGCCCGCCGTCGGATCGAAGGCGCCCGACATCAGGCTCAAGACCCGCGAGGGTGCCGAGGTGGTGCTGTCGTCGTATGTCGGCAAGAAGAACGTGCTGCTCACTTTCCTCGCGGGCGGCGGGTACTACAACTCGCGGATCGCCGCGCGGCTCCGCTACGAACGCGACCGCATCGCGGGCTACGACGCCGAGGCGGTGGTCGTCTACCCAGGCTCCGGGGCAGGCGACAGGTTCTACGGCGTGAAGTACGGCAAGTCGGCCCTCACCCTGCACGACCTCGACGGACGGGCGTACGCGGCGTACGGTCTGGCGATGCGGGGCGAAGACAAGGGGACGTGGGCCACGTTCTTCATCGACAAGCAGGGCGTCATCCAACTCCGCTATCTGAGGGGACCGCGGCGCAAGAACCAGCGGCGACAAGCCGACCTGCTGGACATCTACGAGGACATCGAGCGGAAGCTGGGCTTGTGGAAGGTCCCGAAGACGGCGCGGAAGATCACCTTCCGCCAAGGCGTTTCACCGGTGGGCTACGCCGGCTGCACCGCGCTCCAGATCTGGCCGCGCTACAAGAAGAAGGAGACGCTCGCCGGCAAGAAGACCGCGTTCGTGCGGAGCCGGACCGGCGGCGAGTTCGTCATTATCCAGTTCCAGGGCCTCGTCGGCGGGACAGGGATCCCGAAGGACGCGACGGTTCACCGCGCCGTCCTGCGGCTGACTACGATCAACCATGCCTCGACGCAGAAAACGCGGCTCCACCGGATGACCACGCCGTGGAACATCCATGCGACGTTCTTCCGCGCGAGCATCAAGGAGGGGGGTGACGTGCCTTGGAAAGAGCCCGGCCTGGGCCAGGCGGGAGCGAACTTCGACACGGCTCCAGCGACACCCGACTACCAGGTCCCGGTCACCGGCGATGTGCAGTGGGACGTCACCGCCACCGTGCAGGGTTGGTTGAACGGGAAGCTCAACCATGGCCTCGCCATCCTCGCCGACACGACGAAGACACCCGACCACGCCTGCTTCGCCATGCCGCCGTTCATGTGGCCCGACCGGCGCCCCGCACTGATCGTGTACTTCGAGGAGAAGAATGGGCAGTAAACCGAGGATGAAATCGTTCGCGACGCCGCGTGCCGTCCAGCGACGGCTTGAACGCCTGGAGAAGCGGATGGTGAAGTTCGCGATGGACTTCTGTTCCATCGCGACGGTGAACCCGCCGGGTGACCGCTACGCGGAGTGCGTTGCGTTCCTCGCGAAGAAGTTCCGCAGCATGGGCCTCGAGACGCGCATCGTCCAGCCGTCGAAGGCGGTCCAGGCCAAGGTGTTGCCGGGCTACGACGCCTATCCCCGGCCGAGCGTCATCGGCCGGTGGAACGTCGGAGCGAAGAAGACGCTGCACTTCACCGGACACTACGACGTGGTCCCACCGACCGCAGGCTGGAAGACCGATCCTTTCCAGCCCATTGTGAAGGGCACGCGCCTGATCGGCCGCGGGACCGACGACATGAAGAGCTCAAACACGTGCGCCATCTTCGCCGTGCAGGCGCTGATGGAAGCGGGTGTTCGGTCGCCGTGGAACATCGAGCTGTCATTCACGCCGGATGAGGAAACGGGCGGCGAGCTGGGCCTCGGCTGGCTGGTCAAGTCCCGCAAGATCAAGCCGGACGCTGCGGTGCTGTGCGAGGGCGGGAGCGGGCGGGACATCGGCTACGCGCACAAGGGCGTCTTGTGGCTCGACGTCACCGTGATCGGCGTACCGGGCCACGCCTGCATGCCCTCCCGCGGCGTCAACGCGCTGGAAATGGCGTGCGGGCTGATTCGCGCGCTCAAGACGCTGAGAAAGACCTTCGCCGCTCGCACCACGTCGTTCCGGATCGACGGGCGTGAGGTCAAGCACCCCACGCTGATGATCGGCGGCATCTCCGGCGGCGGAGGAAAGGTCAACACGATCCCGGACCGGTTCCACTTCACCGTCGACCGCCGCATCAGTCCCGACGAAAAGCTCGCCCGAGTCAAGGCCGAGATTATGGGCGTCATCCGCAGGGCGCAGCGGCGGACGCGGAAGCTGAAGGTGACCGTCCGGCAATTGCTCTACGTTCCGCCCGGTTGGACCGGCCTGAACGCAGACCTCTGCAAGATCGCAGAGGCCGCCTGCCGGGCCGTCACCGGAAAGAATCCGCGCTTTCGCATGACACCCGGCTTCACCGACATGCACTGGCTGACCGAGGACCTGGGCATTCCGGCGTTGATGTATGGGACCACCGGCAGCGGCGCCCACGCCGACCTCGAATACTGCCGCATCCCGTCGATGCTGCCGACCGCGCGGTTCTACGCTGAGATTGCGATGCGCATGCCGGTAGAATGAAGGGAAACATGCACCACGAAGGACACAGCCTGCCCTGAGCGAAGTCGAAGGGAAGGGCATGAAGCAGAAGAGAGATTCTTCGCTGCGCTCAGAATGACAGACCCTTGACGCCGTGTACGTTCCTGTCATCCTGAGCGAAGCGAAGGATCTCTAGTGGCCTTGCCGCCCTTCGTGAGCTTTGTGATCTTCGTGGTGAGATAAGGGAGACGCCGATGAAGGTCTTCTACAACTGGGACGAGCTGGAGGCCGAGGACCACGGGCTCCCGTCGTCGCTCTGTCGCATCAAAGCGATCACGGGCGAGAAGCTCCAGCTCATCTGGGCTCGCTTCGAGCCCGGCGGCGAATATGAGATGCACTCCCATCCGCACGAACAGTTCAGCTTCATGGTCCAGGGCCGGATGCTGCTGCACGTCGGCGATGAGGAGAAGGAGGTCGGCCCCGGCGACATCTGGTATGCGCCGCCCAACGTCGTCCACGGTGGGAAGCTCGTCGGCGACGAGCCGGTCATCTTCGTCGACGTGTTCACCCCGATCCGCGAGGAAGTGCTCGAAGAAATGCGCCGCAACCGCGCGAAACGGCTTGGTATCGACGATGCGAATGAAGCAACTGCCTGACCTCACGGTGGCGGTTCAGTACTACCGTCAGCCGACCCCCTTGCCTGAAGAATGGGACAAAGACCTCGCCAACATCAAGAAGATGGGGATTGAGATCATCCAGCTCCGTCCTCAGTGGCGCTGGCACGAGCGAAACGAGGGCGAGCTGAACTTCGACGACATCGACCGGCTCTTTGACCTCGCCGAGAGGCACGGCCTCAAGGTGCTCTTCAAGTTCTACCTCCCGGCCGGGCCGCAGTGGCTGTTCGACAACTACGACGCCGCCCGCATCACGCCCGCCGGCGAGATCATCCATCCCGTCACGTGCGGATCGGTCTATGTGGGTGGCCTGATGCCGTGCTTCGACAAGAACCTCGTCCGCAAGAAGGCGAACCCCTTTATCCGCGCGGCGGTCCGGCGCTACAAGGACCGACCGAACCTGCTGGCCTGGAACGCGTGGAACGAGCCGCGTTCCCGGCCGGCGGCGGATTGCGCGTGCGAAGACTCGATGAAGAAGTACCGCGCCTGGCTGAAGCGGCGTTTCAGCACGATCGAGAAGTTCAACCGGTTCGCCGGTCTCGCCGTATCGGGCAGGGGAGCGGACTTCAGCGGCGTCAAGCCCCCGACGTCCTATCACGACTACGTCGGATGGCTCCTGTTCCGCACGTGGCGGGCGGAGATGATCGCCGACCGTCTCAAGTGGGTCGCCGACGAGATCCGAAAGATCGACAAAGGCCACGTCGTCATGTGCCACGTCGGCTTCTGCTCGGCGCTGCAGGACGTGCTGGAGGACACCAGCCACGACTACCTGAACGCGCAGCCGTTCGATCTCTTCGGGTCAAGTTGCCCTAACCGGCCGGACGACCTTCCGCTGCTGGCGCGCCAGCCCAAGGCGTACCAGGCGGCGACGGTCGACCTGATCTGCTCGCGGCTGCGCGGGGTCAGCGATCCGTTCTGGATCAACGAGATCTACGGCAACCGTGGGATGTACGTCGAGCCGCTGACACCCGCATACCTGAGACAGACGACCTATCACGCGGTCGCCGGCGGCGCGAAAGGGATCGTCTACTGGCAATACCGGAGCGAGCGGCTGACCAACGAGAGCAACGACGCCGGGCTGACCCGCATCAACGGCGACCCGACCGACCGGAGCCGCGAAGTGACGCGCGTGGTCCGCGTCCTCCGCAAGCATCAGAACGAACTCGGCCCGGCGGTCCCGCCTCGGGCCGCGGTCGGCATCCTGTATGACTTCTCGTCGGACCTCATCAGCCGCATCGCCACCGCGGCGCCCGGCCCGGTCAAGGTCGAGCAGGGGTGGCGTGAAGACTATCCGTACAAGATGTCACTTCGCGGCATCCACCTCGCGCTGTGGGAGCTCGACGTCCAGGCGGACGTCGTGCCGTCGGAGGAGATCGAAAAGCTCCTGGGATATCGCGTCGTGTACCTGCCCTGCCCCAGGATGATTCCGGACGAGCAGGCAAAGGTCCTGGCGAAGTTCGTCGAGAGGGGCGGCCTGCTGATCAGCGAACCGTCACCGGGCATGCGTAATCCCAACGGCTGGGTCAGCCCGGACGTTCCACCGCACCCGCTCGATGAGCTGTTCGGCTGCCGGGAGATCCTGCGGGTCCTGACACAGGACGAGAAGGTCCTGACCGTCGGAAGCAGAAAGATCGTCTGCCCGCCCGATGTCTTGCTGGCGACGCTGGAGCGCAAGGGGACCGAGCCGAAGGCCATCGGCCGATGGGACGACGGCGCGGCCATCGTCTCCCACGCGCGGGGGAAAGGGCGCACCGTGCTGCTGGGCGCGCCGCTCGGGGAGGTCTACTTCCGCACGCGGCAGAGCGCTGTCCTCGGCTGGATCAGCATGATACTCCGACACGAGAAGGTCGCAATCGAAAAACTGCTGGACACGCGCAAGGAGGACGTCCGCGTCCGACGCCTGGTGAAAAAAGACGGTTCCGAAATAGTCTTCATCTTCAATCACCGAAAGAGGCGAGAACGAGTCGCCATCCGTGCGCGGGGCTTGCAGAACATCACCGAACTGACAGACCTGAAGCTGAGATTCACCAAGGTCAAAGGATGCTTTGTCACACACATCCCGGCCGAAGAAGTTCTGGTCGTGAAGCTGAGTCGCGCCCGGAGGCGTGCGCGTCGTCGCTGACCGCCGAACGAGAAAGGAGGCGAGATGAAGCGCGACGAGCGAAGTGAGAGACGGCCCACAGGCCTGGCCGGAGTCCTGGTCCTGTGCGTGACCGTGCTGGCGGTTTGGGCCGGCCCGGCTGAGGCAGAGGTGACGACGCTTCAGAACGGCGTGTCGCCGACCGCCGAGTACAAGGGGTGCGTCGACACGTGCCTCGAAGGCTATGGCAAGACGCGTCCGCGGAACAAGGACACGATCTTCTGGACGCCCGGCAGCCGCTACGGCCTGCTGAAGTTCGACCTCGCCGGGATCGCGAAGGGCCGCACGGTGCACCGCGCCGTCCTGCGCCTCTTCCTCGCCGAGATCCCGCGCGCCGGCACGCCCGTCCCCGTCTACACCATGGCCCGCGACTGGGATGAGACCGCCACGTGGATCGAGTGGAAGAACCTCGACGGCACGAAGTCGCCGCAGAACAACTGGACAAAGCCCGGCGGCGACCTTGACCGTACCATCGACTACGGGTTCAAGGACGCACGGGGCAAGCCGCAGCCCGGCCTCATCGCGCGCTCGGCCGTCAAGAGCGGGCCAATGGGCCACTACATCGAGTTCGACGTGACCAAGTTGGTGACCGAGTGGGTCGCGGGGGTGCGGCCCAACCGCGGGTTCTTCATCAGCAAGGAGCGCTACTCCGGCGCGAAGTTCTGCACCTCCGAGTGGCCGATGGTCGCGTTCCGGCCGACGGTCGTTGTCGAGCACTACGCGGCGAACGAGAGACCGGACCCGAAGGCGCGACTCGCGCTCCCCGACGCGCCCGGCCCCCAAGCGGAGCTCTCGCCCCTGGCAAGCACGAAAACCAACCCGCTGTACGGCTCATCCCTGCAGACCGTCCGATTCGGCAGGAACGCGAACTGCCAATATCGCAAGGGGCATACAGCCGGCTACGCCAAGACGCATCCGCGCTATCCGGGCAACTGGGACTGGACGCCGTGGATGCGCGTCGGCGGCACGGCGGGCGACTTCAACACGGCTCACTTCCGCTTTGACCTCTCCGCCATTCCGAAGAACTCTTTCGTCGCCGAAGCGAAGTTCAAGGTCTTCGCCGAGGTCGGCAACCAGCGCGTCCCCGATCAGAAGGCAGCCCTCGGGCAGGTCCCCAAGGAGACGGCAAAAGAGCGCCAACGGCGCCTCCGCGGCTCGATGAGCGCGGCGCGGGAGCTCGCCAAGTACTGCTTCGGGCTCTATCCGGGTGCGGACACCCGCGAGCCCGGCCGCGTTGGGTGGAAGTGGAAGGAGTCGGCCCCGGTGGCCATCGCCGATCTCGGCAAGCAATGGGCCAACGAACTCAAGAAGAAGGACGCATTCCCCGAGACGTGGATCGAGTGGGACGTGACCGGCCTCGTTCGCGCCTGGGCGCAGGGCAAGACGCCCAACCACGGCCTCCTCCTCGACCACCGCCTGATGGGTGGGCACATGGTCGTCTACTCCGACGACTGGATCGACGCCGACCGCCGGCCGTACCTCGAAGTGCGGCTGGGCACCATCGGCAAGCTGCCCAAAGACGACGGCCCGTTCAAGCCCGAACCGCTGACGCTGTCGGGCGACTACTGGGTCGAGCCGATGAAGAAAGTCCACGCCAGGTGGAAAGGGACAAAGGGCACGTTCACCCAGTACGGCGACAGCATCACGGTAACGATGGCGTTCTGGACGCCGCTCCTCTACGGGACGTACACCGGCGGCCCGAAGGAGATGCAGGACGCTCTCGCCACGGCGAAGAAGTACGTCCACAAGCCGTGCTGGCGGAACTGGAAGGACGGCAGGTACGGCTGCGCCGGCAGCACCACCATCTCGTGGGCGTTCTCCAACATCGACGCCTGGCAGAAGCGGATGAAGCCCGAGATGTCCGTCGTCCTCTGGGGCACCAACGACGCCGCCTACGGCCCGCACGGTCCTTACCACCTCGAGAAGTATGCCGTGGTCATCAACCGGATGCTCAAGGACGGGACGGTGCCGATTATCACCACGCTGCCCCCGTTCTCGCGCCAGCGCGGCGGCATCCGGATGTTTCTGACTGTTCACAACTTGCGACTCGCCCACCTCGCCGTCGCCCGCGCCCATAAACTGCCGCTCATCGATCTCTACAAGGAGATGGTGACGCGCCGGCCGGAC
>Ga0114922_10003267_pt1 | contig 15138 bp, 15 predicted proteins | sample AartaG_FD_100975 | JGI IMG/M metagenome (GOLD analysis project Ga0114922, IMG submission 100975) | Deep subsurface microbial communities from Aarhus Bay to uncover new lineages of life (NeLLi) - Aarhus_00045 metaG | ecosystem: Environmental > Aquatic > Marine > Oceanic > Sediment | place...
ATTTTTAAATATTGTTTAAGCAGTTTAGTCTCATCAGCCTTAGAAGCCTTAATATGTTTTGACGCTATTTTCTCAGGTGTTCCTTTGCCCTTCAAATAATAATCAAAAAAAGGAGTATTTTGTTTTTCTCCTTCAAGACGCTCAAACGGAATAACTTCTTCTCTATGAAACCTATCAGCATCTGTCCATTTTTCTTTCAAAACAGAATCTTGCCCAGCAGAATCTTTAACGCTTTCCCTTAATCCTTCCTTTATATCATGTAAAGTTTTTCTAAGTGGATTGCCAGGCTCTATTTTCCCAATCATTTCATTAATATCTTTTTTTAATAGATCGGCATCACCAAAATCGTTTATCCTAACTAATTTGAAATCCTTTAAAATATTTTGCATGTCCTCTTTTTCTTTTCCTATCACCCTTGTTTCTTTATACTGCTCTAGACTTTTATTAAGTTTTCCCATTTCATCATTAATAACATTTTCATAAGCATCTCTTTTAAATTTAAAATCATCAGGAATAAAATTATTAAGATCTTTGTACTTTTCAGAACCCAACAAATCAATTGCCTTGTAATGCTCTTTTTTCCTATTATATATATCTTCTGCCACAGTCTCTGCAGTAGTATTTCTTTTTAGTTTATTTAAAATATCAATCGATTGTTTTTTAACAAACGGAGATATTGCCTTTTTAAAAGGGTCTATCCCAAATTCAGAAACAACTTTACCAACAATTGGTGCTGCCGTACCAATACCAGCACCAACACCAGTTCCTACAATACCTCTTTTCATCATTTCTTCAGGAGACTCACCAGCTCCGTACAACGCCCCAAGCCCAAGTCCTGTTAATGCTCCAGCCGCTGGCTTTGCAAATTTGCCTAACGATGCGAGTCTAGCCTCAGGTGCCAAATATAGTAAAGGATCTGTAAGCCTTCCTGCTTCTGCTACGAGAGGATATGGTGCTTTCCCTATTATATCAGGCTTTTTTATTCCAGGAATTGGAGCATATTCTGCAGGAACACCAAGTTTTTGCATAATTGACGGTACCATTTTTGCCCCACCAATCAATAAATCAGCAATATCTTGTGAAGTTCCATACCCTAAACTAGCTAAAGTTTTAACAGGGATACTTTGTTCAATTTTTTTCATTAATGAAGGTCGTCTTTCTATAGGTTTCTCGCCATAAAGAGCAGCCAAATCACGTTCTTGTCTTCGTTCAGCACCAATTACTTCTTCTTCATCTTTGTAAAGATCTTCAAGTCTAATCTTAGGCATATTATTTGCCTCCGCTTTTGGTTTTCTTACTTTCTGCAGCAAATAATCTATTAAGAACATCAGTAAATGGCTTATGATTTTTATCTGCAAATTCTATTACATCTTGTAATGTATATCCTGTTCCTTTTAATTGTTCAGCAAATTCCATTGTTTTTGGATGTTGCTTTATTAATTTAGACGGCTTTTTTACAAGATCACGCCTAACCATAATTTCTTGCTCTAAAGTATTTATAAGTGTATCAAATGCTACCATGGCCATTTCTGGAGAATTTTTCCATGTTGCAGGATTTGATACTGCCCTTATTAATTTTTGTTGTCCTTCTGTTATCGATGTCCCATAATATTGTGTTATTTGAGGGACTAATGTTGAAGTCGCTATTTCTGAAAATTTCGTATAATCTCTAAGTTCTGGCGAAAGTTTACCAGTGCGTTGAGCCTCAAGAACATCCCTGGCATATCTTGACTTTCCTCCCACCCCAGAATAATAAGCCATTGAAGCCTTATACGGAGTCATTAAATCAATAGATTTTTCAAGAACACTTCCGAATGATAATTTTTTTAAATTATCGCCTAGACCAGCTTGTTTACTTAAATATAATGTATAAAGTGAACTGTCTGCTGATCCAAAAGGAGCTTCCGCCGCTTTGTTTATATCCTCAGGAGTACTATCAACTAGTTTTTCTTCTGTTGTTCGAGCACCTAATGGAACTCCTGTTTGTGCAGGCATTGTCACGCCTGTTGGTGTTGCTATGGCTTCAGCTTTTGGCATGCTGCCAATAGGTCGCGCAGGCATCTCCAATGGATCACCAGTAGGCGAAAGCCCCGCCTTTATACGTTGTTGTTCTAGCATTGCTTTACCAATTACTGTTAAAGCTCTGGCAGGAAGCGATTTTTTTAAAGCTTCCCTATATCCTATTTGTCCTCTTAAGTTTTGTAGACTCAAATCTAAATCAGATTTAGCCTGTTTGTATTTTCCAGATTCTTTCCCGTATCTATTACCTATTGACTCTACATATTGTCTTTGTCTCGCTATCGCTGGAAGTCCAGCCAAACTTAATTCTGGGTGTTCAATCTCACGTGTTATTTTTTTTGTCTGCATCTCACGCAGTCCCATTAATGCCTCATCAGCCCTAAGTTTTTGCTGTCTTGCCTGTTGTTCCTGTATATTCCTTCCAATCATTTGAAAAACATTTTCACCTTGCATATAAGGAAGGACTGCACCTAATATTGGATGTATTGGCATAATATTACTCTATTTAATATTGATAACTTAATCCAGTTCCTTGGAGTAAACCTGGGGAACCAGCCGCTCCCATAAGTGAACTTCCATAACCACCAGCGCCGCCCATTCCTGCACCAGGTACACCAGTCATACCAGACATTCCAGCAGCCTTCATTGCCATCTCTGCTATATCTTTTGGAATCCCGTATAATGCCTGTGCGCCCATACCTTTAACAGCTCCTTGTTGTGCAAGTAAATCAGCTATGTTTGTCACACCAGCACCAGCCAATTGTCCGTATGTTCCAGCCGCTTGCTGTCCTGCCCCTGCTATTTGCCCTAAACCCCCAGTATATCCACCATAAATACCCATCATATCTTTAAGCCATTGTTCTTGATCTGCGGCAGATAATTGTTGACCATATTTAAGCATATTCCTTAGAAGCTCTCCGCTTCCAGTCATTCCAGAGGCAGCCGCTCCTTGTTCCATTGCTCGCAAGCCCTCTTCTCTCGCTAACTGTGCTTGAGGAGATTCTTCATATCCTGTCATCATCCTTGAATAAAATGCTTGAGGATCCCCCATCGCCTGTATAGCGGGTAAATACTCACCTACAGCTTCACGCCCAGCACCTAAATACGGGGCATATTCACCCTTTAACATATCTAGGTATCTGCGCTCTTCTTCTGTAGCAGCTTCCATCCCTCGCCCAGTTTCTCTGGCCATAGCGGTTTGGCCACCAGTTAATATATCACCAATAAAATCATACCAAGCCATTTTTTACCTCACGCGTTATCTATTTTTAATTTCTCCAAAGTTTGATCAACATATAACGGAGTTATAAAATTTGAAAACTCTGGTTTTATAAAATATAAATTAAATGAAAACGGATTAACCGCATCACAAACAATCATTTTTACATAAACATCATTATTTTGATTATCTATTGCCTCAACTGGACAATCAAACCCAGCAGAGATCAATTCTGCTTTATTTGAATTTGGTGAAACAAAAATAACACTAGATTCTGTGATAACATCCTCTGTACTATCTTTGTTGACATCAAATCCAACATGAAACTTTAACTTAATTGTTTTAGTCCCTGTATTCATAATTAAAGCACTAAAACTAATTACTTTATTTGTAAACTTATTTAATTTATCACCTATTGTTTGATAAATTTCATATTCATTTGCCGTTACTGCTGTAATATTAAAATTAACGTATCTCTCCGATCCAGTTCTTGAATTATTAATTGTAGAGGTATAATAAGTAGGTGTTACAGTAGAAGTCATCCCTCCAACATCAACATCCCATTCTTCTACAAATTCTCCGTTCCCAACTGTCGGCGTATTTCCTTTTGTTCTAGACCAGTTAAAATCTGGGTTTAAAACAAGATGATCATTTGGCAATAAATTATTATTATCAATAGAATCATATACTTGATTAAACCATGTCTGCCAATCAACATTCGTTAAGTCTTCTTCATTGATTACTTTATTAAAAACAGGTGCTTGTGATAATGATATATGCCCCATCAAGCCCCCGCCGTTGTATAATCAATATAAGCATCTAAAATTATTAATTTTGTTTTTGCAAAACATTCAAGTTTAATTACCAAATCATTAAATATTCCAAGCCTACTCCAGTATGTTTTATATTTTCTTTCTCCAATTTTCCCCAAAAATGCTGTGATTCTAGTACCAAACGTCACCCCGCCATCTTCCGAAAGACTAATATAAACTTCTGGATTTTCATAAATTCCGTTAGCTTCGCCAACACCTTGCAAAAAATTTATACCTATCTCATCAACAATAATTCTTTTTGTTAATTTATCTTTTAATCTGATCCCAGTTCTTTCTCTTCTAAACATAGTTCCATCGTGTGAATTAAAATCACTCGAAATCTCATATAAATTACCTTCATCATATAAAAGCATGTAATGCTTTCCTAAAAAATAACTATGTGTCTGTCCCTTAAATCTATTTTCTCCCTCATATTCTCTTTCAAACCAATAACCTGTTGTTATGTCATAAACCCAACTATGATTTGCTGTAGTAAAGCTTAATTCATAAAATATGTGTCCATCAGATTTGTATATATACCCAACAGCATCAGACACATTGCCATAAGATTGTATTGCAATATCAACATTTGGTGTACTTACAACAATTGGTATTGTTCCATCTGTCATAACAACCGAACCAACACCATTCTCATTCCCTGAAAGCCAAATAAGTCTATTTTCACCAGTTGCAATACTACCTGAAGCCGCGCAACCGTATGGTAAAATTAAATTTTCTTGTCTTCTAAAAGGAAAATCTGCCCCGCCAGCGTTATACCAAACCTCGCTTGATATTTCCCCAATAACAAATAATTGTCTATGTACTGTTCCTAATCCTATAACATTGTCAGGTTGTGCTGTTAATGAAGCAAACCTAGAGGCATCCCACGAATTACCATCATTTAACCCAGAAATGTAAAATTGATTTGTCCCACCATCATTTACAATAAAATATCCGTCTATATAAACAACAAATTCTGGGTTTGCTGGAAATCCAGCAGTTACAATTTGTGCGAATGATGGAGCTCCTTCATCAAATAAATAACCATTTGACCCATCAACAAATATAACTTGATCATTATTATTTGCCGCTATATAAACATTCCCAATCAATGTCCCTATCGTTCCTATATTGTTAGGTGATAACAAAGAATCAAAAGAATAAACTTTATCACCAATAACACCATATAAGGTATTGCTATTAAATTTTGTAAATAACTTTCTACCAACTAATATATCAGATAATTGTACTTTTTTCTCATACCCAACCATATCAATTAAAACAGGTAATAACGAATTTCTATCACCATGGACATACATGTTAACTGTTCGTTGAGAATCAACCAAAGGATAAGAATACTCATTACTAAACCCTATTAAATTTAATGGTTCTGTAGTCAACTTATTACTCCTATTTTTTCATCAGTCATCACAGACTGAATGCCAAAAACAGGATTTTGATCTATTGCTAAAGCAAAATCAGAATTACCTTTTATCTCATTTAACATTACAGAATATTCTTTCTCTTGCATATCAGACCAATTATCAGATTTGTATATATTCTTCAACTCCCTAGCTAACGCATATCTCAAAAATCTATGATAATATCCTGGTATTTCAGATAAATGATCTTGTAACTTAACATCAGATAAATAAAATTTTCCTCTTAATTTACATATGTAATCATAGTCGGGCAGAGGAAAAAATATCAATGTTGATTTATCTACATCTTTTTGAAATATTACTTTATTCGGTCTTGCAATTGATTGTTGATTTCTAACAAATGTGTCATATTGATCATATGAAACAATAGAAACAGGATAAGAAACATTATCACTCGGGCTGTAATGAACAGTTACCCAATCAAGTTCAACAAGTGGATTATTAACAATATCAGAAGTACTACTTGTTGATATATCGTAAGTATCTTTTGAGATAATCATCGTAAATTCTAAAGTTTTAAAGAACGGTATATAAACTCCATTTACCTGAAAATAATCTAAAAGTTCATTCAAATAATAAATAGCACTATTGATTTCTTCTCCGCTAGGAATTTTATACGGAGAATAAGCCCCAATCGTTGCAAAAGAACTAATTACTAAATCATTTACAGTAATATCAACACTCATGAATCTACACCAATTTTGTTGTTATCAACCTTTTTTGACTTCCTACCAACTTTTTTATTTATAGGACAATCCGCATCTAAAATAATTGTCTTTACATCATGATTGCTAATCAAATCAGGGGTGGGAAACCATTCTACATAATCCAATTCCTGAATATATATATCATCAGCCACGCACTTTTTTAATCCGCTTTCTTTAAAAGTTTTGTGATACATAACATTTAACATAAATCACCTTTAATAAGGATGGGCACATTTTGTACCCATCCTACAATATAGTTATTAAGTAATAACACGGAAAGTATGTGAAGGAATCCATAAATAACCACAAAGAATATCAATACGTAAAACGTTTTTATTGTTTAAAATCTCTGCTGATTTTGAAACACGCATTGACAATCCAGTTTCAGGATCTTTGAAGGTATATGATTCTTCCACATCGAACTTTGCCAATGGAGGAGTAACAAAATATAAAGATTCATTGGTATAAGCAATGTTTGCTTTATGTGTTTCTGGTCGAAAAACTGTTGCCCCATTTGGGATTTCATTTGTTGCAACAGCTGGCGAATTAACAATATTCTGATTAGGATTTGTAGAATCACCAATAATTGTTGGAGAGACCAAAATAGTACAAGCACCACCAGCAGTACTATCAGCATCTGCAGTTATAACAAATTGCATTTTGTGGCCAGCATTGTTTTTAGCTATAGGATCAACCTTAAATACATCAGAAATTGAAATCACATCCCCTGCTTTAAATATTCCTGTAATTGAAGCAGTTAATCCACTAAGGACTATTGTATTACCACTTGTTACAGCACCATTTACAACAGGAGTTCCTATCGAAGCAGCAGGATAAGCTGCGTGTGTTGCAATTAATTGTTCTGAGTACATCTCAAAAGTAGATAATTTACCCATTCTTGAACCAATACTTATTTCTTCATTCAATGTTGTATTGAATGAATTTTGTAATGATGATTTTAGTTTTGAAGAATTGCCAGGAGTTAACGCCATATAACGATTAGCCATAGGGATAGCCAGTTCGTCCATTTGTGCACTTATAGTATCAACTGCAGCAAAAGTACTGATTTCTGTACCAACTACACCATCCCAGTTATAAGTAACCAATGCCGCATTGGCTGCAATATCCTTATTGATTTCAGCTACTAAAGAATCAACGCCAGGATAAAAAACTCGATCCATCCATGTATTCATTCTTAATTTTGTTGATAAATCATCAGTAGTATAAGTAACTGGGTAACTATATAGTTGTTGCAAAGTCAATGGCAAAGATGTTTCAACGATATCAACTGCAGTAACAGTATTTCCACGTTGAACTTTACCAAAGTTTTTTAATCTAAGATTTACAGTATTTCCTGGATCATATGTTTTATCAATAAACATTCCATCGTAAGCATGGTTAGCTGTTCCGAAAAATGTATTGTTTAATCTGAAATGAGCAACAGCGCTTTTAGATAAAAGTTCACTGTTAATATAAGTATTAGCCATTTTTAGCTCCTATAAAAAATATTAATAATTTTTTATGATGCTAAATAGTTATTCTAAGTTATTTAACACCATACTGTCTTTTCTGTTCTTCTCTTTTGCGCTTTAAGATAGATTCAAAACTATCATCATTCGCAATTGAAGCGGTCGGTTTTACAGGAGATATCGGCTTTGGGGCGTTAGACTTAAGCTTTTGCTGAATTTTATTTTCTTCGGCAAATTCTAAGCGGTGCATTGCTCTAATTTGTTGAGAAACAGGCAGTTTAGAAATTTCTTTAATTTTATCTGGATTGTTTTTCCAAGTATTATAAAAAATCTCTACACCAGTAGGTGAAACTACCATGGTTTCTACCATAGTTTGAGATAAATACGGTTTTGCTTCATCAACAACATCCTCGTAATCAACATATTTATCTCTAGCCTCATTTACTTTGTCATTAAATGATCTAAATTGATTTTGTAACTCATACTGTTGTTTTTGAATAATTTCTGCTTGCTTTATTTGCTGCAACTTTTTAACAACCTTGCCATCGACACTTTCTTCGTCAACATAAGAACCAGTAAACGGGTCTACTATCTGCCCTTGTGTTAATTGCTGAACGTCTTGCTGCAATGGTTGATAAATAGTAGCAACCTGTTGCTTTAACTCAGAAATTTCACGCTCTTTATCTTTTAATCGCCTATTTGTCTGTCTATCTTTTTGCGCTAATCGCTTTTTTACCCAATCTAGTGCCTCATGATTTTTAGTCTGTTCATCTTTGCTATCAGAATTTTCCTCTTGACCTTCATCTTGTTGATCTGTTTCATTCGAAGCTTCTTCATTTTCGTTAGAAGATGATTCTTCTTCTGTAGTTACTTCTTCAACAGACTCATTGTCTTGCTGTACTTCTTCTTTCGCAACGATTTCTTCATTCTCAGACATAAAGCTCCTGCTATACATTAATAGGCGTATATAACCTCATGTGAAATTACATGGTTAATTTAAGATTATTATATAAAAAATAAGATTAATTGCAAGACTTATCCACAACTTATTAACAACTTATCCACAGAGTTATCCACATGCAAAAAATAAAAGATTATTGCGCGTATTTCTGATATGCAGTTGCGTGTTTTCGATACGCGATATTTTTCTTGGGAAGTTAGTTGGGAAGTTAGTTGGGAAGTTGGGAAGCTAGTTGGGAAGCTACTATATTGCTATTTTTAACTGTTTTGAAAATTATTTTTAACCGTGTCGAATTAGATACGGTTAGTTTTTATGAACAGGAAAACGATAAAAATATCAGATATCAATATAATCCCTGTAACATTGTGTATGATAATAAATAATTTTTCTGACATAAGTTTTAGTTATTAATGAAAAACTAATAACATTCATAACTTGTTCTATTTTTATTTGTGCTTTAAATCTATCATTTTTATTAAATCTAAAATTTTTAAATCCTTGAAAGTCAAGTATCAAGTAATATTTTGTAGCACCATCATTAACCAATAATTCATTTCCGTTTTTCAATTTTTTACTTTTAATAATAAAATATTTTTCTGTCATAACAGAAACAAGCGGCTTTAAATTGTTCGGATATTCTACAGTTGGCATATTTGTATTACTTGTAATGTCAAAATATAATGATATTATTTAGTCGCGATTGTATGGCGTAGTGAGTTGTCACGCGCCATATTATCATATTTTATTCTTCGAGATTTAAAATATCTCTCATCGCCTTATTTTCTCTTTCAAGTTTTGCATTATCAGTTTTTATAACTTCTTGTTGATATTGAAGACTTGCTTTCCCAACCTCTGCCGATGCTTTGATCTTATCTGCCTGATCCTTAGAAAAGTCTTTTTTCAAGTCAGCCTGAGCTTTAATCATTCTTGATTGAGCAGACATCAAACTAGCATCTGCTTTTTTATTTTCTGATTGTGCCATACTCTTCATTAACACAGCTTGTGGATCTTCTTTTGGCGGAGGTGGCTCTTTCCCCTGTTCTTTCATAGCAATTTGCGGTATTAAATACTCGCGAGCGCGTTCAACAATCTTAGGAGTATTACTTAATTCTAAGTTTTCAGCAGCCAAATCGGGTATGATATTACCAAATGCAGGAATACGCGCGATTAAATCCATTAATTGAGAGTAAGCTTCAGACTTCTGCATGGCAAAAGAACTTCCTCCTGTTATATCGATCTCATAATCTTTTCTTTCAATTCTATTTTCGTATTTATCTTTTTCTACCTGTTTGTTTATCTCAATAGTTTTCTTACCGACCCCATCTTTATTAATGACAACATTTCTATATGTATCATAAATTGTAGGTATTAAATCTAAAATAATACGGCCAACTTGATTTTGAGAACGTAATAAATTATCTGGGTAAACAAGAGCAGTAACATTCCCTTGTTTGACTCTATTCGCTATAGCTACACCGCTAACTTCATTTCCTTTAGCCCCAACATTTGACTCATATCTTCCAAGTATTGTATATAAGTCATACTCAGCCCTTTGATACTGCTGTAATAATGTTTGAGGTATTTCTAACGGCTGTATGGCTATCGGCGGTTGATTTGTCCGTGTATCAGGATCATATAATAAAGCTAGATTATCATTATCAACCCCTTTCCAGGCATTTTGATGATTTTCTACGTTTGCAGTAGTGGCAAGAAACCTTTCTTTTCTACCGCCTTTTATATAACTAATTGTTTCAGTTGCACAATAGTTTATAAACTTTTGAGTATCAACTGCAAATTGTATAAACGGGCGAACAAATTGTTCACCTCCGACGTGATAACTGTCACCATCAACAAATACTAGCGGTAAGAACTTAGATGGCCACTCGTCTTCTTCTAAGATCTCATTTCGTGTAAGTCTACAATGTTTGATTTCACAATAAGATGTTGTTCTTTCATCTACAATTTTAATTTTATCTAATCCATTTGTTAGATTTATTCTTTGCCCCTGGGCTTCTGCAAGCATTTCAGCTTGCTGCATCATCTTAAGCCGTTTGTTTCTATCTCTTAATATTTTATCGACTTCATCTTTATCAACAGTATCTCCATCATTAAGCTTACATATCTTTTTTTTCTTCCATTCTTTATAATAATGATCAGCAATACATACAGTGTTTTCATCTATCCATTCTATTTTACTATCTCTATCAGTCATACATACGCTTTTTATATCCGCCACATCAATATTAGGATATTTTTCTTTGAATTCATTCTTAGATATTCTTGATATTATCCCGCAATATTCGCCATCTGATTTGTCTAATTCTTTAGCAGATGGGTCGAAATAACAACATTCAGGTTCATCTATCGCTAAAAGCTTTATTTCTTGATCGAATGAGTTTTCGTTTCTATATTCTGTATAGACAAGTATTGCGCCATATCCAACAATTAACTGATTTTTGTAAGCAGTTTCGTAGACAACATCTGATTTTGATCCGTAGGCAACAGACTTGACAATATCCTCTACCAGCTCAATTTCTTTACTTACCGCCTCATCATCTTCATTATAATAAGCTGGTATTACTTTTAAATTTGGTGAAACTTGTCTATTCTCACCAATTAATTGCATAACAAACGCATACAATTTATTTACAACCATTGGTACTTTGTTATGCGTAGCATAATAAGCTTGTGCTTTATCATCCCACTGATCGCCCATTAAAAATACTTTAAGCTCGCGGCCCCTTTCATTATTTTCACGAAAATAAGAAAACCAGTCTTTTATTTGATCTATTTTTTTATCAAGTTCAGATTTATTATCATAATCATACATTTTTTTGTCCCTTCTCAATTGAAGACTCTAACAACTTCCAAAAAGAATTGTTAGATTCTTCATCAGTTTGCTTTAAAATTCCATTCTCACAAATTCCCTGCGCAGCAAAAAATAATTTAGCGTGCTTTCTCTCTTCCTCTGATAATTCTTTATTATTTAAATGATTTATAGCTCTTTCGACATAATTTTTTCTAAATTGCTTATACTTTTTCCTTTCATTATTTGCAAATTTTTTCATTTTATCTATTACATCGTCTGATGGCTTTGTGTCAAAGTGATAAGCAAGAAAACAATCATCAGATAACACACTAAAACCAGTATCACTAGCTGTTCTAATCGCCATTATTTTTTTGTCAAAACGTTTTTTTTCTATTTCTCTAATTTTTCCTTTCGGCTCAACATTAAATACTTCAAAAAATAAGCCATCATCTGAAAATATAGGATATTTTCCATCGTAAAAATCATCCTCTCGACATATCCTTGAACAAATTTCACCATTGTGAATTTCTTCGGTCATTATTTCCTCCTATTTTTAACACCATTGCGGGGCTTGTTCGTAAAAACTATCATCTATTTTACTACTCAATCTATCATTAAAACAGTAATTTAAACATACATATTGTAAGCAATCTTGTATATCAGAATAAGGATGTGTCTTGTCTGGTACATCATGATACTTTTCTTCATTCAAAACACGTACCCTTTTGTAATTATATCGCCCCAAAAACCCTTTCCTTAATGTCGGGCATCCTTCCTTTGATATAATTAATGCGGGCTTGCCATCTATTAACTTTGATAAATACTGATTTACTGCGTCAATACGGCGTTGTATATCATTAGTTAATGCTTTTGTTGTATGGATACCGCATTCGTCAAGAACCTGCATACATGAGACACCGGTAGAATCACTTTTTCTATCGCTTGGATCGCCAACAGAGATATAATCAAAATCTTTATAATATGATATAAGATAAGGGTATACGGTATTTTCTGCTAGTTCACGTACAGACAAATAAGATGTACAGAATTCCTTTAATACTTTAATTTGTCCATTTTTACAACGTTGCGCAATAATACATGCAGGGGTAAGCCCGAAATCCCAGCCTAACAAAAGTTGTTCGTTATGCTCTGATTCTATATTTGATATTGTGTGTAAGTCATCATTGTAATTTTCATATACCTTACGACCTAAAATAACAGTACCATACTCGCCCATACAATAAACACGTACAAATTCCTTGGTTTCACCACGCGCCATATCGACATAGTAGTTTGTTGGTAAATGGTCGATGTTATCGGCATCTTTGTTTGTAATATATTTGCCGCTTTCATCTTCGAATAATGCCGCGGGTTGCTTGAAAATATGATATCCGAGCGGCCTATCAACTTCAAACATCTTATAGATCCATCCGTCAGCGTCAGGCGGGTTTGTATCTGCAATTATACCAGACCAATACGGTTTATCAATCATCATATCACTAGGAAATCGACCGAGACGTGATTTAATATGTGATAAAATAGCTTGGGGTAATTCACTAAGTTCGTTTAAGTAAGCCCCTGTTATTTCTAGTGATTTTATTTTCTTTATATCATCGATACGATCAAGGGCAAGGAACAATAACTCAAGCTCTACTCGCCCCTTCCCATCATTAAATACATGCTTCACGCTTAGTACAGGCTTCTTATGACTTACTACTGTTCCAAGATCACCGAACCAATGTAGCCAGGTTTGCAATGTTGTTGTCTCAAGCTCTCCGCTTGTATTACGAACTATCACCCACTTTGAGCGTCTTATATTATCGAAGCATGTCGGCATAGTACACGCGCGTAATACTATCTCTGCGCACATACCAGAGCTTTTGCCTGATCCATACGCGCCCATAACAAGCCTAATAAAGTCATTGTTTGAGTGCATTGATTTAAATGTATTGGTGGCAATATATCTTTTGTTGTCTATAGATATATTGTAATCTTCTGAGATGATAATATTTTGCTGATTTGATTTATTGATATTTTGTTCTATTTTTTTAAGATCGCTGAGTATTTTTAGTTTGTTCATTGCTTTAAAATTTATCGTTATAAAAGAATCACGATAATAATGATAATAAAATTACTCTCAAGGATAATAAAATTGTTATATTGTTTAATTTTTTATTCATGCTCCTTCATTTTCATCAACTTTATTTAATTTGTCTAATTTTTCCAGTATTTCTTTATTTGTTCCTTCTTTTTCTTCTATGCTTGATTTTACCCCAAGCATGTCAAGCCAGTTTTTCGCGCACCCTTCAGATATTTCACCATTCTGCGCCATGTCATGTATAGACCGTGCTGCTGCAATGTTATTGTCGTTTGGTAATTCGTCTGGTAATGCTCGTGCTGGTATTTCCCAGAACATCCCCCCTGTTCTCCCAAGTAATTCCAGCGCTTTTAATGATGCCGCCTCGCCAGAATGATTTACTACAACTTTTAATAATTCAGCAACAATGAACTGTTTATTTACATCTGTTTTTTCTGCAATTTCATTTCGTCGACGCTCTACATAAGCCTGTACCAGGGGAGAGCGGAATATACGTCGTATCTCTTCATGTATAACATTATGTTTAACTCTTTTATTATGTCTGTATGTTGCGAGATAAGCTTCGTATTTATTTCCTATATCCAAATACTTTTCTAAAAAATTAACTTGTTTTTGTGTTAAAAAAGCTGTTTCTTTCCCGAACTTTTCGCCTTTTTTCAGTCCCATTTTTTACCTTTTCATAAAGTTTTTAATAAAAAAAAGATTTTAACCACTCTTTTATTTTTTTTTTAATAAATAGATCTTTCAGTTTTCTTTTTTCGTCTTTAGTATCAGTTTTCTTCCTCATTTTTATTAAAATACACTAAACGCATAGTAAAATCAACATTATATATTTTTTATTATTTTTCTTGACAAATAAGAAAACATTATTACAATATAATTATTATGATAATTTATCATAATTTATATTACATATTTTTATAGAAAAGGAGATACGACAATGAACAAATTAATTAATACTTGTAAAAAAGGTGATTTAAATACAGTCAAAGTTTTGTTTAAAAAGATTTCTTTATTTGACCCTATAGATGAACGGGCTATTGCATGGGCAGCATTTCACGGGCATCTGGATACAGTAAAGTATCTGGTTGAAAACAAAGCCCCTATAAATAAATGTGCTATTACATGGGCTGCACGTAACGGGCATCTGCCTATAGTAAAGTATTTATTTGAAAACAAAGCTCCTATAGATAAATTGGCTATTGAAAATGCCGCTAAACATGGACATCTCAGTATAATAAAGTATCTATTTGAAAATAAAGCACCTATAGATGGAGAGGCTATTGCATACGCTACTGAATATGGGCGTTTAGATATAGTAAAGTATCTACAGGAGGTAAGTAATGAACAAATTTAATACACACAAAAGCTGTAATTACGATTATATACACAACAATACAGTAAGAAACACCATGAAACATGAAAAATATGAGAAGAAACCAAGCTTTATAGAAGAGTTTTTCACTGCAGTTATGTTTTTATCATTATTTTTGGTTATATGTTACGTTTTTTAATTGGTTAATTTTTTTTTTAAAAAAGGAGATTTGGCATGAAAGAAGAGTTACAAATTATGAACAATGACGAATTACAGAAAATACTAGA
>Ga0114922_10003268_pt1 | contig 15138 bp, 8 predicted proteins | sample AartaG_FD_100975 | JGI IMG/M metagenome (GOLD analysis project Ga0114922, IMG submission 100975) | Deep subsurface microbial communities from Aarhus Bay to uncover new lineages of life (NeLLi) - Aarhus_00045 metaG | ecosystem: Environmental > Aquatic > Marine > Oceanic > Sediment | place: Aarhus...
AGCAGAGAGAGAGGCGCCTGCAGAGCAGAGAGAGAGGCGCCTGCAGAGCAGAGAGAGAGGCGCCTGCAGAGCAGAGAGAGAGGCGCCTGCAGAGCAGAGAGAGAGGCGCCTGCAGAGCAGAGACTACAGAGTAGAGAATCGGAAGCGAAGAACGGAGAGTGAAGAGTGGAGAGAGAGGAGCAAAGAGCACAGAGCGAAGACTGAGGCGGCACAGAGCAGAAACCGCGAGACAGATCCCGAAGACACAATCTGGCTTTTTGTTCAACAACAATTAGATATAACATTCCTTGTAAGAGCATATGACCTGGAGTTGCAATTACCCGCAGACTGGTGAGCCATGTATTAAACGAAAGGATATTTGTACCAAGCGGAGCAAAGCTAATGAAAACTCATAGCAAGCACTTTTCTTCTTTTAGTCATTGGTTACTATTTGCTGTTTCCAATCGTGTAATGACTCGCTTTTTTATCCTTTTCTCTATCCCAATATTCTATAACAAATTCTATGCCGGAGACCTTAAGCAATTTCTCCAGTCCGCTTAATATTTCGTCTTTGTCTTTCATAAATTTGCGGCTTTCACCAGTATCACTGAAATACATTTGAATAATGAGTCTACCTGAACTAAAGATGAGATCTTTGAGTCGGATGTTGGCTTCTTTTAAGGGCTTTTCCCACTCTTCATCTTTGAAATGCCTTCCCCAGTCTTGGATATTGTCACACAATATTAATAAGAACGCTAATTTCTGGATTTCAAAGTCAAGCTTATGTAATGGAGCAAGTTTCTGAGCGAGTAAAATACATTCATCTTCTGTACCTAAGCCAGTTCCGTGAAGTCGTTGGCATACTGTGAGATCATGTATTGATATTGCCACAGCCGCAGGCAAAACGACATTGTTAAAATCTACCCCAGGATTGGTTCGGAATCTTTTCAGTAATCCTAAGCTTCCAACTAAGCCGTGGTTCTTCGTTGTGGTAATTTCACGATAAAAATACTGTCTTATTACATTAGAATTACTTACTCCTGCCTTTCCCTCAAATTCTCCTGTAAAACAATTAGCCAATGATGCAACAACATATTCCACTTCGGAGGAAAAGCTGAGTTCTGTATAGTCATCTTTTAAACCAAGAAACTTCCAGTCGCCAACTGTGCCCAAACACTCCTTGACATATCGCGAAACGAAGTCATCGTATTGCTGAAGAGGATAGGCAAAGTCATGGAAGGAAGCTGCTAAAAGCCAACTTAAGCAAGGAAACCCATTCTTAGGTATTATTTTCCCGTTGCTAATTAAAATGTCTAGTATTAATACCCCAGTTAGAAAGACCTGAAGTTGATGGATATAATGGTCACGATATTTTGGATATAATTCCACTAATAGAGTTTCAAGCTTCCTGTGTCCTTTCGGGTATATCTCAGCATTCAAGTACTCATCCCATAATTTGTTAAATACATCGGTACAGAAATCGAAATCACTCCTATTTTTCAGACTTAAATGCTCGTTGATTAAATTGGCAAGTAACTTCCTGTAGGGAACTTTTCTAAGGTTTAAACATAACTCTAGTAGATTTTGGTCAACATTTCTTTCCTCAAATTTAATCTGATATTGCCTTGCTATCCCTAATACTGAGTCATGGATATATTTATCAACAAATGGTAGTATAAGAGGGTCTTTATTCCGCATCTCATTATCGTCTTCAACGACAATTTCGTAAAAATCCCTATTGATTTTTTCTCGTAAGCTTATAGCAGGGTAGGTATCTTTATCTATATTACCGCTGACGTCTATTTTCCATAAGCCGAAACCGTTTACTTTATAAAAATCCTGTTGCTTCTCCTCTTCTGTCTCTGCATAAAATGGTGTTGTTTCGATTGTAGCAGTGTTAGGCACGGCCAATATAATTCTATATTGTGCTGGTTTATAGTGCAGAGATAATAAATATTGGAGAAAGAATAATTTTTTCTGGAATTCCTCCGATATATCTTCGACCGCGGCTACTAGTGCAATAGACAATTCCTGTGATTTGCCTTTACCTTTTGTGCAAAACAAATCAATTGGAAGTGAGGGGAATTCCTCACACTCGTTTGAAATGGTATATTTTTGTCGATCAAACTCTTGGCGTAGACATCCCAGAATATTACTATAGTTTAGCTTAGTCGGTATACGTGGCATCTGCTTCGCTCCGGCCATTCCGCACCTGATTCTTAAATTAGGTATGATGTCATGGCGGGTTTTTAATAATTATCGGCAATGATGGCACTTACTACAAGTAATTTCGGGCTTGCCTTTATTCATTTTTGCAAGTTGTTTGAGCCTGAAGTCAGGGTCGTTTAGCTGCTCGGTAGTTAGTTCACTGATTTCACGAAATTTTGGTCTTCTTAAGTCCTTGACTGTCTCCATCGTATTGCCTCCCTCTCATGTCGGTTTCTTGTTTCCAGCATTGTGGGTCTTCCGCTAGGTAATCCCCGGTGCAGGCATATGCCATTGCCCTGCAACCGCTACATTGTGCAATGAATTCACATGAATTGCACTTGCCCTTCAGATTACGTTTATCTGCAATTTCCCAAAGAAGGTCAGATGTGTGCCATATTTTAAGGAGAGAATCATTTTTTAGGTTACCAATCGGAATAGGTAATCTTCTGCATGGCAGGACTGTGGCATCAGGCAATATGCATAGTCCGTCAAGCCCGATTGAGCAAATACCACCGGCAGTATCTTTATTAGACGTTTCAGCACCGGGAAAGCCTGTATTGCTATTACACATTACCCATAATGCCCGGGATTGTGAAATAGAAGTTAGTCCACCTCTATTAATTTCCTGCTCGGCACGCTCAGAAATATAATCAAACACTCTTTTTATTTCCTCTGGTGAAAGTAGTTCCTCCCGAATTTTAGCCCCCGAGCCAATAGGAACAAATCTCTCTATCGTTAAAACGCTTATACCCTCCGCCACAGCCAGATCAATAAGTGAAGGAATATCCCCTACGTTCCTTCGCTGCAATGTGAACATTATATTAACGTTTATCCCCGTGCTTCTTAATAAGCGTATGGCTTTTATAACTTTTTGGAACGTACCTTCCCCACGAATAGCATCATTGGTTGCAGGAGAGGCCCCTTCAATCGATAATTGAACACATCTTAACTTTGTTAATTCTTGTATCTGGGCCAAGATTTTATCGTTTATCAGAGTTCCGTTAGAGAGGATGTCTAAAGAATAAATCTCATCAGCTGATTCAAGATAGTGTATCAGGGGAAACATTTCCTCCTTTAATAGAGGCTCACCCCCGGTTATTGCAATATCACCTCTTTTCTCCCATTTGGACAGGGTTCTAATAATTTCATCAGCAACCTGCTTAAGTCCATCAAGGTCTAGTTCATTGTAACCTGAATAGTCCTCTTGGTAGCAATGAGCACACCGAAGATTGCATCTATCTGTAATATGCCATTGAAAGCCGAATTCAGTTTTGTTTTCTCGGTTCACACTGCTCATTTGTTTGAATAGATACTATTACTATAAAGTTAATCAATCAAATTATATAGCAATGCTCATTCAATAAAAAGGGCTATGTAAGAGAATAGAAGTAAACAATAGAATTAAGACAAATGAATAAATGTTGGGTTTGATTACTTTTCAGGGGCAATTAACAAAGTGACGTTTTGTTATGCTTGTGACGGAAGCCAAATCCCTCATCAAAAGTTGCTCGATCCTCTGATAAAGCCTCAAGCTATCCTCAAACTTCGCCGAAATAAGCAGAGTCCCATACCACATCTAGTTAGATATTATAGTTGTTATCCCTGTTGTTGTTTTTATTGCTATGGTATTATTGTTGGTCATTTGTTGCCGTTGGGATTGGCGTTATTTTGCCGTTAAGAGGTATTGACCTGCTCTTGAAGAATTGTTATTCTTAATTAATCTATTCTAATAGGCGGTATTCTTCTATCACCATAGCATATAAAATTCACTTATGAGTGTGGCCAGCTAAATAAACCCGCCTCAGGTGGCAAAGTGGCTTAGTATAGTGAGAGGCAGTTGATGGGCATTTTCGACGGTGAGCACAGTGGAGTCTCTGTACGATGTTTTCAACGGAAATGGAACCCTGGCTCTGCACCTCACCCTCTAACTATTAGTTAAAACGGCTTCACTCAAGACAAGGGGGTGAAACAGAAAAAATGAAAAGGAAGTTGCTAATTGGATTAGCTTCGCTTGTGGTGCTTGGCATCATCATAAGCATCATAGTTCTGACCACTAACCCGGCCGAATTTGAAGCAAGCAGCCTAAATATAAGCCCAGAGGAGGTTGAGCCTGGGGACACTGTCACCGTTACTGTGGAGGTTCGAAATGCAGGTGAAGAAAAGGTAACTCACGAACTAGAATTGACAATAGATGGAATAGTTGAACAGTCTAGGAGTGTGACTCTCGATGGTGGAGAAACCACTTCTAAATCCTTCTTTGTCGAAAAAGATATAGAAGGTTCCTACAGTGTGGAATTGGATGGGTTGGCAGGGATTTTCGAGGTAGCTGAATCCACCACCAACTCTGCTAGTCCAGATGGCCGCAATGTGCTACTCATAGATACTTTTAAACAAGCAGAGTCAAATATCCTGGGTGGAGAATCGACTTTATTCAGCACAACAAATAGCTGGGTTACCCGGGAACTGTCTAGTGACGAGCATCGGATCACAGCTGATGACGAGGAAGGGCATGTGCTCAAACTGTCATACGATGTTTCAGAGGAAGAAGCATACGCAGGTTACATCACTTCACTGCATGACCTTGACCTGAGTGACTATCAGATTATCACTTTTTGGATCAAGGGAGCCGATGGTGGTGAGGTTGTGCTTATAGGATTGAGAGGCGGGGATGACAAGGAGTACAAAGTCGAAGTTGGCAACTATCTACAGACAGGCATAACTGCTACTTGGCAACAGGTAAAGATGCCTTTGGCTGCTTTTTCTGGAATTGAGGACTGGCAGATGATGCAGAACCTAAGTCTGTCCTTCGAGAATAGAATCGACAGCGGACAAGGTACAATATTTGTTGACGACATGCAATTTGAGAGGAAACTTGGAAGTATTGTCATAGATAATTTCGACAACCAACAAGGTATAAATGTTTTCGGTGGTGAGCTACGGGTCTTCTATCATGGAGAATGTACTATTGATGCAGACTATGATTCACTGAATACTGCCGATAATTCGCCGAGTGGATACCGGATATCTTATGGTGGTTCTATCGGAGAGCTGCTAAGTTATTGTGGCTGGACAAGCGGTCTTCGCGGTACTGATGCTTCTGGTATCGAAGCAATCACATTCGTCATTAAGGGGAGCAGTGGAGGGGAGCAGCCAAATATCTATCTTTACGATGGTGCCAATAGAGCCTATATAGACGTTGAGAACTATACCCTCATTAGCAATTCTTGGCAAAAAGTGAGCATCCCACTTTCTGAATTCTCAACTCAAGGAGTAGATATTACTCACTTAGAGGAATTTCAGGTTGTCTTTGAGTGGGATAGAATGTCGGGGACTATCTTTATTGATAATTTGGCATTCAGTTCCTCGCAAGATTGAGGAGCTTCTCCAATGTAAACCAGCGAAGCCGAGTTTGAATGGCCAAGTGCAAGCCACAGAAACCTATATTTCTCTCGCTTCAGCAATATGCTAGTGGGTAAGATAGAAAAATGTCCATGACAATGAATAATTCCGAGACAAGAATAAGTAAGAAGAACCTGATGTATCTAACCATTCTAGCTGTGTGGGTTGCCAGTCTCGCCTGGTTCAATCCTAGGTTGCTATCGCTCTTGCTTCTACCGGGCGCGGAATCAATACCAGCTAAAATCTCACTGATTCTATTTATGCTTTGCCTAGATATCTTTTGGCTCTTTGGCAGCTATCATATCGTAATATTTTTATTTTCACTACTGCCCAAAAATAAGACTCGTGTGCGTTCATTTGCCCCCGTTTTAGAGCCAAGGGTTGCCATTCTCTACGTGACCAGAAATGACTTTCAATACGAAGCGGCCTACTCTTGTGTCCATCAAGACTATAGTAGTTACCACGTCTTTATTCTCGATGACAGCACTGATAGGGACTATATGACTGAGGTAGATCACTTTCAATCTCAATTCAGTGACAAAATTTCCGTGATCAGGCGAGAAACTAGAAAGGGTTATAAGGCTGGCAGCTTAAATAATGCCCTACACAATTTCGTCACCGACTTTCCCTACTTTGCAGTAACAGATTCCGACGGAATCCTACCGCGGGATTTTCTGAAAAGGCTAATGCCATATTTCCAACTCGATAGTACCATTGCCTTTGTACAAGCTGCTAATAAGCCAAACCCCGCCCAGACTTCAAAGTTCGCCACTGATTTGGCGATTGGTATCCTTCCCCTATGGAACAGCTACTACCCGCCACGAAATGAGTACGGATTTGTCATTTTCCTCGGCCATGCAGGAATCATTCGCCGCGATGTCTGGGAATTAATCGGAGGATTCCCAGAAATTGTTTCCGAAGATCTCGCCTTTTCGACAAGAATCCGGGAACTCGGCTATCGAGGATACTTTGTAAATGAAGTTCAATGTTTCGAGGACTTCCCCGAAACATATAGGCAGTTCAGAAAGCAACAAGAAAAATACTTGAAAGGGGGCTGCGAATATATCTTTTCCTACTTCGGTTCCTTCTTAAAATCTCGTTCTCCGCACTGGTTTGAAAAGTTAGATGTTCTGCTTTGGTGTTCGAGTCTTCTTCTGCCAGCCTTCTACGTGTTCTTCCTAGTACTATTTTGTATGCTGTTACCTTTCTTCTTTGGAGAAGCCAGCGTTCTTAATTTCTCTTTGTTTGGCTCTGATATTCGACTTTGGACTACGTACCCTCTTAGCGAAGGTTTCCACTCTATATGGACCTGGGACTTCTACATAGTAACCATTCTAATGATGTTTGCTCCCATCCTGGGTTGTATCAGAACCGCGATTGCTCACCCATGGAAAACCATCCGCCTTCTTTTTCTCTCATGTGTTCCATATCTCTCTTTAATGATTGTTTCAACTGTTGGGATCCTGACATTTCTACTAACCCGAAAAGTAGAATGGGCTGTTACGGGGGATAAACAAAGAACTCCAGTTACTGATAGTCATACCAGGGGAAGCAAATCACTGATATCGTGGACCAATAGCCTGAATTCCACACATAGAGTCATCTTTGGTGCTGAACTGCTTCTTGGACTGTTATTTACTTATGGATGCCTAAGAACTCTGAATTTCGGGCTCCTAGCTTTTTCATTACCTTTACTGCTTGGGCCGTTTGTTTATAAATATGGCTGGGCCAATAGGGTGATCTCCTATATAGCTCCTCTTCCTTTCTTTATACTTATTGTAGCCATAAGCATGTTGGGATTTAACCTCTGGGGCTTACAAGGAGTGTTTATGTTCATTTTCCCTGTGCATTTCTAGCTGGTTGCTAAATACAACGAAGAATTAGACGAATTTATATTATGATTTGATAGAAGTAAATTTATCGGTTGAGAGGGTTTGCACCGTGCTGAAATCACATTCGTTTCCAAGGTTGCAGGAATGGTTATACAAGATTATTACGATAGTATTGGTTATTGTCTTGTTACCTCTTGGAAGTGTAACACAAGCTCAGAACGGAGCGGATTCAGCGCTGCCATCAGGAGATGTGGATGGTAACGGCGTTGTCGATATCGAAGATTCCAGACTCGTTAACAAATACATTGTTGGCCAAATCGATTCCTTGCCCCATCCGGAAAACGCCGATGCTACTGAGGACGGAGAGATTACCATCGAAGATGTATTGGCCATCGCGCAAAGGGTAAATGGACGCTCACATGTTACAGTAGTTGGTCTGGAATACGGATTGGCCAGGAAGATTTACCCTGGCTCTCCTGTTCGCATCGAGGTATTTGAGCGGTTCTTTCCCTCTGAGATTACCAGTGGCACAATAAGAATCAAATCGCCGAATACGGGTTATGATTCCGGCGATATCCCACTCATCTTTGAAGATGACAGGCAATCCTTGTATTACCATTTGGATACCGCTGGCCTTATCGCCTGGTCCGACTATGAAGTCTCGGTCAAGCTGGAGAGGCTAGGGAACCCCGATGAGGAACGGATTAAACCTGACAGTTCAATATCTCTGAGTGCTCGAGTCTTCGAAATCCCTTACTTGGCTCAGGTACAGGACGCATATGCCGCGGCACGGGGCATTCCTTTGGATTTTGTTCGTACCTTTCCTCATGATTCGGCCCATGTCCCCTATCTCGGGCCCTTCGGGCGAGGCTGGGCGCACACCTTCAACGCTTTCCTTGAGGAATTCACCGATGGGTTAATAGCATTCTACGGCCCTGATGGTTTCAATAGATGGTTTGTCAGCAATGGAGATGGTACCCACACAGCTTCCCCCGGTGACTATGGCGTGCTTATCCATAATGATGATGGTACTTTTCAACTGAGAGAAAAGGATGGTCTTATTTATGGATTTCGCTCTGATTTACTGCTTGATTACATACAGGACCCGAATGGGGACCGTGCAATTTGTATCTACAATGGGGAAAAACAGCTGGCAGAGATTAGGCACTCCAATGGTTCAAGCATTCATCTTGAATACAACGCGCATGGCCGTATATCAAAGATTATTGACCATGCTGGGCGAGAGACAGTTTATAAGTATTCCCCTGACGGTGTTCACCTTCTTAAAGTAACAAATCCTGCTGGATATACTACCGATTACACATACAGCCTCAGAATGGGAGAGGCTACTGACCATCGTCTGACTTCTATTGCTTACCCGGATGGCACATATATCTTCTATGCTTATGATTCGGAAGGAAGACTCACATTTATAAAGAGAGACGGTGGAACAGGGCATATCGGCTTCTCTTATGATGCTGATGGGACAACGTACATAACTGATGCTTCTGGTGGTAAAACAACAGTACATGTCAATGAGTATGGCCAGACGGCTGAAGTTGTTGACCCTATGAGTGCCGTGACCCGATATGAGTATGATTCTAACCACAACCTTGCTAAGGTAACTGACCCTCTCAACAGGATTTACCTTTTTGAGTATGACGAGCGTGGCAATGCCGTTCAGGTAACTGACTCTATGGGCTATCAGGTTCACATTGGCTATGAACCCAGTTTCAGCAAAGTTGCCTGGCTTCAGGATAGCCTTGGAAGAACCTCGACCTTCGCCTACAATCAGCAGGGGAAGCCTACGATCATTACTTACCCTGATGGTTCGACGGAACAATATGCTTACGATGAGAATTATTTCTTAGAAAGTAAGACCAATAGAGATGGACAAATTATTGACTACACATTCGACAATCGCGGGTTTGTACTTTCCAAAACATATCCTGATGACACATCGCTGAGCTATTCATATGATAATGTTGGAATGATAACGAGCGCAACGGACTCTACGGGCACCACCAGCTTCGAATATGATTTAATAGGTCGCCTTATTCAAGTTACGTATCCTGGTAACCGTGTGTTCAAGTACCAATACGACAATACGGGTAAACGAATCCGCATGACTGACCCGGATGGCAACATCCTGAATTACAAATACGATAATACGGGTCGGTTGGTGGAGATTACGGATGGTAACAAGACAACAATCGTGGAGTATCAGTATGATAATGCCGATCGGCTAACACGCAAGATATTAGGAAACGGAGCCTATTCTACGTATGAATATAATACATCGGGGGAGATTCTCAAGCTGGTGCACTACGACCCTTCCGGCGACGTCATCTCGTACTTCTACTATACCTATGATGCTGCTGGCAACCGTCTATCCAGGAAAACCATCGAAGGCGTGGAAAGCTACACCTACGATAGTTTGAACCAGTTGGCCAGTGTCACCTATCCTGATGGGACAACAGTTGAATTTGTTTATGATGCTATGGGCAACAGGTTGACTGTTACAGATAAGGGCACAGTTACACGCTACACGGTCAACGAGCTCAACCAGTACACTGTGGTCGGCTCTACGACGTATGAGTACGACCTCAACGGAAACCTGATATCCCAAACCGATAACGGCCAGACAACATATTACGACTATGACTTTGAGAACCAGCTCGTCAATGTGCGGACACCCGGTGAGACAATCAGCTACACCTATAATGCCTTCGGTTTAAGGAATTCACGCAGCGATTCTGAAGGTATCGTGCGCTATCTCTGGGATGGCGCTCAGATTGTTATTGAGGAGGATGAAGTACACGAGACAATTGCTAGCTATATTTGGGGGGATTTTCTAGATGAGGCCATCCGGATGGAACGGGATGGTAGTACTTATTACTACACCGAGGATGCCATGCACAGCATCTCGGATTTAATGGATATAGCCGGAAACGTTATTGAACACTATCAGTACCGTGTTTTCGGCGAGCCGATGGTTGAGAGTTCGGTGAGCAATCCCTGGCTCTATACCGGGCTCGCCTACGACTTCGTGGCGGGACTGCAGTACAACCGGTTCAGGTATTACTCACCTGATTTGGGTCGGTTCATCACTGGTGACCCGATTAGTATTGCTGGTGGATTGAATCTATACACCTATAGTAAAAACAACTATGTCTATATGTCAGATCCATTGGGGCTTCGTAGCTGGAACTGGATCTACTGGGTTCCCAAAATAGCACAAGAGGTTCTTGGAGCATCACAGGACATTATTGAGAAGATGGGTCTATATAACCTTCCATTCAATCTTGGGGGCTTAGGTAAACTTGCTGAGCTAGCTGGACGTCAATTGGGCGATCCTGGGTCTGTATCTTGGGACGAGTTGGCAAGTGCAGCACAAGAGACTCTTGGTAAGCTTGGAGATTTGGTCGCTGCGGTTTCTTATTGGGGAGGATATTGGTGGTTCTCAAGAAACTTTGCAGGTGGCGTTTGTCCCACCTTCATACAGCTACCTACAGATGTAGAATCTGTCGATTTATGCCCGACTCGCCTTGATGTAAGTCAGAAAGGGCTCGCTGGTGAAATAACCGTCCCCATAAATGATTGCCTGCTGCGGTCGGATATCCCCATCTTCGGCGTCGCCGGAGGGACAGATTTCAAAGAATACCGAATTGAATACGGCGAAGGTGAGAATCCTACCGAGTGGCACCTGATAGAATCATCCACGACCCCGCAGACGACAACAGATGTCGGTATTGCTGAGATACAACTTATGCAGGGTGATATTGACATTCGCGGTAATCTGGCTACTTGGAACACGGGTTTGAAGAACTGGGTTCATCTACCCTGGCATCCGCCGGAAGACCCCACCGACTTCAATGGTGTCTATACTATATGCCTAGTAGTCGAAGGAGAAGATGGCGAGACAGTGGAGGATAGGGTAACCTGCGAGGTTGGCAGAGTAATAGCCCAGTGCCTTCCTGGCATCGCCATAAGTCCTGATGAAAGAGTTGTTCTACGCTTCCCCGAGCAGTCACTTACCGAACCATTCCGGGTCTATACAATACTTCCACTGGACGAGGTGGGAGAGGAACTGCTACCTCAGCCTGAAGGAACACAGTTGATTAGTCCAATATATCATATCCGTGAGCCCGGCGACCGATTCATAAAAGATGTTGCCCTGGAGTTCAATGTAAGCAAGGGAGAGCTTCAGAGATACAAGGCCCGGCATCTTGGCATAATTCGGTATGAGGTTGAAGTGAGCGAGTGGCTCTGGCTTGCCACCTTATATTCCCTCAATACTAACTCCGGCATCTTCTCAACGACTTTGACTGAACTCCCCACTTCCAAAGCCATCTACGCTTTAGGCTACGATCCTCGGAATAACCGCTCGCAGCCGCAAACAGATAGCACAACAATTGAACCCCAAACACCAATCAGTCACGAGGTTCTTATCTATGACACATTTGAGGATAGCACAGGCGGCTGGAAGTCACGGGACTCCTTCGTCGGAGGTGTTGTGAATCGGGTGAAAGCTGCCGCCGATGGCTCTTACGCTTTGCAGATTGCTAGCCAATCGTCAGTTAGCAATTTCGCAGTGACAATACTGGACCAACCCTTCGACATCAGGGATTATCCAGTTATGAGCTTTGACTATCGAATCGCTCCAGGTGTTAAAACAGATTTCTACCTCCTGGTGGATGATCGATGGTACAATCTCGGTTTCACTGACGAGCCCAATGATTTCCGCAACCGTGATGTAAACATTGCCAACCTAGGTCAACTCGAAGGTATTGTGGCTGATGATCAATGGCATTCAACTTCGGTTAATCTCTATGAACTGCTGCGTCAAAAAACGCGTAATACGTGTGTGGATGCAATTATAATGGCTGACTGGGATATTAGCGGATATATGAAACTAGAGTTCGGACACAATGACCGAGGGGTTGCTTATTATGTCGACAACTTCAAGCTGGCAGCCGGTCCTGAATATGACATCTCTGAAATTCTCGTAGTGGATAACTTTGATAGCCCGGGAGCTACTAATCTTTTTGGCGGTGCCAGTGGTACGTTTTCAAGCTCGGGGGCAGCGTATTGCAGGACTAATGTGGTTGAGGACACTACTACAATAAATAACCATGTCCTTGAAATTGACTTTAATGCAACGAGTGATAATTCCTATAGTGGCTATTTAACATCGCTTATGGATGCGGATCTTGGTGATATGAGGGAGGTTTCCCTCCGACTTTATGCTCCGGAAACAGTACCACCAATGCTATTGGGACTACGCTGCGGCCGATGGGTCGAGGCAAAAGTTTCCGTACAACCATACCTAAGTCCGCCAGACGAGGATGGGTGGCGCTCGCTGATAATCCCACTTTCAGCCTTTCGCGGCCTGTCAAATCTCTCATCACTCGAAGCGTTATTCATTACATTTGAGAATAAACTCTTAAGTGGTGCGGGTACAATCTTAATTGACGATATCCACTTCTGCAGTCATCCGTCTAGCGGTAAGGTAGTAGACTTCGACGTACACGACATTGAGCAAAACATGCTGGGTGGAACATTCAACACAATCGAAAAAGAAGCAGCAGTAATATCAACAGGCTACCATAAGGACAGGACATGCTTACCTGAAACTGGCACAGCGAGGATTTCTTATGGAGGTTCAATAGGTCTAGACTATGGTGGGGGAAGGTTTTCCTATGCCATTTGGGAAACATCTCTCCTTGGATTTGATGCTCGGGGATTTCAGAACATAGTTATTAAAGTTCGGGGAGAAAATGGGGGTGAGAAACCCAATATCTGGTTAGATGATGGTACCACTCGACGCCCTGTAAGAGCGAAGGAGTTTGCTCCCATAACTACTTCCTGGCAGGAGATTTCTATTCCTTTAGAAAAATTCATTGCGCAAGGTGTGGATCTATCACACCTTGAGGCTATCCAGATTGTCTTTGAATGGGAAGAGATGAGCGGGACGGCTTACCTTACCGAGATTCGCTTTGAATGAAATAAGTCAGATGAAAGCTGTTTTCATAATATTCAGTAGGAGGAATAATAAAATAGGCTCTCGTCCTAGTAGCCCCTCTATGTCAGCATTGCGACTATAAGTTTGGGCTCCTTATTCATGTCTATATTGCTTAGATGAGAGAGAAACCAATGATGTCAAGTACTGAGCGCCGGACGCACAACTAGATTAGTTGGAGTAACAGGAGGTTTTAAAAGTGCGTGCTTTTCGTATCGTGACAGGATTTTTCATTGCGTTTGCCGCGGTCGTTATGTTAGCAAGCCCATCTCAGGCGGCTACTCACGTATGGGTTACGATTGGGCCACCATCTTCGGCAGCAACGACAGGTGCAACCTTCACTACTAACCTAACCATATCTTCTTGGAATGGAGTAGTCGGAGCTCTAGACCTTACCATCCACTATGATCCGTCTGTGCTCCACATTGTCGATTTCTCCACTCCATCAGATTCGCCGTTCTATACTAACCTAGCGGTTGACTCGGATTCTTATACCTCGGGTGAGACACGGATTGCTGGCTTTCAAACGAGAGATTCGGAAGCATGGGAGATACCAATAACGTTGGGTGTACTGGCTTGGGAGGTGGTTGGTATGCCAGGCACGACTACGAATATTACTATTGAACTCGCTTCAGTAGTTGATGTAGATTGGAATCCAGTTGAAGTCTTGGCCTACGGTCAACAAATCTCAATTCCAGCCGAGAGCATTCTACTCAAACCGTGGGTCATCATCAGCCTAGTGGTGGGTGTCCTAGTGATAGGTGGCATTGTTTATTACTTCTTTAGAAGGAGAAAGCGAACTTTACAAGCAACCTAAACCATAGTCTATAATGAGCAATAAGGCTGCCAACTCCCAAACCAGATGCGAGCCGATACATCCAGCGCTACCAGTTACAAGAACTTTCTTTACTATATTATTACCCTTGGCTAATGATCTGGACGATCCCTGAGTCCTGTTTAGATAGCGGCTCTTCCGAAATGAATTAGTACGATGACGATGATGAATAAAAACCAGTATAAAGCAAGGATCGGCCTCCACCACTGTTTACGAAATCAGATTTTTCCTTCATCGTTATGACATCGGGTGAGTACAAACCAGAACGTTTGAATGCTCTACTTAACCCTTACAGAGTCTCGGTTACTTGCTATAAAATTGAGGAAAAAGAGTTCGATGTAGATACCTTGACATATTTGCCATTACTTCAGGATATCGCAACAACAAATAGTCCATAATGTGCAGCCCGGGCAACAATTACTTGTTTTGTTACCTCACTACACAAACTGACCGAATGCTAACTGATTGATAGCCTATGGGAGTGTGTTATTTACATGTTTAAATGATTTAACGCCTTTTCTCAGGTCTCTCAAGTGCATTCTAGATGGAACTCCAAGCATACAGATAATACAAATAGAATCCACATCATTGACAAATGCCCTAAATCATGTTAATGTTATGTTGGCTCTAAGATTTGGGGCCTTTGGTATTTTTATGGAGGTTGTCAACCTGATTTATTTATCTATGTCAACCTGATTGTTTAAAAATTGAATAGTTTTTAGGCCGATTCCAGCTTTGAAAAAGGCCAAAATCCTGAAAAATGTCAACATGACTTTTAATCAGGGTGTCGGGAGTTCGAGTCTCCCACGGCCTACCAAAAGCAACTAATCTATAGCTAAGTCCCATCTAAGTAAAACCACCTG
>Ga0114922_10003269_pt1 | contig 15135 bp, 11 predicted proteins | sample AartaG_FD_100975 | JGI IMG/M metagenome (GOLD analysis project Ga0114922, IMG submission 100975) | Deep subsurface microbial communities from Aarhus Bay to uncover new lineages of life (NeLLi) - Aarhus_00045 metaG | ecosystem: Environmental > Aquatic > Marine > Oceanic > Sediment | place...
GACCCGGAATGGAATGGATATAAAGAACAAATTAATGTAACAAATAGGAAATATTGTTCCTATTGTTATAACCCTGGTCCTTGTATTAATCCTGTTGAAAAAGAATGTTTGAAAGAAATCAAAATTGGGATTATAAAGAAGGCTACGATCCTTGCCTATTACCACTTGAAGTCTACAAAGAACGAGAATGGGGTGGTTTTGAACGTCCACCACTCACTTATATGAAGAATTAAAGAACTCGCAGCAGAGAAGCTATTTGCGGCGAAATTTGACAAGTTATAGGAGGTACTTATGCCGAATAATAATGATAAGAAAGAGAATGGTGTTAAGAGATTAATGAATAGATGTGCTGAACTTTGGAAAGTTCTTCTTGGGGTTGTTGTCGTAATTGGCTTGATAGGATCATTCTATGGACTTGATGCTGTAATTGCTACGGAGAAAGATTTGGACATCTACAAGAAGGATGTCAATGATGAGATTACTCATCTCAAGGATGATATTCTAGCCAGCTTCAAACAATTTCAATCACAGCAAGAACAGATGTTAAAGAATCAGAATCTACAGTTCTGGAATCAAAAGTATCGAGAGTATTTAGATAGAGAGACAGATTTTAAGTTTAGGCTACAACGGGATCCAAATAATCAGAGTTTGAAAAATCAGTATGAGTTTTGGAAGAACAAAAGAATCGAAGCACAGAAAGAAATTGATAAGTTGACAAAGCCACCTGTACCACCTGGAGGATAGACTTGAAGCTGAATCTTGGTAGTGGTGAAATGCTTAAGAAGGCATGGATAAACTTTGATGCTCAAGTACTTAGTCGGGGCGGAATCAGTACTACTGTTGTTGGCATGATTGAAGACATGCCATTTAAAGAGAACTCTTTCGATGAGATACTGTGTTCTCATGTCATAGAACACTTCCACTACGAAGATGCTCTACAGGTACTCAGGGATATTCATTATGTATTGAAACCAGGTGGCGTTGTGATAATGGAAGGACCATGTGTCCTTGGAGTATATTGGTATTATATTGAAGGTTGGGGTGGCAGAAAGGTGCCTGATCTTTTAGGTTTGATACATTCCTTTTATCCTAGAGCAAATAGAGATAAGTATGGAGATGGTTGGTTTCACAGATCAGGATGGACGAGTTGTTACTTAGCCCAAGAGATGGCCGAGTTAGGTTTCTACATTCGACACACTGGTAAAGGCTGGACGCACGGAATGGGAAAGAGAGACTTCAGAGTAGAGGGAATCAAAGTATGAATTTGAAAGGGAAGTTAATTGTTGGAACATATAAGGCCTTTATTATTTTAGATCCTAGCAATGGTGACTATCACATACTTGCTAGACACCATCAACTTTATCATTGGGGAATAACTTGGAGTGATAGACATCTATTTGCTTGTACTTGGTTGGGTCATCGTACAGTTATAATGGGATATAGAAAAGAAGATTTAAAGAGGGAAATTACTATTAGTCCTCCACAGGAGTTTAAGGTTACTGCTCCTCATCAGATTTGTTGGATTGATGGGAGGATTTGGATTGCGAATAGTCAATTTGATCACTGTACTATGCTCGATCCGTATACTCAGAAGTATGAAACATGGAATATGTATGATTCGAAAATTTACAATAAGGTAGGAAGAGGAAGAGATCATCACCATATGAATGGATTGTGGTATTATGAGGGACACATTTATGTAGTTGCTCACAATAAGCAGCTGCCTAGTTTTGTTCAAGTTCACAAATATCCGAGTTTAAAATTGGTTGATAGAATAGAGATGGGTCATCATATACATAATGTTTGGCCAGAGGGGGATGAACTTCTTACTTGTTCATCTAGAGACGGAAGAATCGTCTCAAATAAAAGAAGTGAAGTTGTGAAAACTGGAGGTTTCCCACGGGGTGTCTCCATTACAAAGGATTACAATTGTATTGGAATTTCTCCACACTACGCACATCAGTGTAAACACAGACCGCACGTAGATGGAGAAGTTCAAGTTTATGACAAAAATTGGAAGTTAGTTAAAACCTTTGTAATGAGAGACTTTGGTCAAGTCTATGAGATAAGAACATTTGGTGAAAGAGATATATCACACTGGGATGGTTCCGAGAACGTCAACTTCAACTTACCGAGACCTTTAAGATCTCCTGTTGGTGACTGTTACCGGATTGTTAACTATTAGAGGATAACGATGCCTGAATTGTCGATTATTATGCCTTTTGTAAATGAGTACCCTCAGAATGTGTTCACAGTTCAGAATATAATGTGTGAACTGGAAGGACGAGTTGATTACGAAATAATCGCAATCAACAACTGGGTACCAAACTCTTCTTGTGGAAAAGAGCAAGACAAGGGTTATAAGTTTTTAAAGAATGTAGCAAGAGGTCATGGTCCGAAATTAAAGGTGTTGCATTATGATAAAAAGTTATCTCACTGGTGTGCTAAAAATCTTGGTATCGTTCATTCAACAGCTCCCTATATCTTCTTTTGTGATTCTCATTGTATTATCGGTCGGGATTGTCTTTACGACATGTTCATGTATTACAAGGAGAACGAAGAAGAGTTGCACGGATCGCTTCATCTCCCGATTTCGTACATGATGGAGCGTCCAGGTATGGAGTTGATTTATAAACCTAGACTCGACTTGGAGAAGGGTGTACTACACTATTCTTTTAGTCGATACAGGCGACCAGAGAATGGAAAACCCTACAAGGTCCCCTGTATGTCAACCTGTGGTATGTTGATGAGCAGAAAGATAATGGTCGATGAACTTCAAATGTGGCCAGACGAACTGGGGATTTATGGAGGAGGAGAAAACTTTATAAACTATAGTTTGGCGGTGATGGGTTATAATGTGAATATATTCCCTAAACCTGCAATTTATCACTATGCAGAGAAAAGAGGATATCACTGGAACTACAATGATTGGTTGAGAAATCGAATCATAGCCTCTTATCTTCCCTGTGGTCGAGAGATTACACAGAGGCTAGTCGACAACGCGAGGGGTCATCAGCATGTAAAGCAAGGCATGCTAGATGAGATTAGTGTTAAGTGCAACCCCCAACGAGAACATATTAAAAAGAGAACGTGTGTGGATATTTACGAATGGGTTGAACGCTGGAAAAACTTTTAGTTTATTGTACATATACATACAAAAAGTTGTACAGATACATACAAGATTAGTTATAAATAGGGGGAACAGTTATGCTTGCAACCTACGTATCCAGCAATCAGTTTCAAGTCTCCGGTGACCGAGTTGATGAATTTCAAGTAGATAGAAGGGTCCGAGCTAATTGCGGGATTGATGGATATAAATATGGTACGGTGCAGTCCGCTAGTTTTAGTGCAGGCTACACAACTGTAACCCTTTTAGAGAGTGAATTAACCTCCAATTTATCTGCAGTTCACTATGGAGTTGTTTCTACATTCCCACCTGGAAGTTTACCACGCATACCAGGATTGGCGGTTGTCTATGATCAAGAAGTTTCAGCTGTAGAATTCATAGAGATTACCGGTCTTTCTCCTGATCAAATCTATAAAATCTCCTTACTACTCACCACAAGCGCAACAACTGAACTACGCCTTCAGTTCAACGGTGACACTGGTAATAATTATCAGTATGCTTATCACGATGGAGGAGTTGTCGCTGGTGCGCCGGATCACGCAGTTAATCAGAGTGGAGCAATAGATTATATTCAGTTTAGTCATAAGTGTGATGTAGGTACAGGAGAGGTTCAGTTTGGAGCAAAACCAATTGATTCAACAGCAGTTATTGTGCACTCATCTTTTTCTACTTATCAAGATACTAATGATTTTATGAAGAGAGAGTTAGTTGGTTATTACGCTGGCGGGATTAGTAGTGTAAAGATTTACGCTGCTCCTGGTAGTGTTAGTTATCTGAGTGGTCGTGTGACTATGACTGCACAAGAAGATGTTACTCCAACTGAGGTAACCACGACTACCACTACTGCAACTACGACTTTACCACCACTTGTAACAACTACAACTAGTACGACTACTACGACCACAACTGCACCGCCTACGACTACGACTACAACTACCACGACAACTACTACGACTACAACTGCTGTACCAATTACTACAACAACGACATCTACGACTACAACAACCACAACAACAATTATTACAACTACAACTGATCCTTTTCCTTCTTGTCCATGGTGGGATCACTTTGACGATGGAGCACCAACTCCACCTTGGACATCTCAGGGAACTCCTGTTGAAGCGGGTACAACTGTAATATTCCAGGGTGTTGGATCGTGTTATTTCGACTCAGGTCCTGTTCCGTTTGATTGTGCTAGTGGGTACTATGCACAGGCTAGAGTGAAAAATCACGCTTCTACAGCTAGTGAAATTATGGGTCTGCTTGATATGAGTGTTAAAGCTCCATGGAATTATGTTGTGAGAATATACTCAAATCCAGGTGGAACCTATATTTATTATTATGATATGGGTACAGGTCTTAATTATTGGGATGGAGTTCAGTGGATTGCTGGTCCTCCAGGTCCAGCTGGTCCTCCAATGCCTGACAATATTTACTTTAGATATGAAATTACTTTTAACAAAGGAAATCTCATAATAACTATTCGTGACTGTACAGGGGTTGTAGTTCTTACAACTGCTGCTGTTCCAGTACCGTGTGGTAATCTTGTTGGTGGTGGTAGCCCAGCAACAGGCGTTTACCTTGGTGCATATGCTGGACTCGGACCTACTAATACTTACTATACCGAAGTTGATTGGTTTGGATTTTGTCCAAGTTATCCAACTTATCCACCTTGTATACCATACACGACAACTACAACTACGACAACAAGTACAACCACTACAACTCTTCCTCCGGGTGAGTGGGAACAACAATTTGGTTCTCCAGGATTCTGGACGTGTGGTGCTAACTGTACTTGGGATGGTGATTCATACAATGTTGCTGGTCCTGGTTTATCAATTTTTAGCGCAGGTACTTGGGATATCGGTTACAGACCAACACTTATCAGAGTTACTGCAACCAATAATGCTTCAAAGGGTTGGTCTCTCACATTGAGAGATAGTGGTGCTGCTGCTATAGCTAACCTTACTATACCTAATGGATCTAGTCAAGTAGGTATAGCACCTATTAGTTGGTTTGCTAAGGATCTGAACAGTATTATAGATAATACAGCACCAGGTGTTGGAGAGATTGAGAACATTGAATTCTTTGTACCTGGAGCTACTACTACTACTACCACATTTACAACTACTACAACAACCACTTGTCCACCAGGTGATTGGGTACACATCTTCAACGATACGAAGTATCAAGATGGTGGTGACGCTATTACAATGGCATGGGATTCATTTAATGGTCGTTGGGAACCACAGGGAGGTGGTGGAACTGGAAGCTTAGCACCCATTGGTGCATGGAAAGATGGTTTTAGGCCACTGCAGGTACGCATATACCACAACCTTACACCACAAAGTTTTGAGATTAGAGATACTAGTACTAACCTCATTGGTTCTGCTCTCGCTGCTTCTGGTGATCCAATTCCGCTAAACTTCGTTGGTAAGAATATAGGCAAGATATTGTTCCTTAGCCTAGACTCTAATCTGGACGTTAACGATATTGAATACTGTGCACCTGGTTATGATAAACCAACTACGACTACCAGCACGACGACTACGACCACCAGCACGACGACTACGACTGCTCCTCCAGGTGAGTGGGTAAGACACTTTTCTCCAGATTGGGTATGTCAGTCTAACTGTACCTTTGATGGAGATTCATTTAATGTTTCTGGTCCTGGTTTGGTAATGAATACTAATGGTATATGGCCAACTGGTTATCGACCAACAGCGATTAGGATTACCGCAACTAACAACGCTTCAAAAGGTTGGCCTCTCCAGCTGAGGGACACTGGTGGTGGTCTTATTGCAACGTGTACTGTACCTAATGGACCTAATCAAGTTGGTATAGCAGCTATAACCTTTTTCGCTAAGAATATGTGGGAAATCATTGATGTAACAGCACCAGGTGTTGGTGAGATTGAAGACATTGAATTCTGGGAAGTTGGAGCTACAACGACAACTACGACTACTACAACTACAACTACTACAACTACGACAACTGCTCCTCCTGGTGAGTGGGAACAAAAGTTTGGTTCTCCTGGTTTCTGGACGTGTGGGGCTAATTGTTCTTGGGATGGTGATTCGTATAATGTTGCTGGTCCTGGTTTAACAATTAATAAGGCTGGTACTTGGGCAAATGGTTATCGACCATCAAAGATTAGACTTACTGCAACTAATAATGCTTCAAAGGGTTGGACCCTTAGGTTAAGAGATAATGGTAATGCTACTCTAGCAACACTTCTTGTACCGAATGGTTCTTCTCAAGTTGATATAGCTGACATTAGTTGGTTTGCTAAGGATCTGAATAACATTATTGATGATACAGCTCCAGGTGTTGGTGAGATTGAAAACATTGAATTCTTTGTAGAAGGAGCAACTACGACTACGACTACGACTACGACTACTACGACTACTACGACGACCACGACTACTGGAATTACTACCACAACTGGTCCTCTTGGCACTTGTGTTGGATCTGTCTTCCAAGACAACTTTTCATCAATCACAGCTGATTGGGTTGAGAACGATACTAATAATATTGCAGCACCAAGCGGTAATGGTTATGAGCATATTGTCCATGTAGCAGCATCTAATGCTCAACTAATTGGTCAGTTTGATATAGGTGGAGATTTCGATATCTGTCTAGTAGTAGACATATATACTGTTAGTGCATCTCCCACCAATCTTTCCTATATGCAATTCGCTCTGACCGAAGGCATAAAGGGCGGTGCAGAAGCCTATGTCTATATAAGAGGTGACGGTGCTGGTGGACTTGAATACTACCTAGACGGTACTGGAAATTACAGTGTCTGGGGTTCATATGGAACAGTACTCGCAGGTTCCGCTAACCATATTAGATTTACTAGGAGTGGAACCACTGTAACGGTCTCTATATGGAATCCAGCTACAGGCCAGTGGGAGTGGAATGGAGTTCCTGGTGGTCTAGCAAGTAGTGACACTTGGGACGTTGATCCTACTCCTGTCTTGCAGTGGAGAGATAATGCTCCTGCTGCTGATCAAGTAGAGGGTTCCATGAGATTCTTCTCAATCAATGCTGGGACTAAGATCTAATGTACGAATGTTCTACATATGAGATTAGACCACAGATTTGCAAAGATTTCCCAATTCATGAAATGGAGAAATTGAAATATCCATCATGCACATATTGGTTTGACACTAAAGAAAGACATGGAGAATGTAGTAGATGTGGTGAATGTTGCGAGTTCAGTAAAGTATTTACAATTGAATGTGGACCATGTCTATACTTAAAGGAAATTAATAATAAGGCGGCAACTTTATAGAGGGTTGCCGCCTCTCTTTTTTAAATTGCCAGAGGAGTTAAGATGAATCTAATTGTAAATTTCACTCCTACCGGCATGATTCCTACCAAAGAAATGACCCCCCACATACCTATCACTATCAATGAAATTATAGAAGACGTTCATGAGGCGTACGAAATTGGGATTACTGTCGTCCACATTCACGCACGAGATGAAAAGACTGGCGAACCAACATATAAAGCAACAGTCTATCGAAATATTATTGAGGGCATCCGAAAGTTTTCAAAAAACTTAGTAGTGTGTGTTTCGTTAAGTGGACGTACATTCAAAAAGTTCGAAGAACGAGTAGAAGTGTTACAACTCGATGGTGATGTAAAACCAGATATGGGGAGTTTAACTTTAAGTTCAGTCAACTTTAATTATCAGGCAAGTGTAAGTTCTCCAGAAATGATACAGGATCTCGCAAGGGTAATGAAAATTCGTGGCATTTTGGCAGAACTTGAAGCGTTTGATTCAGGTATGATCAACTACGCTAAATACTTAGAGAAGAAAGGTCTACTAGATCCTCCCCATTATTTCAATTTATTGTTTGGCAATATAGCATGTGCTCAGGCCAGTCTATTACACATGGGAGTAATGATAAATGATTTACCCGACTGGTCTTACTGGAGTGCGGCTGGCGTGGGCAACGCACAGTCAATGGTAAATTCAATTGCTATCGCTTATGGCGGGGGAGTAAGAGTTGGACTTGAAGATAACATTTGGTATGATAAAGATAGGACTAAACCTGCTAAAAACTCTGATCTCTTACAACGTATTCACAAATTAGCTGAAGCAAATGAAAGAAAACTTATGTCATCTAGAGAATTTAGAAGACTATTAGCTCTTCAACACAATGGAAATTATGGAAGAACAGTGAGGAAGTAATGACACACGGAGACTATGAAATTGTTCCCTATCATCACGACCATATGGATCAAACTGTAAAAGTGTTGAAACTTCTTTGGGGATTTGACCGTGAGTATAGAATCTCACGTCTTAAATGGAAACACTATGAGAATCCTTATTCAGACTTTCCGCATGGAATTGTTGCTTTGTATAAGGGAAAAGTTGTAGGGTTTAGAGGTTATTCTCCTATGAGGTGGGAAGTTAATGGAAAGGAATTTAAAACATTAACTGCTGGAGATACAGTTGTAGGAACGAACCATCGCATGAAAGGGTTGTCAATAGCGATGGGTCAGGCAGCAAATGAATTCTTAGACTACAAGTTGCTTATAAATTTTACTGCTGGGTCAACCTCAATGCCTGGATATACGAAGTTGGGGTTTGGAAAACTTTTAGAGAAGAGTTATTGGATAAGAGGACCCTCAGAAGGAGATAAACAATTAGAAGGAGATTTTGATAATGTAAAGATTTTGAAAAATCCAGACTTGAAAGAGATCTGTAGCTTTATCTCAAGAACTAAAGAGTCTGACAAAATTTCACCAATACGCAATGAAAAATATTTTCAATGGAAGATAGCGAATACTAAAGATAATTATAAGTTTTTTAGTTACAAGAATAAAGGTTATGTCGTGTTTTCAACACAGCCAAAAAGTCAAAATGGTTATGTAGTTGATTATGCAGTTGAAGACGTTGAATCTCTTGATAATATACTTCGTTATATAATAAGAAAGAAACCTTTTAATTTCACTATGGTTTTCAATTATGGTGTGTGTGATAAACTCTCTCAGGTTCTAAAAGGTCTGAACTTTAAACCATCGAATATGAATTGGCATCTATTAATACGACCCGTGAAAAGAGATTTTGTTAAAGAAGATTGGATTATTGAAGGACTTAATACCAGAGATATTGGAAACTGGAACATGAGGGCCATTTGTTCAGATGATGCCTAAACTAAATCTGTATGATTAGATTAGAGTTAGAACAAATTTAAAATAATCCGGAGGAGAATAGGGTCGTATGAAAATTTACGAAAAGATAGTCATAGATATTGAATCTGGGGAAATCCTAGAAGAAGTATCCTTCGACTACAATGGCCCTATTGCCGAAGTGCAAACCACGACAACCACAACAACTACGACTGTAGATTGTTCCTGGTTACCAAGTTATGAGTATAATATAGTTGACAGAGGTAAGCCAGGTACAGTAGACTCTCTACAGTCTGTAGCTTATGACGGAAGTAGATACGTCGCAGTTGGTATAGGAGGTAAAGTTGTTACCTCTACTGACGGTGGAGAGAATTGGGTCCAGCTGCCTGCATTTACATCTGAAGATCTATTTGTAGTTAGATACTTGGGCGGTACATGGTACGCTGGAGGTAGAAATGTAATTTACACTTCACCAGATGGACTCAGCTGGTCGTACAGAGTTAATCCAGCTAATGGTTCTGGTAGGTTAGTAAGAGGATTTGCTTATGATGGCGTTAACACGATTGTTGCCGCCTGCTGGTCACATACTATAGAGGAAAGATCCTCATACTCTACTAATGGTGGTGTTACGTGGACTGCCCTCCCCAATGGCTCTCCAGATATGTTCAACTTCACTGATTTGATTTATGCTGAGGGGGTATTTGTTGGTTGTGGTGGAACTTCGGGTGGGGGTTCAAGATTTACTTATTCATCTGATGGACTTAATTGGAGTGCAGCTAGTATTTGGGCTGCCGACAATGCTGTCTATGGACTTGCCCATAGTGGAAGTAGATTCTTTGCTGTTGGAACGCCCGGTCGTGCATGGATTTCAGATGATGGTATAAGCTGGACTAGAACATCCCAAGAAGAAGGTGCACCTCGTTTAGATTTTGATGATAGTTGTCAAAATGCTGTTTGGAATGGTTGTCAATTTGTAATTGCAGGTGTTAAAACTAATGATTCATATTATCCAAGATTTATAACAACACTAGATGGTTATCAACCATTTACATATGAATTTGTCGGTACTGCCCTCCAAGGCGGACTCTTTGATATTGTGTTTGATGGTGTAAAACGTCATGTGGGTGTGGGCGTTGATGGTCAAATTATAACTGCTGACATCCACTCCTTGACTACAACCTCTACAACTGTTACTACTACACTGCCTCCGCTCCCAACTACAACAACGTGTCCACCTAGTTTAACTGACGACGATTTTAATGACGGAGTAATAGGTCCATGGTGGACACTAAGAGATAAACAGGGTGGAGATTTTGTTGAGTCTGGTGGGTATATGAATGTACTCTCTGGACCAGGTGGGTGTAATGCAGTAGACCCATGTACTCCGACCTACATTGCTCAGTGTATTGATCCAAATGAACCATATGATTATTGGATTAAAGTGCTTACCCCAACTCTTACTCTGAATGGTCAAGAGTATGGAATGATGTCTCGAGACCTTGTTAGTGAAGATATTTATGCTAAAGTTGGAGTGAAGAGAACGGGCGGTACAATATATACTTATGCACTATATTCTGGAACCGGAACTCTAAATGAGCAGACAATTACTCTACCACTTGGTATTCCAGAAGTATGGTTTAGAATGGTTAGAGATTCGAGTGGAGTTTTCTGGTTCTACTATGCGTTGAGTCAACCACACTCTGGAACAGACTGGACGCTATTTGATTTAGCTAGTGGAATATTTGATCAGGATGGAAGACAGAGAGTTGGTTTATTTGCTACAAATCCATTTCCCGGAACGACAACAACCACAACAACTACGACAACTAGTACAGTTAGTACGATTAGTACAACTATAGCTCCTCTAGAGTCAACCACGACGACTACATATGCAAGCACTACTACTACGATTACGAATTTCGGTTTATGGGCACCAGATTGTCTCGGAACTCCTGGTTACCATGATGGTCTACAAGTTTCACAAGGTATATATGTCGATCCTGGTGTCTGGCAGTTTGATACAATAGAAATTGGTGATATGACCAGCACAAGCGGTTATGCAAAAGTGATGGTTTACAAAGATATTGGCGGTTTTCCGACTAGCGGATATTTTGTAGGACAAACGGTGGTGAACTCAATTGGGGGAGGTCCGGAAACATTTTCCTTTGCTTATCCCCGACCTATTATTACAGATTCAGGTACCTATAATTTCGTTGTTACCGCCACTGATGCTGGGGGTAGTATTGCATATGGACAAACAGTTACACTATACGCATCCCCAGAACATTATGTAGGGGGGGTAATGTGGTATTATGACGAGGGAGGACCTGGTTGGGTAGAGGATTCTTCTTCAGACGCTCTGTGTATTATGCTACGTGGTGTATTGGTTTATACTCCTGTGCCTCCTGGTACCTGCCCTAGTTGCCCAAGTACATATTATGTAACAGTAGCTGGTTTAACTGGTAGTTGTGGGGCCGAAGATTGTAGTACTGGTAATTTTAACCGAGTCTGGACTTTATCCCAAGTAGGAAGTGGTTGTGAGTGGAGATATACAGATTCAAATTTTAGTGTAAGTATAACACTTGGATCTACTGGGCCTACTTACCTTTGGCTCTTTACTATAGGTACTACTTATTGTGGAGTAGCTGCTACGTGGACTGCTCTATACAGGGAAGGCCAAGGTTGTCCTCCAACAAGTGGTTGGCGACGAAGATTTTTTGGCGGTTGTGATAAGGGATCAGGATTTATCTCAGTTTCACACAGCTAGGAACAAACTAACAAAGGAGATTTATTTGTAAATGGCGTGGGTAGACAGAACTTCTGATGCGTACTGGATAGCTGCATATGGAGCAAGTTGGAACCCTGGCGGCTGGTGGGATGTACCCGGTACGGCTGTCGTAATCCTGCAAGATGTAGGATTTTGGGCAGTGGGGTTCCGTCCGACCATGATCAGGATGACTTATAGTGGTGGTAATACAGTTACATTTTTTGGACGAGATGCAACCCCTAGCACTATTTGGACACAAGGTTCTTATGCCAGTGGAGCTTCAGTAGCAATTACTTGGGGCGCAGAAGACCTATATGAATTAAGATGGAATATAAACAAAGGACCAGCGGCACAGATAACAAAGATCGAGTTCCTTGAAATCGCCACAACAACTACTACAACTACTACGAGTATTACCACTACAACAACTGCAACGTCAACTAGTACAACTACTACAACAACTTCCCCAGCGGAGTTTGAAGCACCATTTGATTTCTTTGGAGAGTGGACAGAACCTATTACTACGACCACAACTACTGCTACTTGGCCACCAGGCGTTTGTGTAGAAGAAGAAAGGTATGATCCAAGGTGGACTGAAAACTACTTCTATTCTGATTGGCCACAGGAATACACATTTCAGTCAGATCACAGTACCAGATTAGACAACTGTGGTACTTTTAAACCTCATGGAACGCTAGGTTATTACCCGGGTGATTTCGAAGTTGATATGAGGTTTGAACTTTCTAGAGATATGAGGACTGGTGGTGTAGACAGCGATTATATTGGACTCGTTGCTAATATAGAAGGTCTCCGAGCTGTATCTATTGTTTTAACATCAGAAACCAATCAACAAAAGGCAAGAAGACTTGATAGCGATGGTTGTGTTTTCTCAGAGAATTATGGTAATCTCTATCTACCTACTGAAGTATGGTTGAGAATTTCAAGAACTGATTCGGACTTCTTCACATATTATTCATATGACAGGATTAAATGGTATGAGGTCACAGCCTTAAGTCCTCAAACTTATTCCGGTTTAGTGACAATTCACTTTGGTGCTTATCACCGTACTGGAGGAAATCAATTTGAGGCTCGTTATCAGTTCTGGACTCTGTGGCCAGATGGGCCAAGTTGGTTGGAGTCCGGAGCATATTTACCTCATCTAATTGAGTCTGACAACTTTGATGATAATGATCTCAATGAACGATGGTTTAAAAGGCATGGTACTTATTTCAGACCAACGCCCTTTTTCGCTGAAGGTTGTATCTGGGAAGCTGATCAAGTAATGAAGGTTCAAACAAGTCCATACCAATTTCATGGACCCTATAACGAATTTGAAGGAACTTGGGCCTGGCAAGATGTTAAGGGATTCTTCAACCTTACAGTAAAAGTTATGGTCAATCCGGCCCTTACTGTTGATGAGGTTGAGATGGGCATTATTGCTAGGGAGTTGCCTGCCGAAGGTGAACCATCTTGTCGAGTAATTTATACAAGAGAGAGTGGAACCTTTTATTTTAAGAGAGTTGATACAGCAGGGGATGGTTCTGAAAGTGAAACATCTATAGGTGCTGGTATTCTTAGTGAATTTTGGTTGGGTTTGAGATGGTACAAAGATGGATTTACAGCTAGTTACTCTTTGAATGGTGTTAACTGGGATCCAATAGCTGCTCCGGCAGTCCCGATTGCTCCAACTAATTGGTTGCAAGTTGGTTGTGCAGCAAAGGGTTGGATATCTCCAGCAATTTTGACTTCGACTACTACGACGACAACAACGACTATGACTACGACCACAAGTACTACAACAACTACTACTACGATGACAACCACCACGACAACTGGAATACCTATTACTACTACAACTACTGTGCCACCAATTCTGTTCATCGTGCCGGATGCTGATGATTCACAATCTGGAATGGTCACCTTTGGTGCTGGTACTGGTGGATGGGATCGCATGAATAGTGGTATCATTAGTGGTACTCCTGATGATACGAATGGAATTTATGGTCTTAATGGTGGTGCTTTCTGGCGCTTTCAGTTTGAAAATCCCTCTTTTGCGGGAACCTCTACTAATGTCTTAGTTCGTGTACGAGCTAAAGACTTCTCCAGTGGGCCTACCAACTTCAACGTAAGACTTTATTCAGATGGTGTTTCACAAGATGATTTTGGTAATTTTGTCTGTAGTGGTAGTTATCAAAATTTCACATTGACTCCATCTTCACCTGTCACAAAAACGGCAGCACAGTTGACAAATCTTGAAGTCAGACTTGAACCTCAAGATGGAAGTTTCGATACACAATTTTCAGAAGTAGAAGTAGAAGTAGTATTACCAACACAAACTATCTATGATGATTTTGGAGATGGAGTGATAGATCCAAAATGGAGTATCATAGTTGGTGCCCAACAACCAGTAGAAGCTGCCAGCGTATGGACAATCACACAAGTAGCTGGTGATGGTACTAGTGAACGAGGTCAGCCTTTTACATATAATGAGCTTGATGTATATGGTCAAATTAGTTCAAGTTACACAGGTCTAGGCGCTAGTATGCTGTGCTTATTTGATATAAGGGACAATAGTACAAATCACATAGTACGGATTGGACTTGATGGAAATACTGGTGCTATAAAACTTTACTATCTTGGATCGAGTGTGTTTAATTTTGATTCTAACACTCTTTTCATATTTCAAGATTTCGCGTGGGTTAGAATACGATACAAGCCTTCTCTGGGAGATACAAAAATGAGATTATTCTACGCATTGTCAGCTCCTGGAGCGTGGACCGAAATTACTCTAGCCACATCTACTCCAGTCTTAACTAGTGGTAACTATAGTTTTCGGATAATTGCAGCGGATAGTCATGGTTCTTTCAATGTTACTTGGGTTATAGACGATGCAATTGAATGGACATAGAAAAAATTTTTAGTTGGAACAAATTACAAAGGAGATTTAGGGCCATATGAAAATTTATGATAAGGTAGTTATTGACATTGAATCCGGTAAGACTTTGGAGGAAATGTCCTACGACTACTTTGGTCCTCTCGCCTACCTACAAGATGGAACAGCCACAACGACTACCACGTTTACTACTACAACAAC
>Ga0114922_10003270_pt1 | contig 15135 bp, 13 predicted proteins | sample AartaG_FD_100975 | JGI IMG/M metagenome (GOLD analysis project Ga0114922, IMG submission 100975) | Deep subsurface microbial communities from Aarhus Bay to uncover new lineages of life (NeLLi) - Aarhus_00045 metaG | ecosystem: Environmental > Aquatic > Marine > Oceanic > Sediment | place...
ATGATAGTTATAGGCTCAGGCGCAATAGGCTGTGAGTTTGCACATTTTTATTATTCAATAGGAACAAAAGTGACTCTTGTGGAATTCCTTCCAGCCGTGGTACCAAACGAGGACAAGGATGTATCGAGGCAACTTGAACGTTCCTTCAAGAAGGCAGGCATGAAGGTACTTACCGGCTCAAGCGTGGAAACAGTTGACACAGGCGGTGAAAAATGTGTGGCCAGCATTAAAACAAAGAAGGGAATGGAAGAGATTGAAGCTGACATAGTGCTTTCGGCAGTAGGTATAACGGCCAATATTGAGGGGATCGGGCTTGAAGAGGCGGGTGTGAAAACAGAAAAGGGGAAAATACTCGTGGATGAATACTATAAAACAAATGTCGGCGGCGTTTATGCTATAGGCGATATTGTCCATGGTCCGGCACTTGCACATGTGGCATCAGCTGAAGGTATTATATGTGTTGAAAAAATTGCCGGTCTGGAAGTTGAAACACTTGATTATAATAATATCCCTGCATGTACATATACATCACCTGAAGTTGCATCATGCGGGTATACGGAAGATGCAACCAGGGAGAAAGGTTATGAAATCAAGGTGGGCAAGTTCCCGTTTACTGCAAGTGGTAAAGCATCAGCTGAAGGAGCAAGGGAAGGTTTTGTTAAACTCATTTTTGATGCTAAATACGGGGAATTACTGGGTGCTCACATGATAGGCGCCGGTGTTACGGAAATGATATCCGAAATAGTAGTGGCAAGGAAACTGGAGACCACAGCACATGAAATAATCAAATCAGTGCATCCGCATCCAACAATGTCGGAGGCCATTATGGAAGCAGCTGCTGCAGCTTATGATGAGGTGATACACCTGTAAAGCCAAAAGGTAAAATTAAAAAGTTTGAATGTTTGAGCGTTTGAATGTTTGAGTTCAAACCGTTCAAACTGATCAAACTGATCAAACCATGACAGGGTAACGCAACCTAATTACCCCAATATTCATCTATTTATTTGGTGGAAGTGTAGCAGGTACATTTTCCGGATTTGATAATTTATTTCTATATTTATATTCTAAAAAGAAATAAATTGCCGGAACTGCGGAAAATACTCAGAGGCTGCCTGGCAGGTAATAAACGTGACCAGGAACTGCTTTACCGAAGGTACTCTGCAAAGCTTTATGGAGTTAGCCTTCAGTATTCAGGTTCGCACGATGAAGCCAGGGATGTGCTGCAGGAAAGCTTCATAAAGATCTTTACCAGCCTGCATACTTTCAGCGGAGAGGGTTCTTTTGAAGGCTGGGTGAGACGTATTGTAGTTAATACGGCTCTGGAAAAACACCGTAACAGATATTATCTTAACAAGGTGGATGAGGTGGGCTATAGTAACGATACATTACCTGAACTTGAAGCAACTGATATTTCAGGAATGGAATCTGAAGACCTGCTCAATTTTATTATGGCATTGCCGCCTAAATACAGAATGGTGTTCAACCTGTATGCACTTGAAGGATATTCCCATAAAGAAATTGCAGGGATGCTTAATATTTCTGAGGGTACGTCAAAGTCAAACCTTTCCAGGGCCAGGGGCATTCTTCAGAAGAAGGTTGAAATATATCTGGGAATAAAGAAAAGGATGAATGGTTAAGAGAGATTCACATATTGATGTATTATTCAGGGATGGACTTAGCAATATCGAGGTACTCCCGCCAGCATCTGTATGGGAAAATATTGAGCCCGTTCTAAGGAAAAGGAACAATAAAGGTTTATTCTTCAGAATAGCTGCAGGTATAGCTCTGCTTGCCTCTCTGGGTTTAATGGCATACTTTTATGACAGTACAGTGCTGAATGCAGGACAGGAAGAGGCACTGGCTTTTGCAGGAAATAACCTTTCCACTCTTTTTGATCCTACTTATATCGAAATTGCCGTTGATGCACCAAAAACAGGGCCGGTAGTTGAAAGCCCCACTGTTACACTGGCAAGTGCCGAAAAGTCATTACCTGGTTCTGATATTAATATGATGCCTGGCCAGATCATAAACCGTCAGAAGGTAGACCTTTCATACGAAAAGCTTAATAATAATGTACTGAGATATAATAATGTACTGAGATATAGTGACGCACCTGCTGAAGTTCCAGCCAGAAGTGGACCCGAGGTAGTATTTGTTTCGGAAATATTACCGGTTGAACCTGCCACTGAGGTAAAGAGGAATAAAAGGTGGGAACTGGGTGCCATGGTTTCACCTACCTATCTCTCAACAAGTCTCAAAACTGCAAACCAGGCTTTAAGCCAGGTAAACGATAATGAGAATGGCGTATTATCATACACCGGGGGATTCAGTATTAGCTACAGAATGACCAGCAAGCTGAGCATCCAGACAGGTATTTATTACTCGTCACTGGGGCGCGAAGTTAAGGGTGTGACATCCTATTCGGGATTTGAACCTTTTGCCAGCTCAAAAAGTGGAATAATATTCGGTGTCACAACTAGTTCAGGAACTATTAATTCAACAAAGACTGATATCTACCTGGCCGATGTGGCAGGTAGCAGGATAGACCGTTATTACTCGGTTGATAAATTCGATCCGGCAAAATCCAATCTTATACCATTTGGTGACCAGCTGAGGCAAAATTTCGAATACCTGGAAATACCCGTCATTGTCAGGTATAAATTGATAGACAGGAAAATGGATTTCAATATTCTTGGGGGTATGTCTTATAACTTCCTTGTTGGAAACCAGACCTGGGCTATGAATAAGGCAGGATCAAAAGTGCTGATAGGATCAACAGAAGGAATTGATCATCTACTGCTATCAAGCTCTGTTGGTATGAGCATGGAATATGAACTCAGCGAAAGGTTATCACTTAACCTTGAACCACAGGTAAGATATTACCTTAATACCGGGGGTGACCTTGGTTCAGGCAATCCTTATACTTTTGGTATTTTCTCCGGAATGCATTTCAGATTCTGAAAAACATATCCTAAATCATATCTGAATTGATGATGTGTATGCAAAAACATTACCTTTGCATATCTGTTAATATAGTGGTCCTATACCTGAATTGAACCACAAATTCTTAACAGGCAGGATATAGTAATTGTTTGATTATAAAGTATTAATGATATGGGAAGTAAATGGATAGTAGAAACTCTTGCAGGAATAGGAGCTCTTGCCCTGGTATTTATAATAATAGGATTGATGCAGGATTATGGTGCTGATCAGGAAATCAGAGGGCAGGCACTACCACAGGATATACAGCGTGTAATATCATTTGAGCTCCCTGATTCATTGTATTTCGCTGGAGATAGAGTTCCACTTGAAAATTTTGATACGCATGAAAGTCTTGATCGCGAACTTAACACAAATGCTTACCTTCATTCTTCAACCCTGTTACTGATCAAAAGGTCGCATCGTTATTTCCCTGTAATTGAACCCATTCTCATGGAATACGGGATACCTGATGATTTTAAATACCTGGCCGTGGCCGAAAGCAACCTCTCAAATACCATTTCTCCGGTTGGTGCAACAGGTTTCTGGCAGTTCATGAATGCTACGGGTAAAGAATATGGGCTGGAGATCAACGAGGAGATAGATGAACGTTATAACCTTGAAAAATCAACTGCGGCAGCCTGTAAATATTTCCTGAAATCATATGATAAATACGGTAACTGGACCATGGTTGCAGCATCATACAACAGGGGCCAGAATGGAGTCGACCACCTGATAGATATGCAGGAACAGGATAATTATTATGATCTTCTTCTGCCGGAAGAAACATCAAGATATCTGTTCAGGATACTTGCATTTAAGACTATCTTCAGCAATCCTGAGAATTATGGTTTTGATATACCTGATGAGCATCTTTATCCACCCCTTGAATATATTACTGTAATTGTTGACACAACAGTCAACAGCTTTGCTGAATTTGCGGCCGTGTTTGGAACAAATTATAAGATCCTCAAAGCATTCAATCCGTGGTTGAGGCAACCATATCTGAATAACAAGTCGGGTGAATCATACGAAATAAAGATACCTGTGGATGGTGCACGTACAAAGGCATATGAATAATGGTGAAAGGAACAGCAAGTATATACGAAGACAGGGTACACGTAAAAGGGGCCAGGGTACATAATCTCAAAAATATTGATGTTAAGATACCAAGGGACAAGCTTGTAGTAATAACCGGCCTGAGCGGAAGCGGAAAATCTTCGCTTGCCTTTGATACTATTTATGCCGAGGGACAGCGTAGATATCTTGAGACATTTTCAGCATATGCAAGACAATTTCTCGGGGGTATGGAAAGACCCGACGTAGATAAGATAACGGGACTGAGCCCTGTTATCTCTATTGAACAGAAATCAACCAATAGAAATCCCAGGTCTACGGTAGGTACAATTACCGAAATATATGATTACCTGAGACTCTTATATGCCAGGGCTGCTGATGCTTATTCATATGCCACAGGTGAGAAGATGGTAAGATATACCGATGATCAGATAATTGACCTGGTAAAGGGAAAATATAAGGATAAGAAACTGTATTTCCTGGCACCTGTAGTAAAAGGCAGGAAGGGACATTATAAAGAACTCTTTGAACAACTCAGGCGCAAGGGATTCCTGAACGTTAGGATAAATGGAGTTATACGTGAACTTGAACCGGGATTGAAACTGGACAGGTACAAGACCCATTATATTGAAATAGTCGTAGATAAATTCATTCCCTCAAAGGTGAATGAACGTCGCCTGCGCGATTCAGTAATTTTTTCACTCGACCAGGGAGATAGTGTTATGATGGTTCTCGATGCAGATGAGAAAGAACTTTCATATTTCAGCCGGTATTTAATGTGTCCAACAACAGGTATCTCTTATAATGAACCTGCACCACATACCTTCTCATTTAACTCACCACAGGGCGCATGTCATCACTGTAATGGTCTCGGTGTGGTGAGTGAAGTGGATGTGAAAAAGATAATACCGGATGACAGCTTAAGTATCAGGAAGGGTGGTATTGAGCCTATCGGTAAATACCGTAATATGTGGATATTCTGGCAGTTAGAAGCAATCGCCGATAAGTATGGGTTCAGTCTTGACACACCGATAAGAAATATTCCGGATGAAGCAATGAATACCATCCTGCATGGGTCGGATGAGATGCTAAAGCTATCAAACACACCCCTGGGCCTCACGTCGAATTATTTCCTTACGTTCGAAGGTGTGATTAACTACATCGGGAACCAGGAGGCGATCAATGGGAACAGGGATAACAGCAGGTCAAAAAACAACTATATATATTACACAACCTGCCCTGAATGTAATGGCACCAGGCTTAAAAAGGAGGCTTTATATTTCAGGTTGGGAGGTAAGAACCTGGGTGAACTGTCTTTCATGGATATTAAAGAACTGGCCACTTTTATTGACACTCTCGAACCAAAATTGAGTGAGCGGCAGAAGAAGATAGCTTCGGAAATACTGAAAGAAATACGTTCACGGATTGGATTCCTGCTTGATGTGGGACTCGATTACCTGTCACTTAACAGGGGAGCAAGAACACTTTCAGGTGGTGAAAGCCAGAGGATAAGACTTGCCACACAGATTGGTTCACGCCTGGTAAATGTTCTGTATATACTTGATGAACCAAGCATTGGCCTTCACCAGAGGGATAACCGGCGCCTTATAGCTTCGTTAAAACAGCTGCGCGACAGTGGTAATTCCGTAATTGTTGTGGAGCATGACCGTGAAATGGTATTATCAGCAGATCATATAGTTGATATGGGACCCATGGCAGGAAGGAACGGAGGTTCACTGGTGGCCGAGGGAACGCCTGAACAAGTTAGTAAAACAGAATCGCTTACAGGACTGTACCTGTCGGGTAAAAAGAAGATTGAAATTCCCGGAAAGAGAAGAATGGGAAACGGGGAAACGCTCAGGATAACAGGAGCCAGCGGACATAATCTCAAAAACGTGGACTTGTCTTTCCCTCTTGCTACATTTATATGTGTAACCGGTGTGTCAGGCAGTGGAAAATCATCACTTATTAACCAGACACTGCATCCCGCGCTGGCAGCAAAGCTTCATCGGTCAGGTAAAACTTCATTGCCATATGACAGGATTGAGGGGATTGAGAATATTGATAAGGTTATAGAGGTTGACCAGAGTCCCATAGGCAGAACACCAAGATCAAACCCGGCGACATACACAGGTGTTTTTACTGACATCCGGAAACTATTTGCACAGACTACCGAAGCAAAAATAAGAGGCTTCAAAGCCAGCAGGTTCTCGTTTAATGTAAAAGGGGGGCGCTGTGAAGGCTGCCAGGGAGCAGGCCTCAAGACTATCGAGATGAATTTCCTTCCTGATGTTCATGTGTTATGCACCGAATGTAATGGAAAACGATATAACAGGGAGACACTGGAGGTCAAGTATAAAGGAAGGTCAATAAGCGATGTCCTTGATATGACAATTAATTCATCCGTGAAGTTATTTGAAAATATACCATCTGTATACAAAAAGCTTAAAACATTACAGGATGTTGGCCTGGGTTATATAAGACTGGGTCAGCCGTCCACAACACTATCAGGTGGGGAGTCGCAGAGAGTTAAACTGGCGGCGGAACTGGCAAGGAAAGATACAGGGCGTACACTGTATATAATGGATGAACCAACTACAGGCTTGCATTTTGAGGACGTAAGAGTACTCCTGTGTGTGTTAAACAGGCTGGTAGAAAGGGGTAATACGATAATAGTTATAGAACATAATATGGATGTGATAAAAATAGCCGATTTTATCGTGGATATGGGTAAGGAAGGTGGAAGAAAAGGTGGTGATATTATTTTTGCAGGTACACCGGAGAAACTTGCAAAACATAAAAGTAGTTATACTGGGAGGTACCTGAGGGATGAGTTGGGGATTTAGGCTGAGGCTAAGAGGTTCCGGGTTTCGCGTACCAAGTGAATCGATAACGACTCATACCTTACCTGCTGGCAGGCAGGTGCTTGAACTACTAAAACTGAATAGAGTAAGGGTGGTCATAACATCACACTAAGCCACTTTAAAGTGGGATAAGTTTAAAGTAATTTTTTTATTATTTTTAAAGATTATGAAAAAATCGTACGATCTCGTCCAGGACGCTTTCAAGAATAAAACATGGAATGAGATCCATATAATGGATTCGTGGAGGGTCTTTAAGATCATCTCTGAGTTTGTGGAAGGATTTGAAAAGCTGGCAAGGATAGGACCCTGTGTCTCCCTATTTGGATCAGCCCGGACAAAGCCTGAAAATAAATATTATAAACTGGCTGAAGAGATAGCTTTTAAACTTACACAGAAAGGTTATGGTGTAATAACGGGAGGAGGGCCTGGAATTATGGAAGCAGCCAATAAGGGAGCTTCAAGGGGCAAGGGCAAATCGGTAGGTATTAATATTGACCTTCCTTTTGAACAGAAAGCAAATGAATTTATCGATTCCGATAAACTCATAATCTTTGATCATTTTTTTGTCAGGAAAGTAATGTTTATGAAATATGCCCAGGGATTTATTGTACTGCCCGGCGGCTTCGGTACATTTGATGAACTCTTTGAGGCTATAACACTAATACAGACAAAAAAAACAGGCAGGTTTCCTATTATAATGGTAGGTAAAAATTACTGGAGAGGATTGATCGACTGGGTAAAAAAAACAATGATGGAGGAGGAATCCAATATTTCCCCGGAAGACCTTGAGCTATTCAATATTGTTGATACTGCTGATGAAGCGGTTAATCTTATTGATATGTTCTATACAAAGTATCTGTTGAGTCCAAACTTTTAATTTATGTTCTATGAGATCCATTGTTTTTATTACCCTGATGGCCTTTCTCTCCTCTGGTGCTGCCTCACAGGATAAATCCATAAATGTTATTACCCAGCCTTCGTGGCCTCCCGGCAGTTATGTGCCAGTACGGATAGAAATAATAAATACCGGGTGGAACGATTTTGCCAGGTTTTACCAGGACCTGCCACAGGGATTTTCGGTGAGAAGTGGTAATACCGCGGGAGCTGATTTCTACTGGGACAATAATCAGGTAAATTTTGTATGGGTAAAAATGCCTGAAGATAAAGTGATTAGAATAAGTTACATTGCAATGGCTGATGAGGCATTGACAGGATCGTTCAGGCTGGGAGGGAAACTTGATTATGTAATAGAGGGCAAACAGCGCAAATCTTTTGAATTCAGTCCTATAATAATACGTCTCGACCAGAATGCCACTGTCGAAGAAAACCTGGAGGAATTTTACCAGGAAGAGACTCATGAAAATAATATTATTCCATCCGATACGGTAATTATTGAAGTGTCACGAAAAGTCGAGTTCAGTGTCCAGGTGGCTATTACATCAGAGCAGATTAAAAAAGCAGAGCTTGAAAACAGGATACACTGTCCGTTAAAATATGATATCACCATACTAAAGACAGGTAGCATGTATAAATACCAGAGCGGAGCTTTTGCTACTTATCCAGAAGCGTTTGCTTATCTTGATGAACTTAAAAGTAAGGGTGTTAATGATGCCTTTATTGTAGCTTACAGGGGTAATGAACAGATATCAGTTAACCTGGCAAGAACGCTGACTGAATGATCAGAGCTTAAGCTTTCTTTCTATTTCCCTCTGAGCATCCTTTCGCTTCAGTGTTTCTCTTTGGTCATATTCCTTTTTACCCTTGGCCAGTGCTATCTCAGTTTTTGCTATACCGCGGTCATTTATGAACAGCTTTGTCATAATGATGGTCAGCCCGCTTTCCTTGATTTTCCTTTCAAGCTTTTTTAATTCCTTCTTATGCAGTAGCAGCTTCCTTTCCCGGCGGGGTTCATGATTGTTAATATTGCCCCAGTAATATTCAGCGATATTCATTCCTGTAACATACAGTTCACCATTCCTGAACCTGCAATATGAATCAACCAGGCTGGCTTTTCCTGCCCTTATTGATTTTATTTCAGTACCGGTAAGCTGTATCCCGGCAATAAAGGTATCAATGAAGATATAATCGTGTGATGCCTTCTTATTCTTAATAACAATATTATGTTTCTTTTCCTTTTTCATACACTGCCTGCTAATGCAAAATACATGCCTTCCAGCAAGGAACGGCTCATCCAGCTTATGGTGAGATAAAAGATTATTATAGTAAGCAAAGCTACAATAAAGTATCTTAATAAACTTTGCCCTGTAATATTTTCAATTGTTTTCAAACCGGTATACAGGATATAGGCACCATATAGGGACAGTATATTTATCAGTGCCAGATCAGGCAAGAACCTGGTTATGAGAACAGTTATGAAAAGTGGGGTGAGGGAATATGTAACCAGTTTGAAATTTAAAGTGTAGTCTTTGTTTGTTCTAAAAGCCACGGAAAGCTCATTCAGAACCCATGATGCAAGGAAAACAGTCAGGTAAAAACATATAAATTGTTTTAAGGCTCTTATTACAGGGAATAATATTGAAAGACCGGTAGGATTATATATTAGTGAGCCTGCAAAGGCAGAAAGTGATATCACGACCAGAATAGGAGTGAGAAAAGAAGATTGTACTTTTCTAACAGACCTGTTTTCCTTCCTAATTGTTTCCCATGCTTTCACCGGGTGTATAATAATATATCGTGCCCTGTCCCTGAGCATCCGAAGGTCGATCATATGTTTGTATTTAACAAAGCAACAAAAATAACTAATTTTAGGGAAACTAATCAGGAATGGCAGGGTGCAAATATGATATAATCGTGATAACTGGGCCTACTGCTTCTGGTAAAACCAGTTTTGCTGCCTTATTGGCTTCAGCTACCGGCGGTGAAATAATCAGCGCCGACTCGAGACAGGTATACCGCGGAATGAATATTGGAACAGGAAAGGACTATGATGACTATATTGTGGGTGATAAAAAGATCCCTTTCCACCTGGTTGATATTGTTGACCCGGGATACAAGTATAACGTATATGAATATCAGCGTGATTTTTTCAGGGTGTACCGGGAACTTAAAGAGAGGGATGTCCTTCCGGTAGTATGTGGTGGCTCAGGTATGTACCTCGATAGTATAGTGAGCGGGTATACGCTAATTAAGGTGCCTGTAAATAAAGAACTCAGGGAAAGGCTTGCTGATCAATCACTTGCTGAGCTGGCTCAAATACTGTCGTCTTATAAAATCCTGCACAATAAAACAGATATTGATACCCGTAAAAGAGCCATAAGGGCCATAGAGATTGAGGAATACTATCTTCATAATGATGATGGTAAAGAAAAATTTCCGCAAATGAGTCCACTGGTGCTGGGTATTATTTTCGACAGAACCACCAGGAGAAGGAGGATTAGCATGCGTCTGGAATCACGCCTGCAATCAGGTATGGTTGAAGAGGTTAAGAGACTGCTTGATAGCGGTGTTTCTGCTGATGACCTGGTTTATTATGGACTGGAATACAAGTTTATTACCAATTACCTCCAGGGACAGACCAGTTTTAATGAAATGAAACAAAGACTTGAAACTGCCATTCACCAGTTTGCCAAAAGGCAGATGACATGGTTCAGGGGAATGGAACGGAGAGGTATTACCATACACTGGATTGATGGAAAGTTAAGTACCAAGGAAAAACTTAAGATTGGTCTAAGTCTAATTAACAAAGGTTAGAATAACGAACACCGAATATCGAATATCGAATGTAGAACGAAGACAAAGGTCTAAATCCTTGGTTATTCGTCATTCATTATTCGATATTCGTCATTCAAACCCTCTCAACAATTATAGCCTATTAAAGTATTATCCTTTGATTACTATTTGAGCCAGGAATCTAACCAACTAAAAAACTCCCTCTGCCATATCACTGCATTCTGTGGGCTGGTAACAAAATGTGTTTCATTGTGGAAGAAAAGCAGTTTGCTGGGTACACCGTTGAGCTGTGCAGCAGTGAATGCTTCCAGGCTCTGTGTATACGGTATCCTGTAATCGTGCTCACCTACAATTATTAATATAGGGGCTGTCCATTTATCCACGTAGAGATGGGGTGAGTATTTATATCCAACAGGCTTTGGGTCTTCCCAGTATGGTCCCCCGATATCCTTATTCGGGAACCATAGTTCTTCGGTTGAGCCATACCAGCTTTCAATATTAAACATGCCACAGTGCGATATCAGAGCTTTAAACCTGCCTTCGTGAATGCCAGCCAGGTAAAAGACTGAATATCCACCGTAGCTTGCACCCACTGCTCCAAGCCTTTCTTCATCAATAAAAGGTTCAGAAGCCATATAATCAATGGCATCAAGGTAATCCTGCATATTTTTCCCACCATAGTCACCTGAAATCTGCTCTCTCCATTCAGAGCCGAATCCTGAATTACCACGCCTGTTAGGGGCAACCACTATATATCCGTTTGCTGCCATCATCTGGTAATTCCAGCGGTACGACCAGCCCTGTCCGAGTGCACCCTGCGGCCCTCCCTTGCAATACAATAATGCAGGATATTTTTTTGAGGGATCAAAATCAGGAGTGTAAATAATCCACATCTGCAGATCTTTGCCATCAGCTGTTTTGATATACCTTTCCTCGGTTTCACCCATTTTGATATGATCGAAAATATGGCTGTTGACCGAACTGATAATGCTCATATCGCCTGAAGCTGTAGTCACGTTGGCTATCTCGGTGGGCATTGACATAGATTGTATGCCTGTAATTATTTTATCACCGGAAACATCAACCGGGCTGAAATTATATTTCCCGTTACTTATTTGTTTTATACCACCAGTACTGAGGTTAATATTAAAGATCTGGACAGTGCCGAGGTAAGGGCTGGAGAAATATATTGTACCGGCATCAGGGGTCCATATAATGTTCTCTATATTATAGTCCCATCCTTCTGAAGCCCATGATATTGACCGGTCGGCAAAGTCGTAAATGAATAATCTTTCAAGGTCCGATTCATAGCCATCCTCTTCCTGGCTCTGCCAGGCTATTTTTGATCCGTCAGGAGAAAAAACGGGATAACGGTCAAAGCCCTCGCTTGATTCACTGAGGTTGACGGTACTTTCATCGGCCAGGTTGTATAAATATATATCTGTGTTTGTACTTACTGCATCCTCTTTGCCACGGAGTTTCTTACAGGTGTACGCAATTTTTTCACCGTCGGGGCCCCAGCTTATCTCTGCCCCGTCGAACCATGGAGCAGTGGGTGATTCAAACTTTTGGCCTTCCATGATATCTTTTTCCCCTTTTACTGACTCACCATCGAAGGAAGCAACAAAAATATGGCTGTATGAATAATCATGCCAGTAGTTCCAGTGCCTGTATGAAAGGTCATCAATTATTCTCATGTTAGCCAGGGGCATGTCATGTTTTTCGTTTGGTGTCTGATCGAGTTTCACTCTTCTGGTGAAATATATCATATTATCCTGTGGTGAGACCGAGTAGATTTCAAAATCGGCGAGATTTTCAATTTTCTTTTTACCTATACCATCAGGATTCATTGTCCACAGGCTTCCCTGATTTGTAAAGGCAATCTTTTCACCTTTCATTATCCATGAAGGGGAGTTACCTCCATCATCAGTCAGTTGCACAGCATCACCGCCATCAGAGGGTAATGCAAAAATATTCGTTCTTCTTGCCTGGTCACCAAGGTTGTAGTCAGTGAGGGTAAAAAGTACTGTTTTACCATCGGGTGAAGGGCATATATTACCCATTCGTCTGAATTTCCATAAAATTTCGGGGGTCATGATTCCCCCTTCTTTCTCCTGTTCTGTCAGTTGCAGGTTAAAATCAGCCTGTTCTGTCTTTTTGGTATCCTTACAGGAATAGCTTATCAGCATCAGCAGGGCAGATGCTGTCAACAAATAAAAACGGTTCATATTTTAAATTTTGGGTTTAAGCGCTTCTTTTATTTTAAGGCTCAGTTCATCTAACAGTTCAGGGTTATCAGTTAATATTTGCTTCACTGCTTCTCTGCCCTGGCCAAGCTTGGTGTCACCATAGCTGAACCATGACCCGCTTTTAGACAGGATATTATGCTCTATACCCATGTCAATTATTTCACCTGTTTTGCTTATCCCTTCGCCGTACATAATATCAAATTCGGCTTTACGGAAAGGGGGAGCAACTTTATTCTTCACCACTTTAACCCTGGTACGGTTACCAATTGCATCTTCACCTTCTTTTATCTGGCTTATCCTGCGTATGTCGAGTCTTACCGAGGCATAAAATTTCAGGGCATTACCTCCCGTGGTTGTTTCAGGGTTGCCGAACATTACGCCTATCTTTTCCCTCAGCTGGTTTATGAATATACAGCATGTATTTGTTTTACTGATATTAGCTGTAAGTTTACGGAGAGCCTGTGACATAAGTCGTGCCTGAAGGCCCATTTTGGAATCACCCATTTCCCCCTCAATTTCTGCTTTGGGTGTAAGGGCAGCAACAGAGTCAATAACAACAATATCCAGTGCGCCTGAACGGATCAGGTGATCTGCAATTTCAAGAGCCTGTTCACCATTATCGGGTTGGGATATCAATAGGTTGTCTATGTCGACACCCAGTTTTTCTGCATAGAACCGGTCAAAGGCATGTTCTGCATCAACAATAGCTGCTACACCTCCTGCTTTTTGTGCTTCAGCAATAACCTGGATAGCCAGTGTTGTTTTTCCCGAAGCTTCAGGTCCGTATATTTCAGTAACCCTTCCTCTTGGTATACCTCCAATACCAAGTGCCATATCAAGACCTATGGAGCCGGTACTTATTGACCTCACGTCCAGTACGGCCTGGTCGCCCAGTTTCATTATGGCACCTTTACCGAAATCCTTTTCAATCTTGCCCAAGGTGATATCCAGAGCTTTAAGCTTATCCTTGTTGATCTCTTTCTTTTCGTTACTCATACTATAGACTTAGGTTGAATGGTTGAATTATTTGTATAATTTGTATATCTGTTCAGTGTGCTTCTTGGTATCTACCTTTTTGATAACTTTTTCAATGATCCCTTCTTCATTTATTATGAAAGTTGTACGCAGCACTCCCATAAATGTCTTTCCATACATTTTCTTCTCACCCCAGGCTCCGTAATCAGTCATAATTTTCTTTTCCGTATCAGCTATGAGGGCAAAAGGCAAATCATGCTTTCCTGCAAATTTCTGGTGCGATTTTTCTGAGTCGGGACTTACTCCAAGAACAACAAACCCTTTAGCCAGTAAGTCTTTGTAGTTATCCCTGAGGTTGCATGCTTCATCAGTGCATCCAGGTGTATTGTCTTTTGGGTAGAAATAAAGTACCAGCTTTTTCCCTTTGAAATCATCAAGCCTTATTTTGTTACCACTTTGATCTGTGCCGTCAAAAAAAGGGGCCTTCTGGCCTTCCTTAATTTCTTTCATAATTACTTATTATTTTTATATTAAACGTAAATTTACGAAGTTTATTTATAATTCAGATGATTTTTGTATGTTTGATATATTATTAATAATTAATGATATATGATTTTTAGTTGTTTGCAAATATGTATATCAACTGTATATTTTAAGGATAATTGTATATTTTCTGTATATCAAAAACTGCAAATTTTACCACTATGAAGATACGAAAATTCACGTTAAAGTTTGTTGCTCTGGGTAAAGAAAAGAAAACTTATTTAAGGTATTATATTACTAACGAAGGCAAAGGTGAATCGTATAATATACCCTGTGATGTGGTACTGTCATTGGAATAAATAATTACACTTAATAGGGGTGAATTGGGTGGTATGATCCAAAAGCAATTGTATAAACTTCGTGACAAAAAACTTCAAGCCATAGAACGCTTTAATATTGCAAATAATACTTACCCGACTGCAAGCCAATTAAGAGTTTATGATAAATCGGTGTTTAGATCGTATGTTTGAAAAAGCATAGGTCTTCTAAATAGATTAAATTTATAAAGTTCAACCATTATTCACTTAATCTGGAGACCCATGGAAACGCAAGTTATGCAACTTTCTTTCTGTAAAATTATCAAGCCACAGTTATTCTTTTCTCTTTCATAGAGTTTGATTTAACAGCAGGAGCGTGCTCCTGCTGTTGAGACCGCTTCTCAGCCTCAAACTCCCTTAATAAATCCATTTTCAAATATATTTTCCCATAAGCCCAGTCCTCATGCCATTCCTTCAGTAATGCCGTAAATAGCCGTCGAC
>Ga0114922_10003271_pt1 | contig 15134 bp, 15 predicted proteins | sample AartaG_FD_100975 | JGI IMG/M metagenome (GOLD analysis project Ga0114922, IMG submission 100975) | Deep subsurface microbial communities from Aarhus Bay to uncover new lineages of life (NeLLi) - Aarhus_00045 metaG | ecosystem: Environmental > Aquatic > Marine > Oceanic > Sediment | place...
CCAACTGTTTGCTACACCAGCATCCTATTCGAGATCGTGTGGGTGCAACGCAAATAACACGTCTCACTGAGGTGTACGGTGGCCGGTTTAGGTTATCATCCTGAACGAGGTCTAAGCCTCGCGCCTTTGTCTACCTGCCACTGGCTCCCTGCTTTCGTCAAAGCAAAGATAGCTATTTTTTCAGCTGGAAAGCTCCTTTCTTTTTTCTTAATTACAACATAGCTCATCCTGATCCGTTCCCTAGTCAGTAAGGTAAGTCAAGGTATGATGATTTTCCAGGATGAGGTGCGCTCATTTTACTCCCCGAAGGATGTGCGTTCTCTTTCGTTCTCTTTTATTATCCCAATTTTCTTGACAAAATATCATGCTGAAGTAAGATAGCAGAAAAGATGGGAAATGTAATTTGTGAAGTGTGATTCATACCACAGTTGAGCGCTTTTTTGTGTCGCACTACAGATGTTTCTTTGAATCGCGAATTATAACTCTTCCTATCAATCTAGTAATTGTAGATCGATCATTACCAAATGATGACATCCTGCAGGTATACGTTGATAATCTTGAAGGGGCAATGGAAGCAGTCGAGCATTTGATAAAGTTAGGTCACAAGCGAATAGGTTTTATTTCAGGACCGAGAGATGTTCTCAATAGTCTGCGGAGGGAAGAGGGGTATTGTGAAGCTCTAAAAAAGCATCACATACCTGTCGATCAAAACCTCATTATTACTGGCGATTTCCACTATCAAAGTGGTTATGAATCATTTGATTCTTTTATGAAGATTGAACCAATGCCCACAGCAATTTTTGCTTCAAATGATCTCATGGCCTTTGGTTTAATTCAAAGGGCAAGAGAGAGGGGTTTTCATATTCCAAATGATTTTTCAATGGTAGGATTTGATGATATACTGTTGTCCACACTAATAAATCCCCCCTTAACTACTATTAGACATCCTATGCTAGAAATGGGAACAAAAGCAGTTGTACTACTTTTAGATCAATTTGATAAAAAGGAAGAAAAGCTAGTAGCAAATGGCTTAAAAAATACACTTGTAGTGAGGAAATCAATTAAACCTATTAAGGAGTAAGCATACGGATTTCACAAAGGGAAAAAGGAAGCATTTCAAAAAGATTTTTCAAACGGATAAGCCAATTATAGGTATGGTTCATCTGAAACCTCTCCCTGGAGCTTCAAGATACAATTCAAAAGAAGGTATACAAGGGATTGTTGATGCTGCCATAGAGGATACCAACCGGTTGGTCAAAGGTGGAATAGATGGGGTAATGGTAGAAAACCAGTGGGATAGACCATGGCTTAAGCCGGATGAGATTGGACCTGAGACAATCGCTACAATGGCATCAGTGTTACAGCAACTGAGAGATAGATACAGAATTCCCATGGGCGTTAATGTACATCTCAATGGTGTGTGTCAAGCAATTGCGATTGCACTTGCCACAGGATGTCAATTTATTAGAGCCTTCCAGTTAGCTAATGCATATATATCTAGTGCAGGAATAATAGAAGCTGCGGGACCGAAAGCAATTCGTTACCGTGCGTATCTAAACGCTGAAGATAAAATTTTTATATTTGCTGATTTTCATGTAAAGCATGGGAGTCATCAGATTATAGCAGATAAAAGTTTAGAAGAGCAAGCTGAGGATATTGAAGAGGCGATGGGTGATGCAGTGATAATAACCGGGCTAAAGACAGGGAGACCACCGGCACGAGGTGATATCGAGTTAATAAGAAAAGTAATTACTATTCCAATCTTAATTGGAAGCGGATTAATGGTTGAAAATCTGCGTGACCTATTGCCACTTGTTGATGGAGCAATTGTGGGAAGTTATTTCAAGGAAAATGGTAAATTGAGCAACCCAATTGATGTTGATCGAGTTAAGAGATTTACTGAGATAGTGAAGCAGCTAAGAAGGTGAGTGTGAGAGTGTCCCTTATAGAAGCTCCTACGATAGTAGTGCTTGGAGGAATAAACAACGATTTGGTAATCCGATGTAATGTGCTACCGCAACCGGGGGAGACGGTTAAAGGAATTTCATACAATCAATTTTCCGGAGGAAAAGGTGCTAATCAGGCTGTTGCAGCAGCAAAATTAGGTGGAAACGTAGTTATGATCGGTGCAGTTGGAGATGATGATTTTGGGAGCACGCTCATCAATAAAATGAGAGAAATTTCGATTGATGTAACAAATATTAAAAAAGTCAGAAAGGTCCCTACTGGAACAGCATTTATTCTTGTCGATAAAAAAGGCCAGAATCTTATTTCCTTTATTGGGGGTGCTAATGATGAGGTGGATATCAAACTCATCGACCAGGCAGAAAATGTTATAAAGAAAGCAGATGTATTCTTAGCACAATTGGAATGTCCTGTCCAAGTTGTAGAATATGCGATCAAAAAGGCATCGTCATTTGGTACACCTGTTATATTAAACCCTGCTCCCGCTGTTTCATTGTCTGATAGCATAATAAGACGGTGTACAATTCTGATGCCAAATGAATCTGAAGCGGAGGTATTAACAGGTTACAAGGTAGGAGAAAAAAAGAGTGTATTTAGAGCTTCAAATTTACTGATAGAGCGAGGGTGTAAGATTGTAGTTATTACCCTTGGAGAAAAGGGTGCATACTTGCACCACCCTGATCATCATGAAGAGATGATCGCGGCTCCGAGAGTGAATGCAATTGATGCAGTTGCTGCTGGAGATGTTTTTGCGGGAGCATTTGCAGTACATTTCGCTATGGGAAAAGATTCCAAAAAAGCTGTGATCTATGCAAATCATGCTGCAGCAATCTCCACAACGAGAGGTGGGGCCCAAACATCAATTCCCAGTATGAGTGAGGTTGAGGAGTACATCAAACGTTTGAGGGGGTAAAGATGATAACCACTGGTATTATTAATAGCGAGCTTCTTCGGGTAATGGGTCGAATGGGGCATGGTGATCTCTTGGTAATCACTGATCGAGGATTCCCTTTTCCGTTACATACCCTCACAAAAACAATTGATCTATCTGTGACTAAAGGAGTTCCTCCATTCATAGATGTTGTGAAGCCGATAGTGGAATACTTTGAGATTGAAGAGGTGATCATTGCCAACGAGACAAAGAAGGTGAGCCCCGACGTGAACAAGGCGCTCCTTGATATTGTCGGCAAGAAGAAGAACAAGGGAAATGATATCAGGATCAAGTACATTCCACATGACAAGTTCAAGGACCTCGTTCTTCACGGTGCGGAGAGGGGCGAGCCAGTTGTCTGCTTTGTAAAAACGGGGGAGTTTACCCCTTATGCGAATGTAATCCTGGTGTCATCCGTACCTTTTTAGCCGCTGCGATGGGTGTTCGATCGACGGAAGAAATCTTCATACTGATCACACACAGGGGTGAATCTCAACCCAGAACAATCATTTTCGAGCCGGAGCTTAAAATACGGCAGTCTACATAATACAAACTGTATGCTTCAGTGGGGTGAAATGTAAAGAAGGTAATCTGAACAAGAAAGATAAAGAGTAAGGTTCTTCATGGAAGCGGCGGGAACTTGCGGCTTCCATGGAATATTTTCACGGCTGTTTAATAATAGTGGCAACTGATTTCCATTACTATGAGAACATCCGTCACATCACTCTTCAAAGCCCCTGATCCGTGCCTCTTTCGACCTCGCATGCGGCTGGAGGTGGATTCTTCAGTCATACGGTTTAAAAAAGTATGAAATTCAGCGATACGGCGCGTAATGTATACCAGTGTGTTTGACATAAAACCATACCATTCATATAATTAACTAATTTTTAAGAAATTCCTGAAGGAAGAGATAAAAAACTTGACAGATAATGATAATTAAAATAGAGTGAAAACGTTTGCGGGAACGTTTGCGGAATATACGCACTCCGAAAGGGCACGGTGACATGTCCGATACGTATCTGCTGGAAGTAAAAAAACTTACCAAGACCTTTCCCGGGACCGTTGCCCTCGATGAAATCGATTTCTGCCTGAAAAAGGGTGAAGTTCATGCTATCGTTGGGGAGAATGGTGCAGGTAAATCCACTCTTATGAAAATTCTTTCAGGAGCATATATAAGAGACACAGGTACTATATTGTTTGATGGAGAGCCGGTAGATATTAACAGTGTTGAAGTTGCTAGAAATATAGGCGTCAGCATGATTTACCAAGAGATAGAAGATGTGCCGACGGTTACTGTTGCTGAAAATATTTTCTTGGGAAGATTGCCACGGAGCAAGATTCCTGGTTTTCTAAATTTTAAGGAGTTGTTCGATGCTACAAAAAAAATACTCCATGAGTACAGTGTAGATATAAATCCTCAGAGTAAGATATCTACTCTTACTACCGGAGAACGTCAGTTCATTGAAATAATAAGGGCAGTGGTTGTTAAGAATGCAAAAATTGTAATAATGGACGAGCCGACGTCATCTCTTACTAAAAGTGAAGTTGAGAAATTGTTTTCTATTGTAGGGGAGCTTAGAAAAAAAGGAATCAGCGTTATATATATTTCGCATAGGCTAGATGAGGTAATGGGTATTGCAGATAGAGTTAGTGTTTTTAGAGATGGGAAAAACAGGGGTACATTAGAGAAGCACGAGCTGGACCCGGATAAAGTGGTTTCTTTAATGATAGGACATGTATTGAAGAGAGTTGAGAAAAAGACAAGTGAGAGAAATAAAGTTGTTTTTGAAGTTAAGAAGTTATCGGTAAGAAACAGAGTAGTAGATTTTAGTATGAAAGTATACGAGGGGGAAATCCTCGGTATCGCAGGGTTGATGGGATCGGGTAAGGACGAACTTGTTGAGAGTATTTTTGGGTTATGGCCGGCTCAATATAAGGAAACCTACTTCTTTGGTGAAAAGATTTTTATCAAGTCTCCTGTCGACGCGCTTAGATATGGGATTGTGTATCTTCCGGAAGAGAGGAAGTCCAAAGCTCTTTTTTTAGAGATGAGTGTGAATGATAATGTTGTTCCTCAATGGCTTTTTTATGTCAAAAAGAGCCTCTTTCCTAAGAGGAGAAGTGAGGTTGATATAACAGAATATTATGTAAAAAGACTTTCTATAAAAACTCCGTCAGTTTTTACAAAAGTTGCCGACCTTAGTGGCGGCAATCAACAGAAGACTATATTATCACGTCTGATGGCGGTGAAACCAAAAATGCTGGTCCTAAATGATCCTACGAGAGGGGTGGACGTAGGAAGCAAGGAAGAGATATACAGTGTAATCAGTGCATTATCCGATGAAGGCATTCCACTTCTAATTCTTTCTTCTGAAATTCCGGAGATATGTAAACTGGCGAACCGGGTTATTGTTCTGTCAAAAGGAAGAATCTGTGCCGAGTTTGTGGATAATGATGTTACAACTGAGAATGTCATTCGCGCAGCCATGGGAATATAAAAGGTGAAGAAAGTAGAGTTCAGGGATATTATCGGGAAACAATCTACACTCGCTATACTGGTATTTCTTGTTCTTTTATTATCAGTTACTACACCTAGTTTTCGCACGGTGGGTAACATGGTTAATATTTTAAAGCAGGTATCAATAATTGGAATAATAAGTTGTGGCATGACTTTAGTAGTAATTAGTGGCTGTCTGGATTTATCAGTAGGTTCGGTTTTTTCTCTTTTAAATGTAATTATTATTTCTCTTCAGCAGAGAAGCAATATGTTAGCCATTACAGTGGCACTTATTGTGGCAGTTTTGATCGGTTTGTTTAATGGTGTAATCATTACTGCATTTGATATGAACTCCATAATTGTTACATTAGGCTCTTTATCGTTAATTGGTGGATTGGCGTTGCTATATACAAATGGAGCGATAATACATGGAGTTTCAGACACATGGTTTTCAGTGATAGGAAAAGATAGAGTTCTCGGCATACCAATTCATGTTCTTGTCTTTTTGTTTGTGGCAATAATTTATCAAATACTCCTGACCGGAACATCTCTTGGAAAGAAAATAAGGTATGTGGGAGTCAATCCGGAGGCAGCGGGGATTGCCGGGATCAGGACGGGGAAAATACGGACCTTGACTTTTATTATCTCAAGTTTATCAGTGGCAGTGGCTGCAATCATTTACAGCTCACGGATGGTAACGGGCAGTCCGGTAACCGGTGTCGGGTATGAGTTCAGTGCGATTACCGCTCTTGTAGTTGGGGGTATAAGCCTGAGGGGAGGAAGTGGAAGTATATCTGGGGCAATTATTGGAGTTCTAATCCTTGCGGTTATTGTAAATGCTCTCACTCTTTATAATGTCCCGTTTGCATTACAGAATATAGTTAAGGGTTTTTTGATAATCATTGCATTAATTGCTGATATAAGAGCGAGGAGAGAGATTGAGTTCTGAGAGGGTACGATATTTCATAATAGAACATAGGATGCTTTTTATAGTTATAGCTGTAGGTGTGGTTTTATCTCTAGTGTCAAGACACTTCCTGAGTGTGGAGAACATTGTTAGCATTCTGACGAATATGAGTGTCGAAGGAAGCATGGTAATCGGTATGGCACTGGTAGTTTTTCTGGGTGAAATAGATTTATCCGTTGGTTCAGTAATGGCTTTAGCGACAACATTATCAGTTCTGTTCCAAAATTACGGTGTAGTTATCGGGGTTTTTGCGGGACTTCTTGGTGGGTTGATTGCCGGTTTGGTGAATGGAGTACTCATCACAAAGCTTAAGCTGCCCTCAATTGCCGTTACACTGGGTACAATGATTCTCATAAATGGGGTGGTTTTTGCTCTTACCGGGGAACACACTATTGCGGGATCGAACAACAGTTTTTTACTTATTTCTCAGACACGAATATTTAATATTCCCCTGCCGATTATATTTTTCGTCGTGCTGGTGGCAGTTTTCGAAGTAATCGTACAAAAGTCACTTTTTGGAAGAAATGTGTTTGCAGTGGGAGGTAATGCAACTGCAAGCAGACTTTTTGGTATCAAAGTAGAAAGAGTCCGGATATCCTGTTTTGCTCTTTCCGGGTTTCTGTGTGGAGTAGCAGGTGTTTTGCTTGCAGGTAAAATAAATACGGCATCGGGTAATCTGGGAGGCAGCGGCACATTAATACTGGTAATCACGGCTGTATTGCTTGGCGGAATAAGCCTGCGAGGTGGGGAAGGAAGTATTATTAGAGCTATTGAAGGAATTTTGCTGCTAGTAATTCTAAATAATGGAATGGTTCTTATGAGAATTTCATCATTTGTACAGGATGTAATACGTGGTGGCATACTGATATTAGTACTCGCTATTGAGGCTGTAAATGAGAGGAGAAAAAAATATTTATGATGTTTCTCCAATTTTATGGAAATCATGACTCAGGGAGAAGTCCGAGTGATAGAGGAAAAAATACTTGACAAAGAGCAGGTTTTTTTTACAATTATAACAAACGTTTGCGGGAACGTTTGCGAACCATTCATTAAAAGATATGACGTGTAAGAGGACAAAGCAGGTAGGTATTCAGCGAAAAAACACATTTCAAAGGAGGTGATTAGTGAGATCATAGTGTATCTCACCGGTAATTAAAGTGTATGAAAGGGGGTGAGGTCGGGAAAAAAAGAGCAAAAATGAGTCTATGTGAATAGTAATTTCAGTACCTGATTTTGACTAAAATAAGTAAGAAAGGAGTATGATCATGAAAAAGCTGTTTTTTATATTTTTAATGAGTCTGATGATTCTTGTAATACCCTTCAATCTATTGTTGGCAGGCGCACCCACAGAAGGTGAAAAGACAGTTGCACTATTGAATGTGGGAATGCAATCACCCTATCCACCGGTTTATGAATCTACTTTAGAAGCTCGCCTCTCGGAAGCCGGCATCAAAATGATCTCTTTTGATGGTAAATTTGATGCGCAACTTCAAGCTAACCAGATGGATGAGGCCGTTGCAATGAAGCCTAATGCCATAGTCTTGTTTGCTGCTGACTCAAAGGCAATGGTTACCGGTATTAAGAAGGCTTATGATGCCGGGATACCGGTAATTACAAGTAATACTCTTCCTGCAGACGAGGCGGTTCCATATACGGTTTGCTACTTTGGACCAAATAACCTTTTGGAAGGCAACCTTGCTGGAGTGGAGACCGATAAACTTCTGGGCGGAAAGGGAAATGTAGTAATAATTGAAGGAAGTACCGGGCATGAAGGAGCCATAAGCAGGACAGAGGGGTTCGAAGAAAAGCTTAGCCCCGGCATAAAGGTTCTTGCAAAACAACCTGCGGATTGGGTTAAGGATAAAGCAGCCCGGGTAATGTCTGATTTCCTCACAAGGTTTGGTGACAGTATAGACGCAGTATGGGCTCATTCTGACGATATGGCGGCTGGGGCTACGATTGCTATGGAAGAAGCGGGCTATAAGCCTGGTGATATACCTATTGTATCCCTAGGAGGAGCCAAGGATGGAATGAAAGTGATGTCAGAGGGCTGGATAGTAAAAAATATTATCCAATGCCCGGATGATGAGTCAAATCAGTTAGCTCCGTTTGTTATTAAAGTTGTCAATGAGGAATGGAAAGCAGGTAAGCAGTGGGATCCTTATTGGAACTATATGGAAACTCCTGTTGCAACACTTGATGATTATGAGAAGTATATGCCGGGATGTTATTAAATATTTGACAGCCGGGGTCTGTTATTGACCTTCGGCTGTATATTTGCTTGGGGGTGAAAGCTCTCTACGGGCCTGGGGGAGGGGGCACCGTTAGCCGGACGGTAAGGGTGTCTGTCGTGAGGCGGAATCTGAAGGAAGCCGCGGGCAAGGCACTGGCCTGATGAACAGGAACCGCATAGAAGGCAGCCATGTCTGGAGAAGAAGGCGAATTTCTTCAAACCTGTACCTGCACGGAAGGCATGGTTGTATATGCGGCGGGCATAAACATGAAGGTAGGTGCGTATCATACGGGGAGGTCTGTCAGTCTGCTACAGGTGATACTGTCACCGGGAGGTGTGACGGGAGTGGCTGGTAGAAGTCAGCAGAGGGCATAGCAGGTTCACTCGACCGGACTGAATGCCTGAACATGTACTACAGGCTCTACATCAGGTTTAAGCCCGATATTTGACCCTGTGTTTTCTGAGAGCAGCTACGGGTTTAGGGCTGGACGGGGTACACACCAGGCGGTACTGAAGGCCCGGGAGTATGTGGGCTCTGGCAAGCGCTGTGTGGTGGACCTGGATTTAGAGAAGTTCTTTGATCGGATAAACCACGATGTGCTGATGGTCCGGGTTGCGAGGAAGGTGGGGGACAAACGGGTGCCAGGGCTCATACGCCATTATCTACAGGCTGGCATACTGGCCGGAGGGCTGGTAAAGCCGGCGAGAGAGGGGACACCGCAAGGAGGTCCTCTATCACCGTTACTGTTGAATATCCTCCTTGACGGGCTGGAGAGGCGGGGGCACACATTCTGCCGATACGACGACGATTGTAATGTGTATGTTGGCTCCAGGTTGGCAGGGGAGAGGGTGATGGAGTCGCTTAAGCGGTTTCTCTACATGCGTTTGAGGCTTAAGGTCAACGAGAGGAAGAGTGCGGTTGACCGACTGTGGAGGAGGGTATTTCTTGGGTACACGGTGATACGGCATAGGCAGCCTCGGCTAAAGGTTGCATCCTCATCGGTGGAGAAATTGAAGGGGAAGCTCAAGTATGCCTTCCTCGGGGTAGGAGACGCAATGTGAAACGACTGGTAGAAGAGGAGTTAAGACCCTTACTTCTGGGATGGGCCAATTACTTCAGGCGTGCGGAAGTGAAGGGGATATTTGAGCAGCGTGACTGGTGGATACTGCGAAAGCTTCGCTGTATTATGTGGCGGTAGTGGAAGCGGACCTACACCCGAGCGAAGAACCTGATGAAGTGCGGTTTGGCTGAAGAGCAGGCATGGCGGTCTGATTGATAGGAGTTTTTATAATTCGAGATTTGCCAAAATACTAAAAAAAAGCCCACCGTTTGCCCATGAAATATTCACGAACGCTTATCCTACCGAAAAACCAAAGCATTCTCTATAAGTAAAGGAGGGTAAGATGAAATTGGGATGTTCAATGCTTGGATATCAGTTTGTAGGATGGCCGTTCTGGGAGATACTGGAGAGTATAGCATCTCTGGGTTATGAGGGGACGGAGATCGAGTTTGGCATAAACCCGTTTGATGCTAAGATGAGGCCCGGAGCGCAATATCTACTGAAGGAAGAGAAGAAGTTGAGGAAGTACCTGAAACGGCTGGAGCTGGAACTGCCGAGCCTGTGTATTATGAGCAGGTGGAGCGGGAGCGAGGAGTGGATAGGAGGGGTAAAGGAGGATTTGAAGGATGTGGTGGAGCTATCTCAGCGGTTTGGAATAGGGACGATAGTCGTTGTAGCGGGGCCACCTGCGCCCGGTTTATCTGGGGGAGAGATCTGGCGGCAGGTGATAGAGAATCTGAAGTGGGCGTCGGAGTATACAGGGGAGAGGGAGATCAAGCTTGCGATGGAGGTAGTGACGACGTGGCCTATAGATAATATGAAGACATTTCTCAAGGCGAAGGAGGCGATAGGAGAAAACTTTTATGCGAACATAGACCCGAGCAACTACTATCAGAGCGGGGACGATCCGATAGAGGCGGTGAAGAGGTTGAAGGAATATATAGTATCGGTGCATGTAAAGGATGCGAAACAGTACGAGGCGACGGAGGACAACGTACCTGCGGCGAGGGGGTATTCGGCGATGGGGGAGGGAGATATTGATTTCGAGCTATTTCTGAAGACCCTGAAGGGGGTGGGGTACGACGGGTGGCTTCATGCGGAGTATGAGGGATTCTTCGGAGGGTATAATCCGGATCCGGTAAAGGGCTCGAAGGATACCATCGATTACATAAAGCCGATTTTAAATTCGATATAGGCAGGGATTGCAGCGTTTGTGTGAAATGGAATGATTATTGAAAAGAATAACGAGGAGGTACAGTGTATGAAAGCGCTGAAGGTTGGGCTGATAGGTTGCGGAAACATATGTGACATATACTTCCAGAACATTCAGAGGTGGCCTGTGATGGAAGTCGTCGCATGCGCCGATCTCATCTCGGAGAGAGCTGCGACAAAGGCGAAGGAGTACAATATTCCAAAGGCCTGTTCTGTCAAGGAGATCGTGGATGATTCTGATATAGACATTGTGCTCAATCTCACCACACCACAATCACACGCAGAGGTCTATCTCGCGGCACTTCAGGGCGGAAAACATGCCTACAGCGAGAAGCCACTTGCAATCAATCTCGATGATGGCAAAAAGATAATGAAGCTCGGAAAGGATAAGAAGCTTGTTGTCGGATGTGCACCGGATACCTTCCTTGGCGGAAGGCTCCAGACATGCAGAAAGCTTATCGACGATGGCTGGATCGGAGAGCCGATTGCCGTGACAGCGTTCTGTGCGTTTCACGGACATGAGGTGTGGCACCCTGATCCGTCGTTTCTCTACCAGGAAGGTGCAGGGCCAATGTTCGATATGGGCGTCTACTACATGACCGCCCTTATAGCGATGCTCGGTCCGGTCAAGAGAGTGTTTGGCGATGCCAGGATGTATTTTGATGAAAGAACGATCACGAGTCAACCGAAATATGGGGAGAAGATAAAGGTTGGTACTAAAACTCATATTTCAGGGATCATGGACTTTGCAAGCGGGGCACTGGGTACGGTGATGGTGAGCTTTGATGTCTGGGACCCGCACCTTCCGAGGATTGAGATCTATGGACGAGAGGGAACGATATATATGCATGAGGACGACCCCTATGGAGGGCCGAATGTTTTTGGCGGGAATATCTATTTCAGGAGAGGAAAGGATTCCGACTGGCTGGGGTATCCTTCTCAGATTCCGAGAAAACCGAAAATGACGGCATGGGATGAGATACCGGTTATACACGGGTACAACGAGAACAGCAGGGGGGTCGGGCTCGCAGATATGGCTTATGCTATCCAGACAGGGCGCCCAAACAGGGCGAATGGAGAGATGGCGTACCATGTGCTCGAGACGATGGTTAGTTTCATGGAGTCATCAAAGAGCGGTAAGTACTACGAGCTTCAGAGCACCTGTAAGAGGCCGCAACCTCTGCCGCCGAACCTTCCCGAGTTTGTGCTCGATGAATAGCGTATCAGCTACAGTATCGGCGTCAATTCCGATCCTGTACGGTACCTTCTGTTTGAGTGTGTCGTGTAAATAGGAGCATGAGCTTCATAGTTACCAATGTGTCTGTCAAACGAAAAAGATTTTTTAGTCGAAAAGAAATAAGGTTCTCCAGGAAATAAGCAGAATGGCAGATAACAGTAGAATAAAGCAGCAGGATATTGCCGATATGCTGGGGCTGTCTGTGAGCCAGGTTTCGAGAGCTCTCAGTAACAAAGGTGATGTGGCACCTGAGACGAGGGAGAGGATACAAGAGCTTGCAAACAGACTGGGGTATACCCCGGACATAGTTGCCAAGAGCCTGAGATTAAAACAAACAAAATCGATCGGGATAATTCAATTTGACGTATGCAACCCTTTTTTTGCCACAGTAATCAAGGGTGTGGATGATGTTGCGCGAAAACATTCTTACAGCATACTTGTATCAAATACTTATGTAAATTCAGTGCGACAGGAACAGAGTATAAGGAACATGATTGCAAGGGGGGTCGATGGTATGCTGGTATCGCCCTCTGACCCCAATAATATAAGCAAGTCGGTTTTAATGCAGAGTAATATTCCTGTCGTTTTTTTCGGCAACTGTCCGGTGGATTGTGAAGCACACTGTATTGTTGGAGATGATCTCTTAGGAGGATATATAGCTACAAAATACCTCATAGATAAGGGTTACAGGAAGATTATCTACATCGGGGCTGGACCGGGCATGGTATATTCCGTAAGGCGTGCCGAGGGGTTCAAGAAGGCATTGATAGAAAATGGTCTCACCTGTAAAAATGATATGATTCATGATGTAGGAATAACAATGGAAGCCGGCTATGCTTACATGAAGAATCTTTTGATAAAGAGCATAGATATCGATGGTATATTTGCTTCCAATGATGTTCTCTCCTATGGGTGCCTTCGCGCGTTGCATGAGAGCGGTGTCCGGGTACCGGAAGATGTAGGAATAATTAGCTATGACGAAGCCGACGTTAATGAGATCGTAAATCCGAGATTGACATGTATCGAGCAACCGAAGTATGAAATCGCGGTCGCTGCCGCAGAACTATTGCTGAAGTTAATCGAATCGGATGAAAAGATCGAACCAAAGACGCACCTTTTTACGCCGAAATTAATTGAGCGCGATTCCGCGTAAGCTGTAAAGAAGCGTAATGTAATAAATCATTTAGGAAGCTACTTATAGGAGGAGGGAAGAATGAAAAAAGCGTTGGTTGTGTATGGAGGTTGGGACGGTCATGAGCCGGAAAAGGTTGCTCAATTTTACAAGAAGACACTGGGGGGAACAGGTCTCACAGTTGAGCTTTCCGATACATTGGAAGTATACGCAGATAAAGAGAAGCTTATGGGATTGGATCTCATTGTTCCGCACTGGACGATGGGGGAGTTAAGTTTAGAACAGCTTGAATCAATACTGGATGTTGTGGCGAGCGGAGTAGGAATAGCAGGATGTCACGCTGGGTTATGCGATGCGTTTCGTAATAGTCCTGATTGGCAGTTTATGGCAGGTGGACAGCTGGTAGCTCATGTGGGTGCTGCAGGAATAGATAAACGTGGAATAAATTTTGAAGTGAAGATAAAAAAGGGGAGCAGCCCAATCGTCGAAGGGCTTGATGATTTTAAAGTGTACGACGAGCAGTACTATCTGCAGTATGATCCTTCTATCAAGATACTTGCAACGACGAGGGTTCCTTCGGAGGAAGGGCCGTACAAGTCAGATGGGACGGCAAAGATGAATTTTGATTTTGATTTCGGCCTCTGGAACTTCGAAGAGAGTGCTATAAAGCATGGACCTCATGTTGATAACGGTATAGTCGATATACCGGTCATCTGGACCAAGTACTGGGGGAAGGGGAGAGTATTTTACTGCTCCCTCGGTCACGATGAGGAGAGAATAAAACGCGAGCCCATTCCTACTGTCATTAAGAGGGGTTTTTCATGGGCAGCAAGAGAGTAGAAATATTGAACTAGTGTTGTCGATATGGCAAACGAAACCCGAAAAGGGTAAGGGATAGTCTTTTTATTCTATGTATAACGGTTATCGATCGGCTGACTTTTGATTCCAGAACCGATTTTTCTTTTGAAGAAGACAATTTGTAAGGGTTGTTCAGCCATGGAAATCGGCACGGGAGGACAAAGCATAGATCCGACTTAGTATGCAAGAAGAGCATATTCTTATTGAGTAAATTAGTAGAACAGAATCAAACACATACCTTGATGTTTAAAAAGAGTTCCAGAGCCCGAAAGCTGTCAAAAAATAGTGAGCAATAAAACAGGGATTATTGTGTCGTATCAGTCCTTTGGAGATCTTTTGCGATTCAATCCACACTACCACGGTATCGTTTTGGAAGGAGGGATCGACGAGACGGGCTCTTTCCATCACATGCCTGTTAAAGATACCTCATTGCTCACCGAGGTATTCAGGAGGCGGGTACTAAAGCTGTTTGTAAACAGGGGCCTGTTCGACCCTCACTTTGCACGGAAAATACTTGCCTGGAAGCACTCAGGGTTTTCGGTGGATAACTCCGTCCCGATTCCCGCCTCAAGCCGGAAGGCTCGGGTGAACCTGAGCCAGTATATCATCCGGCATCCGGTCTCTCTGCAGAAGATTTTATACGCTCGTTCAAATGGCACAATCATTTACAAAACGAAATACAGTGCATACTGGAAAGAGAACATGAAGCTCTTCAAAGCGAACGATTTTATCGCCGAGCTCACCCAGCACATCCCGCCCAAGCACAAACACCTTATACGCTATTATGGTCTGTATTCCAGCAGAACAAAGGGTAAGGCCGCCAAAGACGGGAGCCTCGCAAAGTTTGGGCGTAATGCCGCACCCAAAAAGAAACCTGATCATGCCTCCGATCCTGAGATGGAGACTGTATCATCTAAAGCTTCAAGGAGAAGCTGGGCACGACTGATACAAAAGGTTTACGAAGTCGATCCTCTGATCTGTGAGAAAGGCTGGGATTTCTATTTTGTGAGAGTAGCAGTACATCCGAAGCTGCTCTAACAG
>Ga0114922_10003272_pt1 | contig 15134 bp, 26 predicted proteins | sample AartaG_FD_100975 | JGI IMG/M metagenome (GOLD analysis project Ga0114922, IMG submission 100975) | Deep subsurface microbial communities from Aarhus Bay to uncover new lineages of life (NeLLi) - Aarhus_00045 metaG | ecosystem: Environmental > Aquatic > Marine > Oceanic > Sediment | place...
AGATAGTTTACAAGAAATAGCATCTGATTCTTATTCTTGGCATTATTGCCAAGGGAAGATTACTTTTATTCATAAGATAAGAATAGATCGTCAAGGAGTTACTGATGAATGACAAAGTTGTAAGTCAGCACATTCAGGATTGCTTCGTTTTTCTATCTATCGTTGACAGCAATTTCTTAAAGATGGCTCGGACTGCGATCAAACCAAATTGGTTTAGCTCGCAGGTAACAGAGGATATAATAAGACTTTGTTATGCTTACTACGATCAGTTCCAACAAGCTCCTGAGAATCATCTTCATGATGAACTAGTTCGGTTTCTTCATAAGGCTGATGAAGATAAGAGAAATAATTATTACGTATATATAGAACGAGTATCTGAGATGACTACTCCAAATAAGGCATATGTTATTTCTAGTTTCAGCAAATTTGCTCAGGCCAGAGAGTTGGAGGAATCTTTAATCGAAGCGCGTCCGCTTGTAGAAAGAGGAAATTTTGATGAAGCTCGAGGGATACTTCAGAAAGCACTCAAGGCTGGAATTCCATCAGAGGAGGAGGGAATTGAGTATCCAGAGAATTGGCCTCCTGCTTATCATAGTGCTGCTGAATTTAGGGAAATAGTTTGTCCAACAGGCATTAGAATTATAGATAATGGAATTAAAGGATTGCGAAGAACTCATCTTACTTGTATTTTTGCAGGATATAAAGTTGGAAAGACATGGGGATGTATTCAAATTGCAAAAGAAGCTCTTATGATGGGGCGGAATGTATTGGAGATTTCTCATGAAGCGTCAGCTGCAGAAGTTGAGATGAGACATGATATGATGTTGGGAAGTTTAGTGAGTGAAGATACTGAGGAGGATGTAGAATTTTTTGAATATGATAATCAAGGAAATAGGACAGGCACATTTACAGAAGTTAGGGATACTGTTTTTAATGCAGAGGTTGTAAAAAGAGTTCGTGATAGGATTCAAAGATTTGGTGGAAGAGCAATTCTTAAGAAATATCCTATGCATACGTGTACCATTGGGGAGATTGAAAGATACTTAGATTATCTTGAGACATTTAAACATTTTATCCCTGATTTACTTATCAACGACTATGTCGAAAAGATGAAAATGCCAAAAGCTGGTGAGGGTAGAGATCAAATCAACGAGACTTATATGAACTTAAAAAGGATAGCAGATGAGCGGAAAATTGCTGTTGTTACTGCTAGCCAAATAAAAACGAAGTACTTGGAGAGTAGTGATATAAGTGAGGCGGGAGCTCCTGCTGAGGATGCAAGAAAGTTGGGTAATATTGATCTTGGATTGTTTTTTGGTATGAGTAGAACGCAAGCGAGAAGAAATCTGATGCAAGCTTATGTACTTGTGAATCGAAGTGGTCCACAAAAGTTTGGTTGTGTAGTAAGTAGGAACTTGAAAGTGGGTCAACTAGTTCTCGACTGCTGGCCGATAAGGTTTGTTGAGGAGGGAATATAATGAAAAATATGGAACAAGAGGTATAGGAGAGATAGAATGATTAAATTGACAAAGAACAAAATCAACTATTCAAATGATTTTAATCCAGAGTGTGGTAAGTATATTGAGAAAGAAGTGAAATTCTTATTACCTCATCTTAACGAGACAGTTGAGTTGAGCGATGATTTTACCTTGGGAGATCTTTTCAGTTATATTGAGAAAGAAAAAGATATTTTTGATATCGTATTTTCTTCACATCTTGGTCATTATTCGCTTCAGTCTTTTGTTGATGAGATAAAGAAACCATTGGAAGTCAATCTTAAAATTCTTCTGAATGGTCCGGAGGATGAGATTGATTACTTAGAAATTCAAAGATGTGGGGAGTACTGGGATGGAGATATTGAATTATATATAGATTTTCACGGAATAAATGGAAAAGAGGATATAGGATATGCAATTGAGTTTACTCCATTGAATGAACTAAAACATCTTCCACTTCGTTTGAATGAAGATTTTAGTGTGACTGAGGATAAGATTCCCTCAAGGATAGTAATGTATCTTGCCAGATTGCTAAGGAAAATTGGTATTCTAAGAAGCTGGCATCCTTTCTTTCATATTTGTGTTAAAGGAAAAACTAATTTTACAGTATATGAGTTGATATCATCAGTTTTGTATGAAATTAGTTTTGTGGGAAGTCCTGAGGAAAGAAATGTAAGATGGTTAGAATTTGAGAAAGATATAGAAGAAATGAAGAACTTGATAGTGAGGATTGATCATGAATGAGGATGATACTCGAAAGAAGACTTTGAAGAATTTTTCTGATGAAATAGATAATTTGGTTGAGGAACTTATGAATTCAGGAAATTCTCAAAATAAAAAATTGGCCTCTAAGTTTGAACAAATTCGGTTAAATCGAAAAGTTAAGTTTAGTATACCTGAGTTGATAGCTTCTTTAGGTTATTTACGATTTTCTGTTAAGTATTTGATTTTCGATCTTGAAGCGACAAGACGGGAAAATAAATATCTTAGAGATTTGCTGGATGGAAAGAAAGGTGAGTTATGAATGATTTAATTAATAGTGTTTGGTTTCTTGCTGATAAATTTAGGACTGATAGTTCCTTGTTGAGTCTTAATTTTGAAAAAATTAATGTAGTGGCAAAGGCTATTGATAATCAGTTGTCTAATAATATTGATCACATGAATCAAAAAGATAGCACTCTTTGGAATCTTCCAAAGTGCATTAAGTCAACTGATCCAGATAAACTAGAAAAGATATTTCTTTATGAACTCATTGCTAATTCAGTGAATTACTGTTATTGGTATGGATGGCATGATATCCGTCCTGGAGGAGCTAATTCTGGTAAGATGTATGATCTTTTGGATGAAAGTTTTGATGAATTAGAAAAACGGAAGAAAATAAATGTCTTTCATCCTCATCATGAATTAGAAATAATCATTGCTAATTTTATTGATAGACTAAGTAGAGCCCGCTTCCCATTGATAGATCATAGAATAAGGCATCTAAAAGAAATAGTGAATAGTAATCTTTTGGATGTAATTGAGTTATTAGTATCAAAAAAGGATTATAATGTGGATAAGTGGCTTGATTACATAGTTACTACCTTTCCAGGATATTCAAAAGATATGTTTTTGAAACGAGCTTTTTTGTTTATTATGCAAATGTATAGAAGGTGCGGGATATTTGAAAAGGAAATAGATAGAATTCCTGTTCCAGCGGATTATCAGCTTCCGAAAATACTGAGATGGTTAGGTTGTATTGAGTACCATTACCCCTTATATTTTACAGTAGATTGGAATTTACCAATAGCAGAAGGTTGTTCTTCGGAATGCGAGATTAGAGCAGCCACTATTGTAGCTTGTAAGAGGATAGCTGATGCTGCTGGTTGTACTTGTGAACAGGTAGATACATATCTGTGGGGTAAGAGAAATAAGTGCAGTGATCCTTTTCATCTTACGATTACATCAAACTACTAGTTGCTTATACGGGAAAGAGACGATCTTCTAAAAGTATTGAAAAAGGAGTGGAGACTAGAAAAAAGAATACCAAGAAATGTGGATATTATCATTCTTCAGAAACTATAGAGAAAATGAAAAAATCTCAGATGGGGAGAAAGCATCCTAAAGAAGAACAAAAGAGGAGGATAGAAACTAGAAGGAAAAACGCCCTGCTTAAAGGGAAAAACTGGTGAACTAATAGTAATGAATAATCTTGATTACAAATCTTTAACAAAAGAGGAACTACAATATATTTTTTCAGATGTAGATTTTCCTTTATCACCTATGCTTCACCAATTTATCTCTTTGGTTTTTGCTGCGGATAGAGATCGTGTAGCATTTCTTCATGATGTAGGCACAGGGAAAACTTTGACGGCTTTGTATACTGCTAAACTTTGGAAACCTAATAAGATATTGGTGATTTGTCCATCTTCAGCTTTTGGGTCATGGAGGAGGGATCTTGAAAATAATACTAATTTTTCATATCAGTTTCTTACTGGAAGTGGAAGAGAAAGAAAACGTGAACTTAAAAAGAAGAAGGATGTTTATATAATCAATTATGAGGGACTAAAGACATTATATTCTAGGCTAAGTAAAGTTAAAGGAGAAGGTTGGGAAATACTATTAAATTCATTTATTCATAACTTTGATTGTATAATTTTGGATGAAGTTCATAAGGTAAAAAATTATGAAGCTCTTCAATCCAAAATTTGTCTTGAATTATCCAAGAAAGCAAAATATGTAATTGGCTTGACAGGCACTCCTGTTGATAAATCTTATTTAGAATTGTTCAATATATTTAAGATTATTGATTTAGGAAAGTCACTTGGGGCAAACTTTTTTGCATATCGCTATCGTTTTTTTGATAGGAGAATTTGTGGGAGTAAATGGGGAAGGAAATGGGTTGAGTGGGATCTTAAGTCTGATTGTGAAGAAAAGATACTTGATAAAATTTCAGATGTAACCATTAGTTTCAGCAGGAAGGAGTGCTTTGATTTACCTCCAATTCAGGAAATAATTAAATTTGTTTGTCCGTCAAAACAATTTCTTAAATTCCAGAGTAATATTATAAACAACAAATCATTGAAACTTCCAGGTACAGAAGTTTTGATTGAAAATAAAATAAAAGCAAAAGCATTTGCATTACGAGAATTACCTAGTGGCTTTTTTTACTATGGAAAAGATAAAGAAGTTTGTAGACTAAAGAAAAATACAAAAGTTGAAGCTCTTCTTGACTTACTTGAGGATACAAATTCAAAAGTGATTGTTTTTTATTGGTTTACTGAGGAAAGAAATATTATATCTAAAGCTCTTAAAAAAGAGAATATTTCTTTTTGTTCAGCTTTTGGAGGGCAGGATCTTTTTGATAGAGAAAAAGAAATTACTAAGTTTTCTGAAGATAAGGATGTTAGGGTATTGCTATCACAAGTTATCGTTGCTAGTGAGGGATTTGACGCATTTGCAGCTAATGTGGTTGTGTTTTTCTCTCCTCTTTCCTCTCCTAAAATGAGAAAACAATGCATTGGGAGAGTTCATAGAAAAGGACAAAAAAGAAAATGTTTGGTTGTAGATTTTGTAGTGGAGAATTCAATAGAGGAAAGAGTTGTTGAGAGGAGGTCTAAACGATTTAATTTTGTAAGGGAAACTATGGAATATATCCAAGATTTTCATAAAGGTTCAGATGAGGAGGAGGTATGATTAAGAGATGGGTATAATTATATGATAGAAAAGTTTACTAACAAAATTGTTGAGGGAGATGCTGTTGCTACTTTACTTCAGATTCCAGATGGTAGTGTTAAACTAGTGTTAACTGATCCTCCGTATTTTGATGCTCATCATTCAGAATTTTTGGATAATAAAATTCAAACTTTTGATGATTATTTAATTTGGTATGAAAAATGGCTGAAAGAAGTTTTCCGAGTTCTTTCCGATGAGGGTAGCTTTTATGTTTTTGTTCCTCCACTTGAATTTGCTGAGGTGCATATACTAATTAAAAAGTATTTTTGTCAAAAACAAATAATATCCTGGATTAAACGAAATGTTATGATTCGACAACCAACAACAAGAAATTATTTTCCAAAGGTAGAGTTTATAGGTTTTTATACAAAAGATCCAAAGAAATATACTTGGAATAGTATAGCAAAGGAATTTGGATTACAAAAAGCGTGTAACTTTGCATTGAATCCAACAATACATAGGAGAGTTGGTGAAGGCGTTGAGCATCCTACTCAAAAGCCGTTGAAATTATGTGCAAAATTTGTATATGCATCTTCTAATGAGGATGATATTGTTCTTGATCCTTTTTGTGGTTCAGGTACAACTTGTGCTGCTGCTAATCTGTTGAATAGAAAATTTATAGGTATTGAAATAAATCCAAAGCACTGTAGGATATCAAGAAGCAGGATAGACCAGTTTTTAGTGGAGGATTTAGAGGATAAACCAAAGAATGCTATTTTTTGAGCAAGAAATAATACTATTTTAAAAGGAGAAATAGAATGAAGAAGTTAACTCCTGAAGAATGAGCTACAATATATAATAAGAGATTTCCTACTCATCCACCTTTGTCGTATAATGGAAGGTGGATAACAGGAGGATGGTACTTTTTTCGTGGGAAGAAAGGAAAGATATATGGAAGTTATCCAGATATGTATTTAAAGAGACTTTACACTTTATTCCCAGATTGCTCGAGAATATTACATCTATTTAGTGGGGCACTTGAAAGTGATGAAAAAGGGATCCGTTTTGATATTAGCTCGGAATTCCATCCTAATGTTTGTGGAGATGTTCGTGAACTTGAGAGATATTTTGAGCCAAACACTTTTGATTTGGTATTAGCCGATCCTCCTTATGGCAAAGAAGACTTTGCTAAGTATGGTTGTGAACCTTTTAATAAAGGAAAGGTTACAGAATCTTTGTATTCAATAGTTCAGCCTCAAGGTTTTATGGTTTGGTTAGATACAATACTTCCAAAGTATAAAGGAAAATATTGGCAGTTGATGGGGATGATAGCTTTTGCACAAGGGCCTGGAATGAGGTGTAGATTAATTTCGATTTTTCAATCTAAAAAAGAAATAGGAGATATTGAAATTGTAAATGAAATATCTGATCAAGATTTAAATAGTAAGCCAAGAAATGCTATTTTTTAATTGAAAGGAAACAAAAAAATGAATGAATATCAAATGAAAGATGGAATTAAACTTTTTTTGGAAGGATTGGGTCTTGATCTTAAAGATCAACATCTTAAAAATACTCCTGCTCGAGTTGCTAGAGCTTGGATTGAAACATTTGCTGCCGGATATCTTCAGGATCCAAAAGATATATTTTCAATTGAATTTGATGAGAAATGTAATGAGATGGTAATTGTAAAGGATATTCCTTACATTTCTCATTGCGCACATCATTTAGTTCCGTTTCTTGGTAAGGCTAAGATAGGATATGTTCCGAATGGTAAGATCACTGGTTTGTCAAAGCTTGCAAGAGTATTGGATGTATATGCTCACCGTTTGCAGGTGCAAGAACGACTTACCAGGCAAGTAGCAGAGGCTATTCAAGAGTATATCGAACCATTGGGAGTGGGAGTAGTGTTAACTGGAGAGCATCAATGCATGACTACTCGAGGAGTTTATAAACCTGGAAGTGTTACAATTACAAGTTGTTTGCTTGGACAGATGAGAGAAGATTCTGCTATGAGGATGGAGTTCTTGAATTTTTGAGTAGAAATTTTGATTTTTAATTTGGATTTTCCTAAAAGATATATTATACTTTAAATATAGAGTATCAAAAACTATAACCTTTTTTAGATGAGGAGGAATTTGATTATGTACCTTTTAATTGATGATAAGAGAGATATTGGTGCTGACATAACTGCTCGTTCTGCTGTAGCTGGAAAAGCTGTATTGGCAGAGTTATCAGGAATCATTAATTGTCTTGGTATTGATTATGATTTAGGTGGGCCAATATCTGGTTCTGATATTATTAAATGGGCTGCTAATAGAGGTTTTCTACCAAAGAAAGTTCAGATAGTATCTATGAATCCTCCTGGACGTAAAGCTATTCAAAATGCTTTGTTAGATGCTGGATATCGGTGTAAGGATAGTTCTAATTTTGTAAGAGAATCATAATGAAAGTTCCAGTAGATTTATTATACTTTAAGGAGAAGATTATGGACGAGAATGAACAAGACAAATGGTATGAACTTGGCCAAATTGTAGCGATTGAGGAAATCTCTAACAGATTTATTGAGAAATCAGGTGGTTTTTTCAAAGTTGGAAGAGATGTGGATGCTAAAATAACTCGACAATGGGGCAAAGAATTAGCGAAAGAAGCAGTTGGGAGACGCCAAAAATATTCCAGCAAATATCACGAAAAAGCTGATGAGATGCCCAATGGCCAAATGTAGATATAGAAAAGTGTGATTTTTGCGACTGTAAATTATGTTGATTTTGAAAGAAAAGTTAGGAGAATAAATGCCTTATATACAACAAGAAAGTCGTGATTTACTTGATCCAATTATTAATGAAATACTGATAACAATTTCTGTGTGTGATGTAGGCGATATGAATTATATAATTACTAAGTTGATTCATCAGTGGGTGGAAACCCATGGAGGTTTAGGATATGCTACTACTAGTCAAGCTAGAGCGATTTTAAGTGATGCAAATGATGAATTTTATCGTACAGTAATGGCACCATATGAAGATAAAAAACGTAGAGAAAATGGATGTATAAGTAAATTAGATGAACTGCGTGCTGGTTGAGGTAAAAGGATTGAGGAATGTTAGATTGGATAGCTGCTGCTTTTGAAGTATCTGGACTATGGATTATTGGGAATAAGAAAAAGTTTGGTTTCATCCTTTTAATTCTCTGTAGTATCTCTTGGATTATTTTGGGCATTCAAGTTCAAAAGTATGGACTTTCTGTCGCAGCTTTTGTATGTTTTGTTATACATGTTCGAAATTACTTAAAATGGTATAAAAATGAAGAGAAAGAAAGAACTAAAATTTAAGAAGCGTCGTCATATATCTTCCGAAGAGCTTTTTCCAAAGAAGAGAGATTTACAATTTTTTAGAATGAATTATTTGATTACACAGGCATTTCCAAATCCAGTAGAGAGGAAGGAATATATTGAAGCACTTATAAGAGGTCTTGAGGAGCATGAAGAATGAAATGTCCAGCTTGTAAAAAAGGATTAAGGCTTATTAACCCGTCACAAAGATATGAATACATTTGTATTAACGAGAATTGCCCTGCGAACAAAGAGCTAAAGGAAAGTGGTAGCTCTGGTTACTTTGAATTTTATGGTACACAAGAGGAAATAAATAAACAATGGAGGTAATATAATGAAAGTTTACTTAGTAGAAGTTGTGATAGGAAAGAATCTTGAATCTATTTCTATCCAGACTGACTTTGAGATAGCTCGTGGATTTATTGGAGATAGAGTAGGTATTATAACAGAAATGATTTTGTAGTTGAAGTATATCCTGAAGGAATTGGAGTTTGTAAGCATTGGAATTTTGCGTTGGATGGAGAAACAAATGAAACTAACTAAATCAGATACAAACAATGCAATCATTACGTCTTTAGCAAATGTTAGAAAGCATTCTAATGCTGACCGACTCAAACTTGCTACTGTGTTAGGGACACAAGTTATAGTTGGATTGGATGCTAAAGATGGTGATCTTGTTGTTTACTTTGATTCAAATTTGCGATTGTCTTATGAATATCTTTACTATAACAATTTATACTCCAATAAGGAGATGAATTCTGATCCAACTCAGAAAGGATACTTTGGTAAGAATGGACGCGTTAAAGCTCAAAGATTTAGAGGAGAAATTTCTAATGGATATGTAGCTGATTTTTCTTCACTAGATGCTGTTAAAGGGATCGTGGATAATAACCAGAGGGTGTATCCTTCTTTCTATCTAAAGAAAGGTGATGAATTTACTCACATCAATGGAGTAGAAATTTGTAGTAAGTATATTGTTCCTGTTAAACATTATAGTATGCAAGGTAAAGCTAAAATTCATCCTGTAGTTTCTGATATGTTTTGGAAGCATTGGGATACTAAGCAGCTTATGAGAGAGAAAGATAGGATAGTTCCAGGACCATTATATGTAGAAGAAAAGATTCATGGTACTTCCGGTAGAACAGGGAAAGTACTTTGTTATACAGGAAAGAAATGGTATCAATTCTGGAAGCCTATAACAGAATGGAAAGTAATTAGTGGTACAAGGAGAGTGGATGATATTAAATTTCACATGTATTCAGAGAGACATTTGATTGAAGAAAAAATAGCTCCTCATCTTCATAAAGGAGAAGAAGTTTATTATGAGATTTTTGGACATAAAGCAACAGGAGGAGAAATTCAAACTAGATATTCTTATGGATGTACTGGTGGTGAATATAAAGTAATGCTGTATCGTGTTACTATTACAACGCCGGATGGATATAGTATTGATCTCAACAGGGAACAAGTTTATAAGCGAGCAGAAGAGTTAGGATTAGAAAAGCCAGTATTGTTGACTACAAGATTTATGTTTGAAGATAGTAATATTGATGATATCTGTGAACAAATAATGGATTTTGCAAAAGGTAGATCAACTCTTGATGCTAATACGCTTCGAGAAGGAGTTGTTGTATGGTTTAAAAATTGCAATGGAAATTGGTCTTGTCTCAAATATAAAGGTGAAGAATTTCTTTTAGATGAGAGTAAGCAAAAGGATAAAGAAGTTGGAGATGTGGAGGATGAGTTATGAGTAAAAAATTTAGTGCTAAAAAAATGGTAGAATGTAATATTGCGAAATGGCCTTTCCTATCACCAGAAAGGTTTCTTCACATAGTTTTCCCCTGGCGTGAAGAAGGCAAAATTCGACGAATTATAATTACTAACTTTTGGAGATGGTCTTCAAAATGGTGGATGTTTGGTTTTATTTCTTTTTGTGATGTATAGAGTAAAATTATTAACAAAAAGATGAAAACAAAAAGGTGAAAAGTGAATTAATCAAAGAACTTGAAAATAAACTTGAAAGGTAAATGTGATGTTACTTATTGATTGTGGTGCTCGAAAAATTGAAGTTCATGATGATTGTATCTATATTGTAGAAGATGAACAAAGGACTTTATTTGAAAATGTAGACCAATTAACAGATGATGAAGCAAAACGACTTTATATGTTAGCTGAACAGCTGAAGTAATAAGAAAACTAAAGAAAGTTCTTAAGCGTACTCAAAGTCGTTAGAGGATGAGTAAGAAGAAAGTCTATGCAAAGAGGATTATAAAGTGAAAGATCTTGGTGATAGAATGAAAACATATGAGTATGTGAGTAGATACTATTTAACTAGAAGAACTCCAGTTATCATTCGAGTTGATGGTAAGACATTTCATACTCTTCTCAAACGTACTGAAAAACCTTTTGATGATGTTTTCCTTTCGATTATGCAGGAATCAGCTCAGTTTCTTTCTGAAGAAATTCAAGGGTTTAAGTTAGCTTATATTCAATCAGATGAAGCAAGTTTTTTGTTAACTGACTATGATAAGATTGATTCTCAAGGCTGGTTTGACTATAATTTATCCAAGATGATTAGTATATCAGCTGCTAAGATGTCTTCAATATTTAGTCGCCTATCTCTCCAAAGGGAAGTAAAGATTGAGGGAATGGGACTTTTCGATTCAAGAGTTTTCAATATTCCAAAAGAAGAGGTTGCTAATTATTTTTTATGGAGAGCAAAGGATTGGCAAAGGAATTCGCTCAATATGTATGCCAGGAGTTTCTTTTCTCATAAACAACTTATGAATAAAAATAGTTTGGATATTCATGAGATGCTATATAATATAGGAAAAAACTGGGCTATGGATATTGATCCTCAGTTGAAGAATGGTTCTTGGTTAATAAAAGGTCAAGGTTGGAGATATGATATTCTACCCTCCTATAAAGATATTAACAAAGTTGTTAATCCTTTACTTGGATTGAAGGATGAAGAATGATTTCTAAGCAAAAGATTATTGATATATACAACAATTTGAGTATTCCAAATTGGGTTTCTGGCAATAATGTCACGAGGGGTTGGGTGAATATTCAATGCCCATTCTGTGATGACGGATCAAATCACTGTGGGACAAATCCAAGTAGTGAACTTTTTTCTTGCTGGAGATGTGGGAAAACAGGACATTTTGTTGATCTACTTGTTACTTTAACTGGGTTACCTTTTAGTCAGTGTAAAAGTATGGTTTCGGATTCAATTGTTTCGTTTAAGGAACATCCAGAAGAAATTTCTGAACCTGATTTAGCCGGCACTATTAAAGTGGCATTACCAAAAATGTTTGAATTTATCACTAATGATACTAATTTTTCTTTACTTGATGATTACCTTGAGAGGAGAAATATTTTAAGAGCTACTTTGATTGAACATGAATGTGGAATTTGCCGTGTTGGGAAATACATGAATCGTCTTGTAATTCCAATATATAATAAAGGAGAACTAGTTAGTTTTCAGGCGGCTGATCTTACAGGCTTTGCCAACGTTAAGTACAGAAGTGCTCCGATAGAGATGGGGGCAATAAACAGCTTTCTTTACAATTATGATAAAATAAAAACTGGAGGGAGGATGATTGTAGAGGAAGGTGTACTTGATGCCTGGAGGACAGGGGATGAAGCAGTTGCAGCATTTACATCTGCTCTTACTGGGAGTCAAAAGAAGTTAATTTTAGCAAAGAATTTAGATGAGCTGTATTTTTGCTTTGACTGTGAATTGACTGCCTATTATAAAGCTGCGGAGATTGCAAAAGAATTTGAGGCATATATTCCAACGGTTGAGGTAGTTAAATTACCTTTTGGTAAGGATCCTGATGAGTTGGGACGAGAGGAAATTTATAAATGTATATTGAAAACTAGAGTATAATTACATAAGAGTGAAGTTGTATGTGCGATAAAGTGGAAAATATTGAGCCATTAGAGTGGCCTGAAGAAATAGATCGTACAATAGAAGCACAAGAAAAATTGCATAAACAAATGATAGAAGCTATGGAACTTCCGGAGGAGTTTTTGGTCATCAATAGTTAATATTCTCAAACAAGATTTGAATAATATGGAGTTCAATAATGAATAAACTAAACATACAAGCAATTTTCGATTCCATCGACGGTGAATGTAATGGATTTCAAGGAGCAGGTCAACTAACTACTTTTATTAGATTAAAAGGATGTAATTTATCTTGTCGATGGTGCGATACGAAATACGCTCAAAATCCCAAACCAGAAAATTGGATGGCTATAGATGAGATTGTAGAACAGATTCACTTTCCAAAAGTTACTATAACTGGGGGCGAGCCATTATTGCAAAGAACAAATCTTTTGCCTTTAGTAGAAATTTTACTTACAGATGGTTATAGTATTACCATAGAAACAAACGGAACTGAACCTCCTTTTGCAGAAATAGATACATCATTTCGGGAGTTAAGATATGTGGTAGATTTTAAGCTTCCTTCTTCTGGAATGACAAAACGTATGAATTCATTAGCATTTAGTGATCTCAATTCTATGGATATTATTAAGTTTGTTATTTTAGATAAAGAAGATTATGATTTCGCCAGATGTGTTATTTTTGAACATCCAAATTGGATAGCTAGAAAGGTTTTTAGTCCAGCAGTTAAGATTAAGTATATTTATGCAAATACATGGGGTGAGTTTGAGCAACCTGATACTGTAATACCAAAGCGGTTATGTATTGTTAATGATGAATGGCCTCGCCAGTTAGCAGAGATGATGATAAGAGACAGAGTTCCTGCTCAGTTTAGTTTACAGTTACATAAAATTCTTTGGCCTGATGCAAAGGAGGAGAGGTAAGAAATGATAATCAAATGGTATGAAATAGTTTGTGACTATTGTGGCAATGCTGAACATTTTCGAGGAACTATTCAAAGTGCTGAAGAACAATACAAATCTACTAGTGGTATTGTATGTAAGAATAAAAACACTATTGTGATAAAGTAGTTTAGGAGATATCAAATGAAAACAAATCTTATAGATGAAACCAAAATGTCAAGTTATATTCGTACTGAATCTACTAAATTATATGCAGTTATAAGAGATGATGTACCTGGAAATTTACGTGAATTTTGTAGAAGGATAAAATGGCAGGTTAGGCAGAATGTAAATGGAGATACCGACATTGCTGATTTCGATATAGTATGGAATGATGGAGGATGGTGTAGAATAGTGGATAGGATTACACAAATACCTTGTACAAAATGGTATAGTGGAAGTAACTACTATTTAGCAGTTAAAGAGCTTTATAGTATAGTGAAAAAGTAGATAAAAATTTGATATTTCATTTGGATTTCCTTCAAGTATACCTTATACTTTATATAGGAAGCATTAAAATAAGAGGATTTGATTATGAAAAGAGCAAAGAAAAAAGCAATGAAGCGGGAAAAGGCAGAGGAATTAGTTACTGCTCGAGCTAAACGAACAGATGAGCAGCAGTTGGCAAAGCTTGATGCTAAAGGATATAAAGCTAATAAGGAAAGAACAAGATTACAGGCAAGGATAGACAGAAAGAAAAGTTCCATTAAAAAGGAGTAAAATGATGAAGATTGAGAAATTCAATAAGGTTAATCTTAAAGAGATTAGAGCAAAGGCATTGGCTGCTTTAAGCGATGTGGAAAAGGAATATGGAGTGAGTGCTGAAATAGGAAATTGCTCTTATCAAGATCATGAAGTAACTTTCAAATTAAAAATATCTCTACTTGATGAGAGTGGTACAAAAAAGCAAGATTTTAAAGAATTTGTACTTTGGGCCAGTTCTTATGGTCTTGATGTAGAGGATTTTGGAAAAACATTTATTCATAGAGGTCTGCAGGTTGAAATTGTTGGTTTGAATAGAAGACGGTGGCGATATCCAATTAAAGCTGTTGGAGTTGATGGTATATCTTGGTTCTTTTCACCCAAATATATTCTCAAAGTTTTAGGTAAATCAGGAGATTAGTAATGAATACTTGTAAACATTTTGGAGTTAGGACGAGTAAGAGAGAGGAAGAATCAAGATGTCAAAGATGTAAGGATAGTAATCTTGATTTGTTCAAAAAGTGTACTGTAGAGTCAAATATTACTATGGGTACTTCAACAGATGTTGATGAAGCAGGAAAGACTGTATTCATTCCTCCTAAGATAATTAGTGATACTGTACTCTTATATGAAAAGTTTGGTGAAACTCATTCAAGTTTATGTAAGGAAACAGATTCAGATGATAAACCATCTAATGAATTGAAACCAAAAAGAAAAATAACTCCTCGGGTTAAAGGATTAGCCAAGTTGTGTAGAAATTTAAGATCAGAAGGAAAAAGTGATGATGAGATAAGGCAGGCAGTAGCAAAAAGATATGTTGAAGCCGGGAAGAGTGAGAAGGATGCAAAAGGAAAAGCTAAGAATTGGGTGAAGAATATGAATTGGAATGAAGTTAGGACAGGAAGATTTTCCTCAACCAAATCCGAAGCAAACTTATCCGAAGCAAACTTACATGGAGTAGACTTTTTTGGAGCAAACTTATCCGAAGCAAACTTATCCGAAGCAAACTTACATGGAGCAGACTTACGTGAAGCAAACTTATCCAAAGTACTAATTAAAAATGCTCAAAAGGAAGAAATACTAAAGAGTATAGGTATTGGA
>Ga0114922_10003273_pt1 | contig 15134 bp, 10 predicted proteins | sample AartaG_FD_100975 | JGI IMG/M metagenome (GOLD analysis project Ga0114922, IMG submission 100975) | Deep subsurface microbial communities from Aarhus Bay to uncover new lineages of life (NeLLi) - Aarhus_00045 metaG | ecosystem: Environmental > Aquatic > Marine > Oceanic > Sediment | place...
ACAGCCCATCTTTCCCTGCAGGGGATAACCTCGCTAAAGGGAAAACGAAGCATAATCAAGAGCTTAATCGGCAGGCTCAAAAGCAGATTCAATATCTCGATTTCCGAAGTTGACCACCAGGACAGCAAGGCCGTCGCCGTCATCGGAATATCAATAGTCGGCAACGACTCTCACTTCATAGACCAGCAGTTTGACGCTGTAATTAATTTTATGCGCAACGACGGCCGGTTCTATTTGAGCCAGGTCGAACGGGAAACCTTCTCGTAAAAAATCAGCGTCTTGTAAACTTATCAAATACCGTAATGACCGGCAGGGCATTGCCGTCGTCATCAAACATGCCTCTTCTCCGAAGGCCTCCCATGACCGCAGGTTCCCACCAGAAGACGCCCCTGCCTCTGTTGTCAGGTGTGTTAAGAACGACCCGATTAACCTCTTCCAAAAACTGCCTCTGGCCTTCAGGGGTCTCCGGGAAAGGTGCTTTCTTATTTTTGTATTCAGCCGGCCTCCAGTTATAGGCCACTTCCACGAGAATAATGTCCTTCTTGTATTCATTGGCCATGAATATCATATTTTCTCTCAGCTCAAGCAAAGTGCCGTGCCACCACGGATAGTAGGACTGTCCTATGATATCGTATTCAATGCCATACGAATGCCACTTGTCAAAGAAGGCCTTTGTCCGGTTCTTACTGCCGCCTTTATCGATGTGTACCATAATCAGGGGGCGTTTACCATTGCCCCGTCCGGCATCGACGCCGTTAATCCCCGCCTTCATCAGCTCTGCGAAGTTGTCCCAGTTATCTGTCAGTTTACCATCGGGCCAAAGCATGCCGTTTGAAATTTCGTTACCGGGCTGGACCATATCCGGCAGAACATCCGCCTCCTTAAATGCGATGATTGTATCACGGGTATATTCGAACACCGCCTGAACCAGCTCGGCATGAGACTTATCCGCCCAGGCCTTAGGAATATATTGTTTGCCCGGATCGGCCCAGGTATCGGAGTAGTGGTAATTCAGTAAGAACTTGAACCCAAGTTTCTTAGATTCCTTAGCCAGGGCAATAGTATATTCAAGATTGTTCGGCAGGCGCGTTGGTGTGTGGAACAGTCGCAGCCGAATCCAATTATAGCCGTGCTCTTTGAATAGCTGAAGACCCGGTTTTTCCTCGCCGTTGTCCCTGAACACAATCCCACTGTCCTCGGCCTGCTTGAGAAAGGAAAGGTCCGCACCGATGGCGTAATCTGACGCCTGAGCAAATCCGCACATACAGAACTGCACAACAACCCAGAACATCACTATTACAGACAGCAAAACCTTATTAGATTTATTTTCCCTTTTCATTTTTACTGCTGTCCTTTTCATTATTGTCACTGCACCTCGATACTTATATATTCACATTTGAAATCAGGTGGTATTACAGAATCCTATCGACGATATACCTTGCACCGATAAATATATCCACCGCCATTGCTGCACAAAGCACAAGCTGTCGCAACAGCCGCATTCGCAATTTCGCACGTATCATAAAGAAAATAATTGCGGCCACAATCGCACCGAGCACGTACATCTTCCCGGCCTCGGTAAAGAGTTTTGCGTATCCCGCACCCAGACCTAAAAATGTCTGAAAGTATTTCGTCGCCAGCAGCAATGTTACGATGGAAAGTGCTGCCATGATCGCCACGGTCGCTAAAATCCATACGCGGTCGGCAAAGCCAGCCGAGGCAAATCCCTGCATACCTTCCCCAATAAGCACCGAGCAGCACAAAACCGGAACCGTAAGCCAGATAACAGGACTGACCTCAACATAAGAATTAAAAGCATCATAGAACGACAGTATCACACCGAGAAAAATAATTACAATAACACTGTACCGCCGGGCTGCCAGCATCATACAAACACCAATAACCAGCGCCGCTATCGGAATATGATAAAAGCCAATCAGAGTCAGGTTTTGTTTAGCTGTAATAAGCGGGGCAAACAAGCCTGTCAAATCAGCCGTATGCAGCCGGGCCTGTGTTGAAACTGGGAATAATCGGTAGTGAGTCGATACCTGAAAAAAAACCACTATTGCCAGAAACGGCAGAATCACAAGCGAAATCCTAAACCATCGCCATTTTTCTTTGAAACCAAAAGCAGCCGGGCAGAACAGCCATGGTATAGCCGCCGCCAAAAGACCGGCCGAAGGATGAAATTGGGCTAATCCGAGTATGAACGGCCCGAAGCCGTAAATAGCCCCCGCAAAAAACGACTCAGCAAATCCGGCCACCCACCGCCGGCTCAGTACATAACAGCCGAGAGAGGCTATACAACTATTCACAATTAAAAGGTATTGCCATCTGTCTAAGTTTCTGAAATACGGCCAATATAGATGCCCGGCGAAGACAACATAAACTATTGCCGCCGCAAAAAATCTGATTGAACTTCGCCCTTTTATACTCATTCTTTCGCAGACGTAGAAAAGCGTAAAATTAAAACACAACGTGCAAAAACAAAACTATAAAAGTCAAACTCAGGTGATTAAGACCCTTGCAAAAGCAGAATTAGATTTCGACCTTTGCTTCCGTTTTTTTGGCGGCATCCGGCATTACTTCCACAATATCTAATGTCCTGGTCGCTTTTGGACGTGTCGTCTTCGGGCACTCCCCGGTCCAGCAATAAAGACATAGACTCTCTTTTGGTCGCCCGACAGCCTCAACCATATCACCAACGGTCTGATATCTAAGCGTAGTGACACCTAAATCCCTGGCAATCCATTCGACCATTCTTTTGTATTTCTCGCTATTTGCGTCCAGATATTCCGATACATCATCCAAGTCATGACCTTCCAGAGACCGAATGGCTTTGCGGGCGGCAAGCTCGTGGATTGAGCGTGTGGAAAGATTGAACCTGCAGGGATACATCAGCGGCGGACAGGCGGGCCTTACATGTATCTGTTTGGCGCCGCAATCCCAGAGCTTTTTTATGGCGAAGTTCTTAAGCTGTGTGCCCCTGACGATGGAATCTTCACATACGACTATACTGTTATCTTCAATTACCTCTTTAATAGGGATAAGTTTCATTTTTGCGATAAGGTCGCGTGTCTGCTGTGAGGGCGGCGTATAACTTCTGCCATATCCGGGTGTGTACTTAACAAGCGGGCGTCTAAATGGTTTGCCCGATTCCATAGCATATCCCAGCCCGTGTGCAAATCCGGAATCCGGAACCCCCGAGACCACATCAACCTCAATATCCTTGTCGCGCTTCGCAAGGCAGCGTCCGCATTTTTCCCTGACTATCTCAACATTGATTCCTTCATAGCTTGAGGCGGGAAAGCCGGTATATATCCAGAGAAACGTGCAGATTTGGTTTATATTTCCCCTGCCGGGGCTCTTTTGCACTATGCCGTCTTCATTTATCAGAATCATCTCCCCCGGCCCAATGTTTTTCACAACATCAAATCCGTTATTCGGAAAGGCATTGGTCTCGGCAGTAACCGCCCATGCATCCGGCCGCTTGCCAATAATTAGCGGCGTATATCCAAGTCTGTCTCTTGCTGCATATATCCCGTCTTTATGCAGCAATAAGAGAGAGCAGGAACCCTCGATAACCTCAAACATCTTCTCTATGCCGTTTATCAAATCCCTTCCCTGGTTGATTAATTTTGCTATAAGCTCCGTGGTATTTACCGACCTCTTGCCTACTTCGCTGAAAGATATTCCTTCTTTCAACAGTTTCTCCGCCAGCTCTTCAGTGTTTTCCACAAATCCGCTGGTGACGATACAAAACGGCCCAAATCTTGAGTTCAGATAAATAGGCTGCTCTTCATAGTCACTGATAACGCCGATACCTTTGTTGCCGTTGATACTTTCATAATCATCAAAGAATTTCGACTTAAACTGGCTCTGGCTCAGGCTGTGTATCTGACGGGTGAAATCATCTCCAAGCACCGCTATGCCTCCATACTCGGTTCCAAGGTGCGAATGATAATCAGTGCTGTAGAAAAGTGTTTCTGCACAATTCTTCTTCGAGACTACTCCAAAAATACCACTCATTTTTTACCTCCTGTGTAAAAACGTACGCGGTTTATAATTTAGAATGCTTAACACAACCGTTAATACCCTCGATTCGGACATTGTATCATATTCGCTTTATTATTGCGAACACTTATTTGAGGATTACCTTGCCGGTGCCGGAAGTAATCCGGCCTATCTTATAGACACGCTCTCCGTATTTTGTCAGTTTCCTGGTTATCGATTCGGCAAAATCTTCCGCCACTATCAGCACGAATCCTATCCCCATATTAAAGACTCTGAACATTTCCCCCTCTTCGACCGGGCCTCTCTTCTGAAGGAAAGTAAATATCTTCGGTACCGGCCAGCTCGATTTTTTTATTGCCGCATCGCAGCCCTTCGGCAGCACTCGAGGTATATTTCCCACCAGACCGCCGCCGGTTATATGAGCCATCCCGTGAACTATTCGTTTGACCTTGTATCGTGAAAGCAATTTTATTATCGCCCGAACATAAATTCGAGTCGGCTCCAGCAGAGCTTCACCAACTGCAGCGCCGTCGAGCCCATCCGGACAATCGGTCATTTTGAGTTTCGCCTGCTTAAAGCAAATATTGCGGGCTAACGTATAACCGTTACTGTGCAGCCCGCTTGAAGCAAGGCCCAGAATCACATCACCTTTTTTTATTATTTCACCTGTAATTATTTTCTTTCGCTCGACAACACCCACGGCAAAGCCGGCCATATCGAAATCACCTGCCGAATAGGTGTCCGGCATCTCGGCGGTTTCTCCGCCTATCAGCGCACAGCTGGCTTCCCGGCAGCCTCTCGCAACGCCTGTTACAAGCTCAGCCACTATTTTCGGCTCCAGCTTGTGAACCGCAAGATAGTCGAGAAAGAACAACGGCTCGGCGCCCTGTACGAGCATATCATTAACGTTCATCGCAACAAGGTCAATCCCTACGGTATCGAACCTCTTCATCTTCTCGGCCAACTGGACCTTACTGCCCACGCCGTCGGTACAGGCAACAAGGACAGGGTTCTTGTAATTTCTTTTGAACAGACGCTCGTCATAATCGAGCCGAAACATCCCTGCAAAGGCATTGTGTGACTGGATAACCCGCGGCCCGAATGTGCTCGCTACCGCCGAAGAAATCTGATTAACCATCTCCTCCCCGGCATCGATACTCACACCGGACTGTTCATAGGTCACATATTTGCTCATTTTTCGCCGCTTTTGGTTTACAGACATCCGGGAACCTGAACATACGCTACTGTTCGTTCTCGAATATATGCATTTGATAGCACTCCATAGAGAATTTATTGACTGCAACATCTATTGGTATTCTGTATTTGCCGCTCCAGCAGGCCGTACAGTAGTGGTCATCAGGCAATTTCGCACACCCAAGCAATCCTTCAAGCGACATATAGCCGACACTGTCAACTTCAAGGAACTCCGCGATTTGCCCCAAATCGCGATTGTTTGCCAGCAGCTCTTCTTTGGTTGGAAAATCAATACCGTAAAAACAGGGAAACCTGATTGGCGGACAGCTCACCCGCATGTGTATCTCTTTAGCCCCGGCCTGGCGCAATGCCCTTATCTTGCCTCTGGTAGTAGTGCCGCGGACAATTGAATCATCCACCACCACAACGCGGTTTCCATCCACAACTTCCTTAATCACAGCCAGTTTGAGTTTGACTTCCAGCTCTCTTAACTTCTGTTCAGGAGAAATAAACGTTCTGCCTATATAATGGCTTCTGACCAGCCCCATATCGAAAGGTATTTTACTTTGCTCTGCATACCCAATCGCCGCTGATGTCCCCGAGTCCGGCACGGGTATTACCACGTCCGCATCAACGGGATGTTCCTTTGCCAGTTGCCTGCCGAGATTCTTTCTGAACTCGTGAACGTTTTCACCGAAAAATGTGCTGTTTTGTTTGGCGAAGTAGATGTGCTCGAAGATACAGTAGGCCGGTGTTACAGTGCCCCGCTTAACGAAGAAACTGCTGTGCAGCCCGTCTTTATCCAGCCGAACGATTTCACCGGGCTCAACTTCACGAATAAACTTTGCGTTGATGATGTCAAAGGCGCATGTCTCACTGGCAACCACGTAAGCACCGTTGTCCGTCTGGCCTATACATAAAGGCCTGATTCCGTAAGGGTCCCGCGCCGCTTCTATACGGTCGACAAATAAAAACAGCAGACTATATGCGCCCTGAAGATGGTTCAATACGTGTCCCAAATAGTCGGGATTGCCGGCATGGCTCGGCTTGGCGAGTAAATGAACAATTACCTCTGTATCGTTTGTGGAGTTAAATATACTGCCGTGTGCCTCATATTCGTCCCGCAATAATGACGCGTTAATAAGGTTGCCGTTATGCGCCACCGCAACCTGCCCGCGGGAGTACTCGGCCAAAAGCGGCTGACAATTTACCGCCATGCTTGAGCCTGTCGTTGAATACCGAACATGACCGATGGCTATCGGATTAGAAAGCTTTTCTAAAATACCGCTGCCTGAACGAAATACCCTCCTGACCATACCCATCCCGCTATAGCACTGAATCACTTCACCATCACTGGAGGCAATTCCCGCCGATTCCTGTCCGCGGTGCTGAAGGCTGTGAAGACCGAAATAGGTCTTATGGACCGCCTCGGGGTCACTAAAAATGCCAAAAAGACCGCAGTTTTCTTTTTTTTCTGAAGCCATAAAAGGATTGTTAATTGTCAGGCGTGAATTGTCAATCGAAAACCGCTGAATGAACTGCTTTTTTAATTCACTCAATGAAAATTTTTCTTTTCTGAAGTATCACCTGAATTTCTAATCGTCTTTTGCCGGATACATAAATTTAGGTATTCGGCGGATCTTACCCTCGGAGTTGACATGAGCCAAAACGGTCGAGCCCTCAGCAAACAGCAATCCATCACTGCTGCGAGTGAGCCTGTAGCTGTGCTCAACTTTACCGGCAGTGACCGCTGAGCAATGTGTTTCCAGTTGCAGCTTCTCGTCATACCTCGCAGGCCGGCGGTATTTTATACAACTTGGCTACTACGAATAATACCCCTGCTTGTTCGAGGTCTTTGTATGCAATCCCGTTGGCCCGCAACAGCTCCGTTCGCCCCATTTCAAACCAAACAGGATAGACACTGTGGTGAACCACTCCCGCTTTGTCGGTTTCGGCATACCTCGGCACAATAGGTATCGTGTGACTCTGAACAGTCATTCGCTTGGGAAAATCCATCTTAAATCCTGCTATCCTGAAAATATCACTACAATTTCTCTCGCTGCCGAATCTATAAATTCATCCAGTGTTTTTCTATCTCTTCCAATGTCTTGCCCTTGGTCTCCGGTACGAACCGACGGACAAAAGTAACCAGAACAACACAGAAAATCCCATACAGCCAGAACGGAAAAGCATGATGAAACTTTTCGAGCAGCCAGTTATTTTCGTCCATCATAGGAAACGTTTGAGAAACAACGTAATTCGCCACCCAAAGGCACACCGTGGCAATGGCCATTGCCCGCCCGCGAATACGCGTCGGGAAAATCTCCGACAGGATTACCCATGTCACAGGCCCGACCGAGAGCGCAAAGCAGGCTATATAACCGAGTATGAACAGCAGAACCCACAAATCTGTTTTTTGGCAGTACGCCATCAAGCCCATCCCTAACAGCGAAAGCCCCATCCCCGCTGAGCCTATCATCATCAAAGGCTTTCGGCCAACTTTGTCCACCGTCCAGATAGCAATAATCGTAAAACTAAGGTTTACTGCACCGACTATCACCGTTTGAAGAAGTGCGGCATTGGTTTCGGAACCCATCTTCTTGAAAATCTCGGTCCCGAAATAAAGGAAAACATTAATACCCGTAACCTGCTGCAGGACCGCTAACACGATACCGATGACCAATACAATCTTCATACCCGGCTGAAACAGTTGTTTTATCGATCCGCTTTCGTGGGCAATGGCATCCTTGATTTCCAGCAGCTCGGTTTGAGCATATTGGGCACCATCAACGCGGGCAAGAATCTCCAGCGCCTCGTCACTGCGGTTTTGTTTGGTCAGCCAGCGGGGACTCTCCGGTACAAAAAACAGCAGCACCAGCAACAGTAAAGCCGGCAGCGACTCCGAACCGAACATCCACCGCCAGCCAAACTGCTGGTTCCAAATCTCGTCGCCCTGAAGAGCGATAAAATAATTCACAAAATATACAACCAGAAAACCCGTTACAATCGCAAACTGATTGACCGATACCATCCGCCCGCGAATCCTCGCAGGGCTTATCTCTGCAATATACATCGGCGAGGACATCGACGCCGCACCCACACCCAAACCGCCAATTATCCGGTAAATGATGAAAGTTGTAATACTTTTCGGCAGGGCGGTTCCAACCGCCGAGATGAAAAACAAAATCGCAGAAAGAATAAGCACCTTTTTCCGGCCAAGCCAGTCGCTCAGCACTCCGGCAATGGCCGCCCCGATAGCACATCCGACCAGGGCACAGCCCGTCGCCCAGCCTGCCCAGTTTGCATCAAGACTAAAGTGTGCTTTTAAGGGCCCTATCGCACCGTTAATTACCCCCGTATCATAGCCGAACAAAAGCCCCCCCAGCGCAGCGACCATACATACGAGCATTACATAAACAACGCTGCCTTTTTCTTCGTTGATAAGCGTGCCGTTCATAATATTCATTTTCACAATGTGCTAATTTGATGATTCTCCGCAATTCTCCAGGGCATACTTTAGAGCCCAGTCGATAAACGTTGCATGATTATTATTTATATATTCTCCGTCCGCATTTCTGCATCGTTGGCGGGCGTCTTTTATCTGCTGAACAATCGGGCGGGCCTTACTGCCAAGACCCTGTATCTCGCGTGCGGCGTACAGGACTGTTTCCTCCCGCTGCTCCTCCAGGCCTTCAGCCAATACCGGCAAAGCATTTTCACACAACCCCAGCTTGCACAATGCACCGGCCGCTGCAAATCGCACGTTCGGGCTCGAATCTCCCAGCCGTTGGGTCAGCGACTTTACCGTTTGCGGTGCCCCTGAACCGAGAACACTCAAAGCCACAACAGACCAGTAGCGAACCGCACTGTCCGAGCTGCTCGACAACCTTATCAGCTTCGGAATATTACTTGGCCCCCTGCCAACCAAATCCGCCGCATCCAGAATGCGCCATTGAGGATACTTGCTGATTTGCTCTGCCATCTCATACGGAGTCGAGCCTTCCGAACGAATATGCATCTCCGCTTCCGACAATAACCCGGTATCATGCGTCTCTACCATCCACCCGCGGTGCACTCTTCGCATTCTCCCAAGAACCCTGCGTGCTTTGGGATTTCGAGCAAGGTTTTCTGTCTCATGTCGGTCTGCCATTGTATCGTACAGTTCCTCAAGCGGTTTGGTCGGCGCCCAGAGTTGTTTTTGCACACTTGTCAGATTTTCTTCGGCGACCACCTTTCGCAACTCCTGCATAATCTCGGCCCTGTCGGGATATTCGCTCGGCTGGATATAAGGCAAATGCGGCATGTAATTGCGAATATACTTGTATCGCTTATCACGAACACAGCGTGACATCTCATAGGCCTCATCCACCCGGCTGGACGCCCCGAATATATATTCCCGCGGCGGGCCCGCCTTAGGGCCAAGAAATGCATTACCCTGCATATAACCGGGAACGGGCAAACCAACCAGGCTCAGCACAGTCGGAGCAAAATCTACAAAGCTGACCAGCCTGTCCGTCCTCCTGCCGGCCTTGAGCGGATAGAAGTGTTGATATCGTCGGCCAAAATGAATAATTAAAGGAACATTCAGACCCGAATCGTAAAGCGTCCTTTTGAACCGGGGAAGACCAAGGCCGTGGTCTGAGAAAAAGAACACTATCGTATTATCAACCAAACCGTCGGCTTGCAGCGCACTTAGCAAGTCGCCGACCTGCTTGTCCATAAAAGTAATCAGGTTGTAATAACGACACCATATTTTCCGCACAAACGGTGTATCAGGATAATATGGCGGAAGAGGAATTCTTTTGCCGTCATGGCGTTCTTGGGGTTTTAGTTTCGACGTGTACTTATCAAAAAATTCCTCATCGGAACCGTTAATCTGTCCCTGGTGTGTAGAGGTAAAGTTGAACACACTGAAAAACGGCTGACCCGGCTTGCGTCTTCGCCAGTGAGCAGTAGGGCTCGATTCGTCCCAGACATCCACATCCTTGAAGTTATAGTCCTTTTTATAATTGTTTGAGCAGTAATAGCCGGCCGCACGAAGATATTCCGGAAAACATTTTATCTCTCTCGGCAATTTTACGTCCGAACGCAGATGCTGTGTGCCCGTAGAAGTTGCGTAAACTCCCGTTACCAGGCACGAACGCGAAGGCGCGCATACCGGAGCCGTCGCAAAGGCTTTTGTATATATAACGCTGTGCTTGGCCAGCTCGTCTAAATTCGGCGTTCTGGCGTAAATGTCACCATAACAGCCTAAGTAAGGACCGCTGACGTCTTCGCAGGTAATCCAGAGGATATTCGGTTTTTCGGCAGGAGTTCTGTATACCGTGCGTCTGGCCGGGGCAGCGCAGCCCGAAACGGCAACGCCTGATGCGCACAATCCTATCGCTTTAAGGAAATCGCGACGCGTACTTTTGTTCGTGCTCATTTTTTTGTCCTCCAAAATAATATTGATAAATTCCACACTAATTACCTGCCGATACTATCTTAAAGTCTCGCAGACTGCGAACAACAGCACCATCAACCTTAATCAATTCCCCGATAATCTGATATTCTCCGGCCTGCTGTGGAAACCCTTGTTCAAATGTCAATATCTCCCTTCCAAGGGGACTAACGATACAATCCTTTGTTTGCTCGGCAACGGTATTGTCGCCACGCAAAATCCGCAGGCGAACAGTCCCACTCCATTGCTTATGCAGGTCATTTATAACAAAAACCTTTAAGCTGCGCTGAGTTCCGCCGCTAATCTCCTCGTCCCAGAAATCAATCATTAATCCAACCGGAGAAAAGGCGTCACGGACGTAACGCTCGAAGTTCGGCTCAAAAGTGAGCCTCTCCAGGTCGATGAAGTGGTCGCTTGTCGCGCCGCCCTCGGGCCGGGGCTTGTCACCGGCCCGGGAATATCCCAAACCGCAGAAGTGCAGCACACCGGCGCATTCTCGATGGCCCCGCCAGAATTCGGTAAGGGCCGCCAGATAACGTGCATAAAGCAATCGCCTCTGTTCTATGGTCGAATTTGGCCCGAGCAAATTGTCATAAACCTTATCTGTCAAGCATGTTGTCGTACCATCACGATTAAGCCACAACCACGCATACTCATTGATGATAATTGGAAGCTTATAATCTTTCTGGGCATCTCTCACGCGGGGCCTGCCGGAGGTATTGGCTAAATCTGACAAATGAAAATCTCCTCTGCCCCATTGAATCCTGCTAAAAAGATATGGATGAGATTCAAGATAGTCAGTGCCGCTCTCAGGTGCCGCCCAGCCGTTGTCCCACGGTCGATTGGACAAATCCAGATGCCGCACTGCACTCAAAGCTTTTCCCGTTTCCGGTGTCACACTCTCATTCTGTGCATCCCAGATTACAACGCAGGGATGGTTCCATCGCTCACGCATCCACTCGGTATATTCCGGAATTATCTTCTCGCTCTTCGGATTTTCCGGAGCTTTACTGAGCAGCCAGATGGGAAATTCATCCTGAATTAAAAATCCCTCTTCATCGGCGATTTCATACCAAAGCTCAGGCGGAAAACCGATACAGTAGCGAATCGAATTCCAGTGCATACTCTTGAACTTGCGATGAAGTCGGCGGACCCACTCTCTCCGCCAGGGCTTGTCGCCCCGCTCTGCATCCTCAAAGAACCGATACGCGCAAACATTTGTCCCGCACATAATATACGGCTTGCCGTTCAGAACAGCCCGGCCGCTTTCCTTATCGAACTTAAACGACCGCATCCCAAACCGGACCCGAACACAATCCTTACCTGTACTCAACCTTAATTCATATAGAAAAGGATTCTCAGGAGTCCATAATTTGCAGTTATCAATTGGGACACTGATGTTTAGCTTTGTTGTCCCATTTGTAAAAACAAAGCCATTGCTTTCTACAGCGCCTACGAGCTTGCCTGTACTTACTTCTGTTACTTCGTATGAGACCGAACCATGTCCCGATCCGGCGGGCCCTTGCACTTCCGTCACAACCCTGACCTCGTTGTCCGAAATATCCGGAACGGTTTGCACGTTCACTATATACGGCTTGCCTGTCAGAATCAGCTCGACAGAATCATATATACCCGGGATATACAGATACTTCTCGAAATCCCAGCCTCCCGGCACATCTTCCGGCATACTCTCACGGTCGGCACCCACCCGCACGATTAGTTCATTTTCTCTGCCAGAACCTTTTAGAAATTTCTTCACATCCAGCAGAGCCAGCGTAAAGCACGGCAGATGCTCACCCGCCAACTCACCGTTAAGAAATACCTTCGTGCCATACTTTGCCTTATGAATCTTTAATATTGCAGTATCCGGAATCTCTCCGTCAACGGTAAATTTGCGCCGATACCAGAACGCCTGACGCTCTTCGCTTTTTTTCCCGACTTCATCGAACGCAGGCCTGGCCATATCGACAAGCCCCGGCACAGGAACCTTATGCCCGAAGCTGTCCGGCATTAAATCCATCGAGCCCTGTGCTATCTCCCATGTACCATCCAAATTGATGATGCGCCTCGAGTCGGTGTGTTTAGTAGCAGTTTTCCTTTCACCGTGACAGCCGCCCCATATAAATAACATTATCACAAAAAGAATTGACCACCATCGCCCGGAAGTGCTTCTTAGCATTTTTGATTCCTTTCTCCGATATTCCGTTGCTTTTATTTTGCTACTTTTCTACCCAGAGCCCCGAACATTGCCAATACGTTTTCGACCGGCGTATTGCACTGAATATTGTGGATAGCGCTGAATAAAAAACCCTTTTTTGCATTGAATATCTCGAGCCGCTCGGTAACCTGCCGGCTCACCTGCTCGGGCTCGCCGAATGGCAGCACCTGTTGAGTATCCACGCCGCCGCCCCAGAAAATTATCCTGCCGCCGTATTTCTCTACTAATAGCTTTGGATCCATACCCTCGGCCGAGGTCTGGATTGGATTGAGAATATCGAAGCCCGCCTCTATGAATCCCTCTATCAGCGGCTCACAGCCTCCGCAGCAGTGTTTCATTGTCTTCCATTTAGTGTGGGTGTGAATCCAGTCGTTGAGCTTCCTGCTGAACGGCATATAAAGCTCCTTATAAGTATCCGGGCCGCAGAATAATGTATTCTGTGCAGCCAGGTCTGTTCCATCCACAAACACGATGTGCACTTTGTTGCCGACTGCCTCGTATATTCGCTCAAGATTCTTAAGGGCGATCTCCGTCTGGCCTGCAAAAACATCCTTAACATATTCTCTTCGCGAGACCGTGCTGATATACCATTCCTCGATGTCCCGAATTCCTTTCGGGTGCTTCAAACCAGCCGCCGGCACCAGCGCTATATCACCAAAGGCCGTCCCCGGAAATCCCGCTGCAATTGCAAGGTCGGTATTGTCGTAAAGCTCGCGCGCCCGCTGCTCATAAATCTTCAAATCTTCGTCGCTGATGGGCACAAACTCCTCAAGATTATCCGCCGGATCGAGCCTGGCCTCGTCAATCGGCTCCTGGCGAACAATCGCGTCGAAATAAAATCCGCCTTGGGGCATTCGGCCAGAGGCCAGCACCGACTTATCACCTTGCGGATACTGAAGAATATCACCGTTAGGTTCAGACTCCGTATTGAACTTACCCGGCACCAGCACATTCGTACCATCAAAGGTTTTCCACGGTTTCCAGTCAGTGTTCGCAAAACCGAAATGGTTCTTGGGTCCCGGCAGGTTCACAACGTCAATTCCCAAAATTTCAAGTAAGTCAACCGCAACTTCGCCGAGCATCTGATATGGGTCAATAATTTTCACCCCCACTGCTTCGTTTTGCGAAGCAAACAGCGGGGGCTTATCCAGACCAAGTGCCAGCCGCAGTTTCGCAACCACACTAACCTGGGCCCCGCTGGTCACCGTCCCGCCCAAATCCACAGGCACACGGTCAACAGGTTCATAATTAAGTGCCTTGAGCACACGTTCTCTACCGGTCATCACAATCTTGCTCTCAGAATTATTGTCCATAAAAGTCTCCCAAATCACAAAAGAAACGCCTCAAAAAACCGTCCTTATAACTTTTTTAATTATCAAACAACGATTTTCTGCCGATATTCTATCACTCTATGAGTATTTTTACAAAGAATTCATTCTTCGCAGTCCCCGCTGTTTGCCCGGCAAAACAAAGCGGCAGAGGCACAGAACGAAACAGACATCTAAGACGACAATAATGGTTGAAATTTGGAAATAGCTTGACATATTCACTTTTTTAGGAAATAATGCCGATATGTGCCCTCAATGAAGGGTTTTTTTGTGTTTTAAAGTCGCGAAAGGACAAAAAATGAGAAGTTTCTTTTCTAATTCGAAAGTATTAATCATTGTTGTGGTGTTCTTTGCTGTTTGTGGCTTGAGTTGTAAACAGAAACCGTCAGAGCAGGCCGATACTAATAAAGCTCAACCTGCCCAGACCAAAATAGAAGCCGAAACCAAAACCGAACCAGAAACCAAAGCCGAAACTGCAACTATAGTTGAGCCGACGGCCCCCGAAGAACCCGCCGACAATATTGCCGTAACTGTAAACGGTATCGATATCACCGAAGAAGAGTTGCAAAAAGTCCTCCAGCCGCAGCTTGCCAGAATGGCCCAACAGAACCAAAAACTGCCGCCGGCATTGAGGCAGACACTCGAAAAACAAATCAGGCAGAAAATGCTCGATAAAATGATTGTCATACGATTGTTAGAGGAAAAGGTAAAAGAAACCAACATAGTAATTCCTGAAGATGATGTGCTGAACCAGATCAAGCAATTGTTAGCTACCCAGGGATCGTCAATGTCGTTGGAAGAGTTCAAAAAGACAACGGCCGAATCCGGCAGAAACTTTGACGAAATAAGAAAGCAGGTCGAAAAGGGAATGGTATATCAGAAGATTGTGGATGCTCAATGGGAAGGCAAGATAAATATTACAGAAGAAGATGCCAAAAAG
>Ga0114922_10003274_pt1 | contig 15132 bp, 12 predicted proteins | sample AartaG_FD_100975 | JGI IMG/M metagenome (GOLD analysis project Ga0114922, IMG submission 100975) | Deep subsurface microbial communities from Aarhus Bay to uncover new lineages of life (NeLLi) - Aarhus_00045 metaG | ecosystem: Environmental > Aquatic > Marine > Oceanic > Sediment | place...
GATCAAAAACTGTGTTTCTTCATCCAGGTTCTTCTGCTCATCGTCCGAGAGATCCAAAAGATTTGGATCAAGCAACTCAAGTCTCTTTAGAAGTTTTGTTCTGCCTTTATCAAAAGCTTGATAATACCGGATGGCTGCCCTGCGGCTCACCGCTACAACCTGGGCCTTGAACCCGTTGGGCAAAATATTTGCCGCATAGTGAAGCAGCATGTCCTCTGCCTTTGCGGCAATGAGATCCTTTGCCTCTAATATATTGACCACGGTTCCGTATCTCCGCCGTATGGCTTCTCTTTCTTCTTCTGTACGCGATCTGAACATATCATCAAAGAACTGATCCAGGGTTCTTCCATCCTCAACCCTGGCTTCTGCCTTGCGGCCCTCGTAAAGGATCTTAACGGTGGAACCATCTTTTTGTGACTGCTCAATGGTATACTGATCAATATAATCGCCAAAGATTTCATGTGTCCTTTTTTTCCGCCCACCAACGATAATGGGTGTTCCGGTAAATCCGATCATGGCGCAATTTGGCAGGGCCCGCATGATATTGGCATGCAGCATGCTGGTGTGGGACCGGTGCGCTTCATCCACCAGAACCAGTATTTCCGGAGAAAGATTCCAAACAGGGAATAGGATCGGTTTTGCAGGGAGTTTGTATTCACCCTGCTTTTTGCCTGAAGGGGCAGCCGCTTTGAGCATTCGGGTATCAGGAATTTGATATTCATCCTCTGCACGGGCTACCTGATCCCGGTATTTCTGAACCATGGCAAAGACAATATTGGAGCTGTCGTCCCGCATGAGCCCAGCAAGATCGTTCTTATTTTCCGCCCGATAAACGGTTTCACCGGTCAGGGCGGCGGTCCCTTTCAGCTGCCCTTCAAGATTTATCCTGTCGGTAATCACTGCGACCTTGAAGCTCTTGAGGTCAGGAAGGGTCCGCATCTTACGTACCAGGAAAACCATGCTAAAGCTTTTGCCCGACCCTTGCGTATGCCAGATAATGCCGCCACGCTGATCAGCATCGCCGTGTACTTTTCTTGTTTCACCTGTCCTGAGACGGTAGATGGCCTTATGCACGGCCCGGAACTGCTGGTACCTGCACATAAGCTTCACCTGCTGGCCTTCTACCTGATCAAAGAGTATAAAGTTTCTTATAATATCAAGAAGATGCTCCCTTCTCAGCATACCGGCAACAAGGGTTTCCTGACTGTTCAGCTTGTCTTTATCTATATGCGCGGCGACTTTACTCATTGGAAGAGGGCTTGTATCCCTCCATTCCATGTAATGTTCATACCCTGCGCCCACCGTAGCCGCCCGCGCCCCCTGCCTAAAGGTGCTCACCAGAAATTGATTGTAATAAAAGAGCCGTTCACAGCCCTCATCCTCTTCCACATCTGGCCGTTGGTTTGAATATCTCAGGAGCTGGTTTATCCCTTCCTCCATGGGATTGGATATTCGCGGGCTTTTACATTCCACAACCACAAGGGGAATCCCGTTAACAAAGAGCACAATGTCAGGGGTGATAAAGGTCTTTCCGCCCGGCACATCCACCCTGAACTGATTGATCGCAAGGAAATCATTCCTTTCAGGGTGTTCAAAATCAATGACGGCAACGCTCTTTTCTCTTCCATCGTGCCTGGCAGGGTCTCCTGCCACCTCAATCCCCTGCACGATGAGATCATAAGCCTCCTTATTGGCTTCTAACAACTTGGGTGCGGTTATTCGCTCTAACCTGCTGACCACCTCATTTATCCGGTCGTCATCAAGCCAGGGTCTTCCCTCATCATCAAGATTGATCTCCTTAATCGCTTTGCGTAATCTGGCAGTCAGCAATACATCACGGAAGCTGACCCGCTCCGTAAGGTACGGCACATCAATATCACCCTCAATATGATCCCAGCCCATCCCCTTTAATTGCTCAATAAAGGGAACTTCCACATAGGTCTTTTCGTCGGGGTGTTGCGTCATGGAAACCTCTAGGAACAAAAAAGATTCAGATGCGTTAGGAGTAGAACGCCATAGTCATTCTTGTAAACGCAACAGCTTGAATGACTTCAATATATTGCAGGCAATTTTTGGGTTCAATGGTGTCTTAGCGTATATGTTTCGGCCTCTATAGATTAGGATAGACAGGAAAGCTATTAAGGATGATTAGAGGCGATTGCCAGCCAGCCGTGTTCCTTAAGTCGCTGCCATGCTACGCGGATATGGTTCGGTTTGAACATCCTAAATTTTCGGGGACTCCACTCATGAATCCGATCAATTGCAGCATCTTCTCTATTCACGGGCGGCTGATCGTGAACAACAAGCCAATGTACGCTTGAAAGAAGTTCCATGCCATAAGGCGTTTCAAAACCCTCGATGAGATCTGAGACTCTGTCTAGGCGATTTCTGGATGAATCCTTGCCGGGCAGGAATTCATCGGCAACTTCAACAGCCCCGGGCAGGAGTTCAATCTCAGCATCAGGTTTTTGGCTGTTACCATAACCCCTTATCAAGTGCCCTTCCATGATCTCAAGGACCTTGTTCAGGTTTGCTGCATAAGGCCCGAAATGGCCTTTCTCGTATTTTAGCCGCAACGGCTCGCCCGCCTCCTGAAGGAAATAGGCCAACTTCTGAATTTCCAGCAGCGTCAGGCGATAGGCCATGAACAAGTATTGCTCCATTAGCTTGATGAATAATGCCCGTGCGGTCGTCATTTTCGGACGCGCCGTCCGCACAGGCATCTTATTGGCGTCCGGAGTGCCGACCGGCGCATAAAGCAGAACACGCACTTCGGGCACCTGGGCAAATACCTCTTCGATCTTTCTGCGGACTGTCTGCCAGTCCAGCCCCCCTAGCCCGCAGCCCAAGGGTGGAACTGCGATTGAACGAATGCCCAAGCGTCTGACATCTTCAACAAGGGCGGCAAGGCCAGATCGAATATCTTCGAGCTTTGATTTTCCGCGCCAGTGACGCTTGGTAGGGAAGTTGATAATGTATTTGGGGTTAAACATTAGGCCGGTCTCATGTACAAACATTTGTCCAGGCCTAACCCGTCCGGCTTTGCAGGCTTTCTGATAGGCAGTGAAGTTGTCGGGAAAGGCCTGTTTGAATTGAAGCGCAATCCCCTTTCCCATATATCCAACGCAGTTGACCGTGTTTACTATGGCCTCCGTCTCGGCTTCAAGGAGGTTTCCCCTCGTAATTTCGATCATGACATCCTCCCTAGTAATACCAATTTCTCCGGACCTTGACGTCCCGTAACATTTCAGGTGGATAACGTTTCAATATCCCCTCGACGTGTCCTTTCATCACCGAATCAATGACCGCGATTTCATGGATCAGCGACCAGTCACAGAATCGGTGCACAAGGAACTCGGCCTGCTTTCTGCGCTGCCTGTCCATATCATCAACATTATCCGCCCAATAACGCTGATATACCATTTCCCAGTCCACTTTGTCGAGATGATCCAGATTATCGAACCATTCCGTGTACCTGGCAATTCCGTGCCCGTCCGAGAAAACGAACCCTGAACCGCTCTCCAAGACAGTTTGAACGGTACTCACCAGGTAAATGATCGGATCCTGTCCGTCCGCATACCCCTCCACCCTTCCGGTACGTAGTTGAAGCAGCATGGGAGAAAGATAGCCGAAATAGAACGGTACATAGTCGTGGATGACGCCTCCAGGACCACATGGGATATTCATTTCACGCCGAGACTGCTGGATCTCCAGGTTGTGGATCGTTTTGTAATTCAAACCGTTTGTCGGCGTAGCATTAGGCGAATGAATCCCGCCGCGCTCCAGGTAGATATCAAGGTTATCCACATGAATAAACCGAAAAATAGCGGTTGGATTTGGGATCGGCATCAGGAATCGATCTCCTTTGTTTTGACCCTCACATTGCCGCTTAACAGGTCATGCATGAAGCCTTTTTTCTGAAGTTTGAGTCTGTCGCGGTATTCTTCTTCATTTCTCATGCGTGAAACGTGGGCTTCAATTACTTGGATAATTCCTTCCGCAATTCTTCTTCTGTCGGCAGATAGAGTTGATATTTTGAGGCAAACAGCTGTTTGCTGTCCCCCAGTAATGTGTGCTTCCCGAATTCTCTCCGCGGCGCAGAGATGTTTGAAATGGACTACAGTTCTCCACGAAGTGCCTGTATCAATTTCCATGGACAAAAATTCCGGGTAAAATGCTCCAGAACCTTCATTTCGTCTCACCACGAAAAAGCCAATATTTTAATGACATCCGCCGTTTCCCCACTAAGTCCTTATCCCCAACTGCCCATTGATTCTAAAAGGCATTATGGCAGATAGTAAAGCCATGATCCTATTGACCACCAATCTGTTACATAAAAGGCACATAAGGTTAATGCCAATTAAATACTTAAAATTCAATAGGTTGTATATTGTTAAGCCTTTTGTTTTCTCTAAAGGAAGCCCCTGCAATTACATAACCGTTACATAAGATTCAGGCCCAAAATGGAACATATTTCGCATGCTTGCGGGAGGTGCTTTCGGGGTCATAAGGCTTTATCAGACCAGCATCGATAGTGTCGGCGATAATTCGTGAGGCTATGGGGTAATTCTTATCCTCAATAGAAAATCGCTTCCGCAAGGAAGCATTGGTCATTTGATCATTCGAAACATAGCGCAGACAGGCGCGCTGGTAGCAGGCCCGGATTTTGTCTTTCTTGTCCATCTTGTGGGAAGAGAGACGTTTCCCAATAGACGTCTCGTCCTCCACCTGCCCGTTTATGCGTGTTTAGTGGGGCTTATGTGCCTTTCTCAAATGGCCTTTACCTTTGTTTTCTCATTGAACTCCTGAGTATTTCCCAATGTCCCCCTCTTCTTCCCCCTACTCGTCTTAGGGCACGTTTGTTTTTTAACTTATCAACATATTCTTTTACGGTATTTCGGCTGATGGATAGATTTGTTGCGATATTTTCAAAGGTAATATGATTATCTGTCTGTATTTGCTTAAAGATTTTATCCTCAAGCTCAGTCAAATAAACATCTTGAATTTCGGTTTTAAGGGGGGTCTCTAAGGGGGGTTTTATGGTGGTCTTTGTGGGGGTATGCCGCATCTCCACCTTAAAAAAATCACCCGTTTCACTTATGCTGTAAGAGACCCCGGGGTAATCTTCTATCAGTTTTCGAATCCTGATAAATCCTGTTCCGTATTTTTCAATATCTCCCATCAGGTAAAACGATTCGGCAAGCAATTTATTTCGGATGGACGACACGTAATCATCCCGTTCAAGATCTTCAATGGTCAGGTTGCCGTAGATTCTGCCCGGATTGGTGAAGACAATCCTATCGTCAAATATTTTGATGACGATATCCGATGTATGCTTATAGTCACGATGTACAACCGAGTTTAAGAGCAATTCACGAATGGCCTCTAGCGGATACTGCCACGATTCTTTCCGTTTAAGGCTTCCATCAAATTGGTAGGAAAGGCTGATATGTTTCTTGATGAAGATCATGGCTTCATCCAGGGCGACGAGCAGGGGATCTTTCATCAACAGATCATCTATGATCGTATCTTCTGATTTGAATCTTCCGATATGTATGGAATAGCCATGGTTGCCGAAAAGCAGCATGGCAGCCAGAGTCGGCTTGTCGGTCTGGACTAATTTTAGTTTCGTTAAATTGGTCAGCAGATCATCCTGAAGGTTTATCCGGCCTCTTGAGTTTGTTGTTTCAACAAATCTTTCCAGCAAGGCGGTATCCAGTGAGGACAGGTTTTCTTTCAACGGATAGGCATCATAGGAAATACTTAAACTCTGCTGCTGCAGATCTACGATTTCATCCAGGGTAAGCAAGTGATTGCTGTTTTTAACCCTTTTGTAATAGCGGTTCTTAAAGGAAATCGGCTTTATGGGGTACTCGCTTATTTCGAATACGAGCACGGTCTTGCCGTCAATCTGATGTTTATCAACATTGGGTATGATTTGAGGATAGGTGGCCACTTTGATTTCATTCAGATACCGCTGCACTGTTTCCGGCCCCACATCGATACCGATCACGCGCCCTTTGTTATCCACACCAACAACAACTTTGCCGCCCTTTGTGTTGGCAAATGCTGCCAGGGATACAATGGTCTCCTTATTGAATCGTGCTTTGAATTCAATGGTTTCCGATTCGCCATTTCTCAACAGTTTAACGATGTCCATTTCTGACCTCATCAAAACTACCGCTTCGTCCCCTTTCAACTAATCAACTACTCGACTACTCGACCAATTGCGCGGAGCTAAGATCAATCTCCTATTGCACCCGTGATTTGACTCCTCAGTATATGAAACCAGTTTCATGAATCAATTCCCACTGACAAAAATCCCGAACAAAGTGCCCCAGAACCTTCATTTCGTCTCACCACGTAAAAGCCAATATTTCACGGACATCCACTGTTTTGCCAAGTCAAACCCTATTCCCAAGGCTTCCTTGATTTTAGAAGGCAGTGTTGTCAAGAGAGTAGCCCTGCCCCCGCTACTCCTGAGCCAACACCGGTTAATGAAACTTAATGGTGTCCAAATGTGGACCGATATAGCCAATTATAAAATCTCCAGTACCAAGATCTGGAGGGCAGAAATGAACCCTCAGGTTTTGCCCTCTTTGCTTACTATGCCAATCAAAAAGCCTTGTACTTCCATCGGGACAGGGGAACTTTCTTTGATAACCGTAGTGCTTCAGGGTTTCGCGGAATTCCCTTGAGGCTTCAATACCCATTGTAGTATAGTCAGGAATAAAATCTCCGTTCTCCATTCTCATTCTTCTGCAGTACTCGTCCATCTTTGTAAGGTGCCTTCTGATTACCTTAAAATTACTTATACCAAAATCGAGTCTATTTAACTGGTCTCTCACGCAATCACAAAAAGAGAGATCTGAAAATAATTCGGCCCTTTTTTCCCACAATTCGTCCCAAGATGAAACATTTTCTAAGACCGCCCTGGAAAGCTCCTCGACAAAATTCTCCACGATGCTCGGATCGTATACATTCAAAACTTCAGATTCTGTGAAAGGAGCTTCTTCTTGCCGGTACTCTAAATTGATTCGTTCAACATCAAAACGGTTGGCATCCTGCAAACTCGACAAAATGCCATCTAGAAAAACCGCTCCAGCCAGAGAAGTGGAGCTAACATCGTCTCCTTGGAACCTGCACTCATGATAATCAAGTTCTTCATCCAAAATGGTTTCAATATATGGCCCCTTCCGAACTATACCTTTAAACCAGACCATCTGATCACGATTAGTATCATTTAGCCATTGGTTCACACTATATCCATGAAAAAGCTCTTTTTCCCATAGAGTCATTGAAGTCCGGATCGGATCTCCCCCCCGAATAGGCCTAAGAGATCTGATTACTGAAATCAGATCATTCATAAGACGATGAGAATCTATCAGTTCGTTCGCTTGAGCTTGAAAAGACAGTTCATTGACCAACAAATACATTAGAACAACTCCTCCAGGTCTCGCTCAAACTGATCAAAGAATCCTTCAGGCCAAGTATCTATTCCGCCATCCACGGATATTTGAGGTTTTGTCACTACGTTGCTGCCCAACTCCGCACCCCGAGCAAAAAAACGTATATGAACATCATTGTTTCCGATAATTTTCCGTCTTACTGATTTGCGAACACCATTTAAGACATGATCACTGTGGGTCTCCAAAACAACTTGGACGCCAGTAGCCGCAACTAGAGCGAGAAACTCTCCAACTCGTGATTGACCTGCAGGGTGCAGGTGGGCCTCGGGATTCTCAACGATTAGCATTGTACCTGGTTCTGCCATGAGCCCTGCCACAACAATCGGTAGAGTATAACAAATGCCAAAACCCATGTTTGTAGGACGTAGGTAATCGGTCTGTTCACCATAAACCTTAGTCTCAAGTCTCACACTATCAGCCTTGGTGATGGCTTCTACGTTCAAAGCTATACCGGGCACGAGCTGCCGCATCCAAAGCTGCGTCTGGTGGGCAAGTGATCGGCTTACCGTACTTTGATCAGTTGATAAGGCGAGAGATGGAATAGGGATAGGGTCACTCCCAAACTCTGATAGGCAATGGGCAGTGTATTCCCCCTTAATACCCACGTCCATGTCCATCCTGGGCGATTCTGTCATAGGGTAAGTTAATCTGGGCCCCAAACGCTCAGCCATCAAATAGAAAAACCTTGGTGCAAAAGGGCCTAATGGAGGTAAATCTCCGCCTTTAGAAGTACCTTTCATGAAATGTTGATGAGGGATCTCTTTTTCATAGTAAAAAATCCAACTAAATATCTGCTCCAGATTTGCATTGAAGCATAAAGTGAAGGCTATGCTGTCCTCCTGACTTCCTCCAAATAAAGCATCTTTGGCTGTACCAATCTTGATCAATTCACCATTTAGGGGAAGTTCATTGTCTTTCAGACTTCCTAGACTAAATGCCTGCCTCAATAACAGCAAGGCTTGCAAAACTGTCGATTTACCTGTGCCATTATTTCCTGCCAAAAGTGTAAGTTTGCCAAAAGTTATATTCTGATCCTCAAAGCACTTAAAGCGTTCGATCCGGAGATAGGAGATCATGATATAGCCTCCTTAATAATTTCTAATGTGGTTGAGAACCGCTTATGTACCCTTGTTACACCACCAGTACCCTGGGTGATCGACTGGAGGTAAACATCATCTTTATTCATTTTATCTATAAAGCCATTGATGATGTTGTCTTTATTTTTTATAAGTTCATTTTCATCAAATCCTTCCAGACTCACAGACCAGGCCTCAAAAAGCGACTTATTAATTGGATTTCTGGCGTACCGCCTTCCATACATTTTGCGGAAGGCATATGCACCAAAAACACCTTTCGAGATTCTCATTGCCCTAAAGAAGGAATTTTCAAGCGCTTTAGTCTCATTAGGTTTCATTTTGTTAATCGATACCATCGCACTGCTTAAAAACTTATTAAAATCTGATTCTTTGTATTCTGTATATGGTTTATGATGGAAGGCATAATAGCGAAGTACGCATTCTCGATCATCCATACGTTTGGTATTAATGGAACTAGTAGTTGCCGAAAGAAATTCTTTTGAATCTGCCAATTTCATGAGTAGCTCTGTAGCAACCCCCTGATAAAGACAGTGGCGAATTTCTTGTGCCGATAAAACCATACCACCAGTATTAATACGGTAGAAAATGGTGAATTTTACTTCAGGAGGGGTATCAGGTTTAATAACGTATAAATTCAAATGCGTCTCTTCGATTTGTCGCTGAAACTTGCGTGGCAGCTCATCAAAATTCTTTCCGTTTAATTGAGCCCCTAGAAATTCAAGATTCTGTAAGCGGAGGTCTTTTTTATTGAAAAAACTATCCAAGGTCCATAGACGTTGAAGCCCGTCGACTACCAGCCATTCGTTGTCATCTTTAGCATCCAAGTAAAAAGAAGGTAATGGAATCCTTATCAAGATGGACTCTATCAAGCGGCTCTGACGTACATTGTCCCACACTACTTTGCGTTGAAATTGTGGCTGGAGATTAATTTCTCCCATTTCAACTTTTCGCATGACTTGAAATACAGGCATTGGTGTAGGATCAACTTTGATCCTGGTCGGATCGTAGGGCTTTTCGATACGTTCTTCACTTAGGATATCTTCTTTTTCATCAATCCCTTTATCAAACTCATACCGATCGCGAGGATTTCGTTCGACTTGTCTATTATCAGATGACATTCTGCAGTCTCCCTAATATTTCACATAAAGGTTTAAATTTGCAAATTTCATTCTAAATTTTGGTTATACCAATTTCCAACCTACACCTTAACCCTGACTTTGCCGGTCAATAAGTCGTGCATGAGACCTTTTTTCTGGAGTTTGAGTTTGTCACGGTATTGCTCTTCGGTACGGATGCGGGCGTCGTGTATCACAAGACTCCTCAGAATCTCTCTAAGCTCATCTTTTGGAGGCACAGGAACAATTATGTTTTGGATTTTTTCTTTCGTTAAATGAAGTTGACCAGCTCCTCCTTCAATTGATCTGCGTAAGGTGGGTAAGTAATATTGCAGATAGTGATACAACCAGTTCTTAGTTATTTGGTCAGGCACTTTTAGATTATAAATGTGTTGGTTCAGTAAGGCCATCTCACCTCGGTACAGATAAACATCTATCGATGATGCTACACCTGCCCATGAGAAAAGTAAATCTCCGTCCAAAACTGTCCAGCTTTGTTTAATAGGACCTGAATACCTCCAATAATAGAAGTCGGACTTGTGGAGATTAGAAATCCGAACTACCTTTGTTCCGTACTTGGTCAGTTCATGATCTTTGAATGCGTAGCCCGATTCGAAGTTCGCTAATTCACCAAGGCTAATATTTCCCCAATCCTTCGGTATCCTCCCCAACGGTGAATCCTTAAACTGCTCCGGATGGGCTTTTGAGTCACGAAGTTTGCCGTTTTTATCCAGGCCGCGGGTAAGCAGGTCATGCAGCAGGCCCTGCTTCATGGCTTTGAGCTTTGAAATCAGCGCTTCGGTTTTTTGAATGGCCTCGTCTATTGTGTCGAGGATTTCGGCGATGTGGCGTTGTTCGTGAAGGGGCGGTAAAGGAATTCTTAACTTTCTAATATCTCGCAGCACAAGACGTCGAAGTGCGCTCCCAGATTTGTATGACTCTACTTGCTGTGAAAAAACAAAAGATCTCAATACCTGCCCAAGAAACCGTGGATTCACGCGAGGGCTAGCGCCTAGTATAGCAATTGAAGATAAGACTACAATTTTCTCGGATTGCCTATATATGACAACTCTTCCAATTGTACCATCCTTAGACAGCAAAATATCATCATATTTTGGCAAACAACCGTTCTTGCACAAGTTATCAAAATCGCGTTCGGATATTTTAGTACAAGACTTCAAGTCAATACAACCGTCGCGCATATCTTTTACGTTCGCTATACAGCGACCAGATTCTTGGGGAACAGGGCTAAAATGTGATCCGTCCGTTATGCTGGTACAAAGTTCATCTAGAGAGTGAAACGGCCATTTGAAACTCGCAATAGAAGGATCAGACATATTTCAATGACTCCCAATATTTTCCTAATCTATCAGCTGCAATTTCCCGCTCTCTTTCTATATTTCTCAAAGTAATCCGATAGTTATCCCACCAATTCTCCACCGTCGCTATCACTTCCTGTCGATGGGCAGTCACATAGCTGTCCAAATGCCCGGCGAGTTTTTCATTGAGGATATCCAGCACCAAATCCCTGCAATCACCATCAGAAAGTGCCTCACGGGCCTCACGCAAACGCTTGATGAATTTTCTTTGAAGTTCCTTGAACCGCTTTTTGTCTTCTTTTATTTCATTTTTCAGCTCTTTAATCCGAGCTTTTAATTCTTTAGCGTAATTGGGCTTCTCAACATCATCTTCCAGTGGTTCATCATCTGCTTCGTCAGCAAAGTCCCCGCTTTCAAGGGCCTCTTTTTCCTGTTCCAGGCGCACAATATCCTGCCGCGCCTGTTCCAGTTCATCCAGATAATCAGGGATCAACCTGGTCACCAGCGGATTTTCGGCCAAGTCAAAGTGATTGCCCTTAGCCTCTTCCATGGCGGCTTCTATGGTATCCACCCAGCCGTCCACCAGCCCTCCAAAGCCCTGTGCAATGAGGGTCTTAAGGTCGAATTTTTTCTCGTTCCACCAGGTGGCAATCACACCTGCCACCTTGAACCGGTCCAGCAATCCCACGGGCGTAATGTCTGATACAAAGGCTTCCAGAAGATCGGTGCGCACTTCCATGAGGTTCTTGGTCTCCGGCAAATCGATTAACGATTGCTTGTGTTTTTCCCACCATTCGTCAAAAGCCTTTTTCAGCTTCCTTTCTCGCTGGCGTATCCCTTTACCCACCTCGATCCGTTGTTTAATCTGGTCTCGTTCCTTCAGCGCGGGATCAAAATCACAGTAGTGCTCATTACGTTCGACGAATATAGTAGAAATCTTCAGGCCGTGAGCATCGAGAAGCTCCTTCTTTGCTTTAACTTCGACTTTGGGAATGCCCCCGAGCAGGTGGGCGCGGACATCGTGGGGTTCGGGTGGAGGGGCATTGTCCGCATACCGCCGGATGTTGAGGTTCCAGTCGTTTGACTTAAGATCGTCTCTGGAAACAACGGCTGCATATCCGGGGATGTCCTCAAAGGCATCAAAGGCGGAGGTGATCTTTTCAATATGCTCGGGTCGTAAGTAGTTCTGTGCCCGGCCTGCATGAAATTCCGCATCAGCATTGATAAAGAGAATTTTATCCTTTCGTTCCTCCGGCTTGGCGCCTTTTGCCCGGCACACCAACACACATGCGGGAATGCCTGTGCCGTAAAAAAGATTGGGCGGAAATCCGATCACCGCTTCCAGCAGGTCATCTTTGATAATGCCCTTGCGTATCTCCTTTTCAGCGCCACCGCGGAACAGGACCCCATGGGGCATGACCGTTGCCATCATGCCGTTGGTTCTCAGGACCGCTAACATGTGCTGCAAAAACATGAGGTCGCCTTTTTTGCCGGTTTCAGGGCAGAAACCGTATCTGAACCTTTCGGTAAATTTCATCCCGTCTTTTGAATAATTCTGGCTGAAGGGCGGATTGGTGATGACCCGGTCAAACCGCATCAGCTCTCCGCCGTCTAAGTGAAGGGGAGAGGTCAGGACATCATCATTCTGGATATCAGAACCCGCGATGCCGTGAAGAATCATATTCATCATACACATGGACCAGACACCGCCGTTGTTGTCCTGGCCATAGAGCCTGAGATTAAAGGGGTTGCCTCCGTGCTCTTCCACATACAGTTTTGAATGAATCAGCATGCCGCCCGAGCCTGCACAGGGATCATATATGCGCATGCCTTCCTGAGGTTTCAGGATGCGCACCATCAAACGAACAACATCCCTTGGAGTATAAAATTCCCCGCCCTTTTTGCCCGCGGAATCTGCAAATTGACCAATGAGATACTCATAAGCAGCGCCAATGAGATCAGGGAATTCAAAATCAGCATTTCTCAGACGGTATTTGTTGAAATGATTGATAAGGTCGCGGAGTTTTTGGTCAGGGATTTTTGTTTTCCCGACCTTCCTTTGAAAATCAATATGCCCGAGTACGCCCTCAAGGCTCCGGTTGTCATGCTCCAGCGCGCTTAACGCCTTATTCAGCTCATCACCTATGCTGCGGTGCGCATGTTTGATCTTTTCCCACCGTGCCGCCTTTGGGACAAAAAAGGATTTTGCATACCTGGCAGGATCTTCAGCCCTCTTTACTGCCTGCTTTTGCGTCCGGCCTTTGGCAAGGTTTGTTTTTATGATCCTTTCATACTCTTCATCAAATACATCCGAGCATCTTTTCAGGAAAAGCATGCCGAAAATATATTCCTTAAATTCCGAGGCATCCATCTTTCCGCGCAGGATATCTGCGGCAGCAAAAAGGTGGTGCTCAAGTTGGGGGAGTGTCAGTTTTTTCATAAGTTTTTTTAGACGGGATATACAGGATTAACACGATGGTTTTATTGGCAAAGTGGATATAAATCCTGTCTATCCTGTTATCCCGTCAAAAATTTCAGGGTTTTCCTGCCGCATGCTCAAAAAACCATTATTTCCCACAATAACATGATCCAGAACCGGAATATCAACGGCCCTGCATGCGTTTACCAGTGATCTGGTCAATTCAACATCCTCCTGGCTGGCCTCAGCCGGTCCGGTGGGGTGATTATGCGCAAAAATAATGGCTGAAGCCTTTTTCCTCAGGGCCGATTCTATCACTTCACGAGTATAAACTGAGGATTCATCAACCGTTCCGCGAAACAGGACCTCTTCTGCAATCAGGTGTTTTGATCTGTTCAAATGGAGAACTCGAAATTCCTCACGGGAAAGATTGCTCATGGATGCCTTTAGATATTCAAACAGGTGACGGGGATTTTCAATAATGTTGATCCGTCCCAGCGGCTGCCGGAGCTGGCGTTTGACTATTTCCATAGCAGCTAAGATCTGGGCTACTTTCGCCTTTCCTATCCCCTTAACACCCAACAAATCCTCGCATGTTGCCGTCATCAACCCATTAAGCCCGCCAAACTTGTTTATCATCTCCCTGGCAAGAGCGATGGCATTCTGCCCCTGACGGCCTGTTCTGAGAAGAATAGCCAACACCGCGGCATCACTCAGAGCCCCCGCACCTTTTTCCAAAAGCATTTCCCTCGGCCGATCCCCTTCAGGCCAGTCCTTTATGTGAAGATTATTTTTTCCTTTATCTCTCTTTTCCATTTGCCACCAATCTATTTCTTAATACTCCGTCCACTTCCAGTGGGTTTACCGATGAAAGACGTGGGGCAGGGGATCTTTTTAACTCCAATTTACGATTTTCAGGCTGTCCTATTTCTTCAAGTGCGTTCATTTTTCCTCACACTGAATACCCTTTCTCACGTTCTCTCACAGTGAGAATCAGAAGATTTGTGAGTAAGGGCAGGCATATCATCCCACGTTCTACCAGCCAACGGCCACCTTGCAACCCTGCACATTTCGGCGTAGAAATCACGCTGGAGGTCATCTTTAAGAGGAATAAGGGCGATAAAATGGGTCCAACTCAATTGTCGTATCAGCGATACGACAATTTCTTTATCTGGAAAGATTTCAGCAAATTGAATCATCCTGCGAAGATTTTTTTCATTAAAATTATTTCCATAATCGTCGGTTAATTGTCGCGACAGTGTAGCAATAATCTCTTTTCCGTATTTCGCCCATTTTTTCTTCAGAATATCCTGGCGGACGCGACTGCCGATCTGCCAGTAAAGAATGGTCAGGCCGGCATTAACCGTAACGGCAAGATTATGCCGGGCAGTTTCAATGAGCGACCGGATATCACCGATAAGATCGCCGGAAATGGACTTGTTGTATTTTTTTGTAATCCGCTTTTTAGCGATACGGTTTGCTGTGATTTTGTGGGATCGACTTTCAGTCATTTTATAACATCTTTATTTCGCTATATATTATATGATGCACTGTTCGTCATTAGTCAATTATTAGTCAATTCCCTTGCCTGCCTTGCCTAGCCTCTCGAATACATTTCCCCCATGTTGCATAAACAACACGGCAAGAATGTGATAAGGGCAAGGTGGTAAAGGGCTTCCTGAGTGTATCGACCGCCTCGCACAAACGCACACC
>Ga0114922_10003275_pt1 | contig 15131 bp, 12 predicted proteins | sample AartaG_FD_100975 | JGI IMG/M metagenome (GOLD analysis project Ga0114922, IMG submission 100975) | Deep subsurface microbial communities from Aarhus Bay to uncover new lineages of life (NeLLi) - Aarhus_00045 metaG | ecosystem: Environmental > Aquatic > Marine > Oceanic > Sediment | place...
GTTTTGCCAACAAAATAAACCGAACCAAGAATAAGGCCAAAAAAATATGACCAAACAAATACAGGATAAGTACAAAATAATTCTTTTAATAACAAGGCCAGTGAAAATATGCTGACTCCTATTCCCAGGAAAACCACAAAAAGGAAATCAAGGTTCACATGTCCGGAGAAACTTTTAAATTTTCCAGTAAAGAATAATTTTATTGCAACAAAATCGAATGACTTTATTGAATCAATCAGTTTCTCAAAAATTCCTGTAATAAGTGCAACAGTTCCGCCTGACACGCCAGGTATAACATTTGCAGCACCCATACCCACACCCTTAAAAAATAAACTTATATACTTCTTCATTTTTTATAATATTACTTCTGCTATTTCCTGCTTGAATAAATTCCTTAATATAATCAATTATATATAAATATTTTCTTATAAATGATTTCCTTATCTTTTTTGAATCTTAAGATATAAGTACCGGTTACTATGTCAAAACCCGTTAGTATGTGAAAATTGTAGTTATCTTGTGGTTTTTAATTCATCAGGCAGGAAATCAAAAAAAGTATCACCTCTAAGGCCTAATCTTAAAGTTTCAAGAGGTATCACTTCATTATATGCTATATTACCAAGATTAACGTTACAGCCGAATAGTTTAATGAACCATACTTGTTGTCCTTTAATAGGAGCTTCCCATAGTATGCTATCCGGATCAATGTGTTTTGAGATATTTTCTATCAGATTTTTATCAGCTGATCCGTCACTATGATATATTCCTGTAGTCCCGCTTTCCCTTGCTTCTGCAATTACTTTCCATGAACCTGCGTCAAGCTCCGACTTCATCATGCTTATCCATTGATCCTCAGGAATAACAACTCCTTTTTGTTTTGAACCTACTTCAGAAAGTACTGTAACCTGCTTTGATAGTTTTTGAATATATTCAAGTTTCTTATCATGTGGCATATACATTGAACCATCTGACACTTCAGCATATTCTAATTTGCAATCACTAATAAACTTAAGATATTCATCAAACATATTTCTAATAGTAAATGCTTCAAACAATGTGCCTCCCAGGTAAGTTCTGATATTTGCCTTTTTATAGAGCTCAATTTTTTCCTTTAATTTATTGGTTATTACTGATGTACCAAAGCCAAGCTTAACCAAATCTGAAAATTCACTACTTGATTCAATAAAATTTCTAACTTCCTGAACGCTAAGGCCTTTATCCATAACCATTGTTAATCCTGTTTCGCGAGGTTTTTTTGACCTTTCTGGCATGTGTGGTAGTGATATGTTCATCTGCTGGTTTACTTTTGATTCTGATATTTTACAATAAGCCGGGTAATGTTTTTGTTTTTCTTTGTTTTGGGAAAATGATCCAGAACTTCATTATGTTCCCTGAAATTTAAGGATAAGCCTTTTTCAAAGTATTTATAAGCCAGAGAGGGTTGCTCATTATAAATATGGTAAGCTGCTAACTGATAATTTATAGTGGAAATATTTTCATTATACTGACAGGCTTCTTTTAATATATTTATGGCGTCACCAATTTTATTTTTTTTATAATATACTTTTGCATAGGCAAGCCAGCATTTATAGTTTGTAGGATCAAGTTCCAGAGTTTTAGAATATGCTTTAGCTGATCCGTTAAGCATCTTCATCTTTGAATATACTTCACCAAGCACAAACCAATACTCAGGACTATTAGGTTCAATTTTTATTGCCTTTTTCAGATTATTTATTGTTTGATGATATTTCTTTAAACTATAAAAAACCATTCCAATTCCAAACCAGGCATCAGGATTGGTTGTGTCTATCTTTATTGCCTTATTATAATTTTTTAATGCAAGTTTATAACTTTCAAGTTTCTTATAACATTCGCCCAGAAAACAATAAGCCTGTGCGTTTTCAGTATCAACTTCCAAAAGATCATTGTAGACGTTTATTGCCTTATAAAAATTATTATTACTAATATGTGTGTCAGCTTTACTAAAATATACTGAAATATTTTCAGGGCTAATTGCAATTGAATAATCATATGCTTCTAATGCATTATCATATTCATTAATTGAGGAATACAATAATCCCAAATTAAACCAGATATTCTCAGCAAAAGGATCAATGTCAAGGAATTTTTTATAGTAGAAAACGCTTTTTTCTATTTCGTCTATTCGTTCGTAACATAAAGCCAGATCATATATTACCAGTAAGTTTGATTCATTTATTTCATATGCAAGTATTAAATATTTAATAGCTTCATGTATCTTATCTATTTGAATAAATGACAAAGCTATATCGTAGATTACATCATCCTTGTCTTCTTTTGATAATTTTATTGCCTGGCTAAATTCCTTATTGGCGTCTTTCTGTTTACCCAGAGAATTTAAAGCTTTTCCTTTTAATAAGTGAACCTCGAAGTTATAAAACTCAGCCTTCTCAATATCACTTATATATCTCAGTGCTTTTAACGATTTTCCACTTTCAATAAGTACATGTGCGAATTTTAATCTAAGCGAAGCTGAATTAGGATGTTGAACCAAGCCAATTTCAATTGATTCTATTGCTGACTTGTAATCATTTTGGGTAATATAATAATCAACAATATTTTCAAATTCATGAATATCAAAATAGCAAGACTTTTTTTTACTTAACATGTCTTTATACCGATTAATTATATCGGCGTATTCGTCCTCCTCAAAAAAATTGTGCCAGTTCTGATTCATTCTAAATATATATATATTCTAATATAGTAAAAAAAAATCTCTTTTTACTTCTGACATATCAAAAAAAATTAATAACTATTTAACAATTTTAAGTTGGTAAAGTAAATAATAATATTTAAAAACAGCACTATTTTAATCATAACATATTTTAATTTATTCATTGATTTTCCAAATCAGACAGTTCTTCCGAATCAACACTCATCAAGCTTATAAATTCATTAAACTCTTTTATATTCCGATCAATTTTACGATTAAGTTCTTTGGTTAACGGATGGGATTCTTTTAACAGTGATTTAAGTTTATCCATACTAATATTTAAATCACTGATTATTGTTTCTCCTTTCTTTACTAATTTATGAGACTGATCTTCAACTTTCATTTTCAGAATTACCTCAACCAGACTATAATATTGATCGTTTAATATCATCAGGACCATAGCAGCTTCAGATCCATACCTGGATAAAAGAACCTTCCAAAGTGATATATCCGGATCATATGTCCTGCTGTTCCATGAAAAATCAGCTATAGTGGTAAATTTTATTAAGTCCAGTTCTGATCTTACCCTACCATTAAAAAATATTTGATTTGTATTTGTTCTGTTGAGAATAACTTTAATGTTTTCATCATCATAAGGTTCAAATAAATTGTACAACCTTATCTTCCCGGGGTAAGAAGGATAATACCCTGAATAATTTCCGGTTTCGCTTCTGGTTATTATAGAATTATCCCAAAATATTAATGCTTTATTCAAATAACTTTTCATTCTTTCCAAATCAGCATTATCATTGTTTAACGAATGATATGAATTGCCAGTCCAGAAATATGACAGATTAATATTAAAACGGGATACCATATCATTTAAGAAAACTTCTGCCCTGCCATTTCCATAATCAACATATTCATTATTGTATATGGGAAGAAGGATTTCCAGCTTCTTTCCGGAATATACATTTTTTATAAAGATATCAAGATTTAAAATTTGCCTGGATATGTTTTTTGAATTATTTAAATAATTGCCAATTATGCTATTTTGACATACAGATATTTCGGAAGGAACACAAAAATAAGGTACATAGGCAATACCTGAAGCACCAGCATTAAATCCTGTTTCACAGATACTTTTTAACTTACTAAAATTATATTTATTTCTTTTAGCCATTTCTCTTTCTGAAAGACTGCCACTTTCACCGTTTATATAATTGAAGAATTCCATTGGAGCTACAAGTATCTTAAAATTAAAAATATCATTATTTGTATATACCGAACCGATATTCTCCATGAATTGTTTATAAAAACTGCTGTCAACTGATAGCTCATTTGATATATAGGCACCATTCAACTTATATCCGGCAAGGATTTCACTATACTTAATATCTTTTGAAATATCACTGATCTCGCCATATGTTGAAATATGATAATATCTGTTTCTAAAATCAGGATAATCAATCACTTTCGCATTATGAAAAATAAACTTCTTATTATCAAATAGTTGTACGGCTGTAGTTGCTGCATAATAATTGCCAATTGCCTTATTTCCCGACAAAAATACAAGATTAGGTATGTCACTATTAGTATAAATAAAATAGGATTGAGGCTTGTTTTCGATTTTGTTGAGCGGCAGAATTTCTTTAAATCTTCTGTATAAAACATTCCTGCCTAAGCAAAATATCAATTTTGATGACTGCAAATCACGAGACGATATTCTTGTTACTATTTTAATTTTAGGTTTCTGTATAGAACTATCCAAAAGATTATTAAAAAGTTGCTCTAATTTCAATTTTATCAATTGAGCTGCATTTTTAGTCTCAACAGTTAATTTTTCCGGAACTAATATTATGGGTATATTTTTGAAACTATCACCTGGTTTATAATAAATAATTGACTCATATTTTTCAATTACTTTCGGTGCAGGTATTATAACTTCATGCTTTGAATATATTGTATCGGTTAAAATCTGCATTCTCTCAAAAGCAGTAAAATTAGACTTTGTATAATGAAAGTCAATATTATCAATCCAAACAGTTCCGCTACCTTTAACCCCAAAAAATATTTTAACATATCTCGTTTCGTTAGGTATATTACCTTCAGGACAAGCATAATTGTGAGACTTTCCTATAACCTTTTCCCATCCGAATTCATCTATTTTCCAGAAGTTCGAAAATGAAAAGCCTTTGAAAGAATTATCTATATTAATATCCTTATGAGGCAAGTATAATTCGGAGCTAATTGGTATCTTATTCTTGTCGTAGTAATATAATTTGATATTAATTGCATCGTACAGTTTTGTGCCCAGTCTGCCTTTATTCGGACAAATATTTTTGAGCTTAATAAAATAGGATAATGAATAATTACCGGGAATGACCTTAATAAAATCACTAATTATTCCTTCACCTTCATTATCAGTTTCATCAGCCTTTTCTCTATGAATCTTTATTGAATGAATTGAATCGATAGCTTCATCGGGATTATATATGGAATCTTGTTCAACATTCACCCATTCCACATTATTCCCGGCCTTTTGCCATCCATCTATTCTAAAAGTTGCATCTGCCGTATCTACAATGAATGTTTTTCCCGATTCGAAAGAATTATTATTAATAAGATTGCCCCGTTCGAATTTTTGTAACCTGGTTCTAAAAGGTATTGAAACAGGATCTTCACTGTACCAGCTAATAGGTGGAGTAGTTATTTTTTTAGGTTTTTTACATGAAAAGAAAATAACCGAAAATAATAATCCTAAAGTTAAAACCTGGTTCAAAGTTTTCATTCTATTGTAAAAATTAACACTAATACTTAAATTTTAAACAAAGTATAGAAAAAAGAATTACATTTTTAATAAAACAACTTACAAAATTGTATGGTTGCCTAATTTTTTTGATTTAATTATAAATCTTTTTCTTCGATGATAATATTGTATTTCTAATTAATGATACTATTGTCATAGGTCCAACACCTCCCGGTACAGGAGTAATATAACTACATTTAGGAGAAACTTCGTCAAATTTAACATCTCCCATTAATTTCCAACCTGATTTGGTTTTATCCGATTTTATTCTTGTAGTACCAACATCAATGACAACTGCACCGTTTCTGACCATGTCAGCCTTAAGAAACTCGGGTGAACCTAATGCAACAATAATTATGTCAGCCATAAGACAAATATCTTTAAGATTCCGGGTTCTGGTATGACAAACAGTAACAGTAGCATTACCGGTATCACGTTTCTGCGATAATAATACACTTAATGGCCGGCCAACAATATTACTACGGCCAATAATAACACAATTTTTACCTGATGTCTCAATTTTGTATCTTTTTAAAAGCTCCATAATGCCCGCTGGTGTTGCAGAGATAAAAGCAGGCATCCCAATGACCATGCGTCCAAGGTTAACAGGATGGAATCCATCAACATCCTTTTTGGGATCAATTGCTTCTATAACCTTTTGTTCATCAATATGCTCAGGAAGTGGTAACTGTACTATAAAACCATCAATATCATTATCAGTATTCAGTGTTTCAACTTTATCAAGCAGTTCTTCCAGTGTAACATCATTCCCCAACCGGATCAGTGTAGATTTTATACCAACCAGTTCACAGGCCTTTATCTTATTTGCCACGTATGTTTCGCTTGCTCCATCATTACCTACCAGAACAGCCGCCAAATGAGGTATTTTTCCTCCACTTTGTTTAATTTGTTCAACTTCACCTGCCATCTCCTGTTTAATTTCAGCTGATATTTTCTTCCCGTCTATTAATTGCATATTGATATTATTTTAATTATTAAATTAACTCTATCCCGGTGTTCTATTCTTCATATTAGACATGTTACCCATCATCCTCATTAAATTTTTTCCTCCTGTCATCATTTTCATCATTTTACGTGTATCATCAAATTGCTTTAAAAGTCTGTTCACGTCCTGCACGCTATTACCGCTGCCAATGGCTATCCTTTTTCTCCTTGAGCCGTTTAGGATTGCCGGATTCTCACGTTCCTGGGGAGTCATTGAATGTATTATTGCTTCAATACCTTTAAATGCATCATCATCAACATCAAGATTTTTCATTGCTTTGCCAACTCCCGGAATCATCCCTGCCAGTTCTTTAATATTTCCCATCTTCTTTATCTGCTGTATTTGTTGTATAAAATCATTAAAATTGAATTGATTTTTAGCAACTTTTTTCTTTAGCTTTCTTGCCTGATCAACATCGAATTGCTCTTGTGCTTTTTCAACAAGGGACACAATATCCCCCATGCCCAGTATTCTATCTGCCATTCTTTCCGGGTGAAATAATTCTATTGCATCAAGCTTTTCTCCTGCGCTAATATATTTAATTGGCTTATTTACGACTTCACGTATTGATAATGCTGCTCCACCCCGGGTATCACCATCAAGTTTTGTGAGAACAACGCCGTTAAAATCCAGCCGGTCATTAAATTCTTTGGCAGTATTAACTGCATCCTGGCCGGTCATTGAATCAACAACAAACAGTATTTCCTGCGGTGAAACTGCCGTCTTAATGGATTCAACCTCATTCATCATTTCTTCATCAATTGCCAATCTTCCTGCCGTATCTATAATAACAAGATCATAACCCTTCTTTTTAGCTTCCTTAATTGCTGCCCTGGCAATTTTTACAGGTTTATTGTTACCCTCTTCCGTATATACAGGGATATTAGTTTGCTCTCCCAATACCTTAAGCTGCTCAATTGCCGCCGGACGATATACATCCCCAGCGACGAGTATCGGAGTCTTACCCTTTTTATTTCCCAAATGATTTGCCAATTTTGCTGCAAAAGTTGTTTTACCTGAACCTTGCAAGCCAGCTATCAATACTACAGAAGGATTTCCTTTAATATTAATATCTTCATTTACACCTCCCATTAACTTAACCAGCTCGTCATGTACAATTTTTACAATCATCTGGCCGGGCTTCACAGAAGTAAGAATTTGCTGACCAATTGCCTGTTGTTTGACCTCGTCTGTAAAATTCTTGGCAATTTTATAGTTAACATCTGCATCAAGGAGAGCACGGCGAACTTCCTTAAGCGTTTCTGCAACGTTTATCTCAGTGATCCTTCCCTGTCCCTTTAAAATCTTAAAAGAAAGCTCTAATCGTTCAGTCAGACTATCAAACATTATTTCACTATTTAAATTCTGTCAGGGTACAAAAATAAGCATATATCAATTTTATAAAAATATTTCTACCTACATCCTTTCAGGTAAATCAATTCCTAAAAGGCCCATAGATGACTCGATAATCTTTGCTATCATTTGTGATAAAACCAGTCTAAAATCTCTGGTTTCTGTTCTTTCTGCTTTTAATATTGAATGGTCATGATAGAACTGGTTATATTCTTTAACCAGTTCATAAGTATAATTAGCTAATATCGATGGATTGTATTTTTTACCGGCATCTTCAATAATCTCAGGAAATTCATGTACAAGTTTTAACAAAGATTTTTCTTTAGGTTCTATTTTAACAGATGTATTTACTTCAACAGGTATGGCTACATTATTTTCATTTGCTTTTCTGAAAACCGATTTAATTCTTGTATATGTATATTGAATAAAAGGGCCTGTATTTCCATTAAAATCTATCGATTCCCGGGGATTAAAAGTCATATTTTTCACAGGATCAACTTTAAGAATAAAATACTTCAAGGCTCCAAGTCCAATTACTCTGAATGTATTTTCCCTTTCCTCGTTAGTTAATCCCTCTAATTTACCAAGCTCTTTCGACATTTCCCTGGCAATCTCTATCATTTCATCAATGAGATCATCCGCATCAACTACAGTTCCCTCACGAGATTTCATCTTACCTTCAGGTAATTCAACCATTCCATATGATAAATGGTATAAATCTCTTGCCCACCCAAACCCCAGTTTATCAAGAATAAATGCAAGAACCTGGAAATGGTAATTTTGTTCATTTCCAACAACATAGATATGTTTGTCGAATTTGTAATCCTGCTGCCGCATACGGGCTGTACCTATATCCTGTGTAATATATACAGATGTTCCATCTGACCGTAAAAGAATCTTTTCATCTAATCCTTCACCAGATAGATCAACCCATACTGATCCATCGTCCTTTTTCAGGAAAATTCCTTTTTTTAGTCCGTCTAAAACGGTTTCCTTTCCAACAAGATATGTTGCTGACTCATAATAAATCTTATCAAAGCTGACTCCAAGCTTTTTATAAGTATTATTAAATCCATCATATACCCACTCATTCATTTTCTCCCATAGTTCCAATACTTCAGGATCCTTAGTTTCCCATTTTTTCAGCATCTCCTGGGCTTCAATAATTAGTGGAGCATTCCTTGCTGCTTTATCCTCAGATTGGCCCAGATCTTTTAATTTTTTTATCTGTTTTCTGTACTCAGTTTCAAATCTTACATAATAATCACCTACCAGATGATCTCCCTTTTTCCCGGAAGATTCGGGTGTTTCTCCCCCACTCCATTTTTGCCATGCCAGCATTGATTTACATATATGTATGCCTCTGTCATTAACTATATTCGTCTTTATTACTTTCTTTCCATTAGCTTCCAATATGTTGGAAATCGAAAAACCAATCAGATTATTACGAATATGCCCGAGATGTAATGGTTTGTTTGTGTTTGGAGAGCTATATTCAATTATGTAGGTCTCTGCTCCTTCTTTATATTGCCTGAAACCATAATCAGGCTGTGAATTACAGAAATTAAGATATTCCAAATAAAATTCATCGCTGACTGTAAGATTCAGAAATCCCTGGATGACATTATAATTATTTATCAATGATAGATTTGACGATAAATATTCACCTAAATCCGCGGCTGTTTGTTCAGGTTTCTTTTTGGAAATTCTTAATAACGGGAATACAATTATAGTAATATCTCCTTCAAATTCCTTTCGGGTACTTTGAATTTGAATTATTTTTTCGTCTGCCTTTTGTCCATACAGTGATTTGATTCCCTGTATCAGACTTTTAGTAAGAAGCTCATGAATATTCATTTGATCATATTTCCCTGACTATTTTCAGGGCACAAAAATAACATTTGAAATAGAATTCTACCAAAGGAAAAGGATAAAAACATAGTGTGGCAAATTAAATAAAAAAAAAGTAAAAGCTGAAGATATATGATAAATAATGATACTCTATTTTAGTGCAAAGAATAATTTATAGAGCATAAATAACCTAATTTATAGAGATCAAATACAACCAGAAAAGGCCTGTTATTTACGAGGTATTTATATAATTTGTTTTCAGACTTTTTAAATAATACTCTTAAAATCTTTGCTATTCCAAATTTTTGAAAAAGTTTAAAATAGTGAAGTAATGTTATATCCCTGATTAATATTTTTTCGTTACCATTATTTTTCATAATTCTTTTCAAATTCTTTATCCCTTCTTTCGTCTTTTGAATAAACTCATCATTTGTTTCAAGTCCAATATGAATCAGTGGATTATCAATGTGTTTAATAATAATACTTTTCTTTTTCAACTCATAACCAAACAGCGTATCTTCATGACCGTACTTTGTTATGGTCTCATCGAAACGAATCTTATTAAATATCTGTTTGGAAATTAAAAAATTATTAGTCATAAAGGATTTATTGGGTTCCGAGCTTCTTACTTTAGCTGAGAACTGTTCCCTCTTAATGCCGTGTAACCAGCGCAAATAATATTTGTAGTCAGCAGGTTCACGGGATTCATAAATTCTGCCTCCGCAAACAACAACATCACCAACACAGCATTCTATGTAGTTTTTAATATAGTTGCTACTATTTACTTCTGAATCGCAATCAACAAATAACAGGTAAGGATACGAAGCGAGGTCTGTTAGTCTATTCCTGATTTTAGATCGCCCAATATTTACAGACTCTTCAATATACTTAACGTTTTTCCGTCTGCTTAATATTTTGTTTTTGATTTTATATTCCTTCTGAGAAGCATCATCGACGATAATGATTTCAAAATCAACTTTTGCTTTTTCTGCCTGAAAATATAGAGTTTCAACTAGTTTTGTTATATCAAAATTATAAACTGGAATTAGAATTGAAAGCATAGACTAATATGTGGGTTTGTAAAGCTGTAAATATCTTGCAACGATAAATAAGATTAAATATTGCATAAAATCAAAAAATATTTCATTTTCTTTGATATAATAGTTCAAAAAAAAATAATAATTCGGGATTTTCAATAAATAAAGATCTTATTTTGGCAAATCGCTGTCTTTAATAAGTACAGTAAATATAAATAAAACCACCGCAGAAGCTGCAAAAATTATCAGCAAGGATGACATTATTTTTTGTACAATATTGCTTAAATCAATAAATTCCCATATACCCAATACCGCAATTATAGTAAATATAAGGACTAGTATAATTAGAATATATGATACTACTCTTTTAACTGATTTATCCATAATATTCGTTTATTATTAGTAACCTGTATTAAATCCGTCTCAGGTGCAAAGTTAACTCATATATTGAATTACAAATAATTTTGTCTCCTTTTTTCATAATAATCCATACTGTGTGGTTATTTTGTTCACTTATTTGAATACACGTACTATTTTTATCTTCATCACAGACCTCATAGCCTATTCTCTCAAGGGCTCTCCGGGTCCAGAACTGCATAATCCCGCTTCCTGACAGTACAATTTTATTAACTTTTTTCCTGGTAAGTCTGAAATCACCTTTTTCAATATTAAAATCGAGGCTTGAATTGTCAAAAAGCCGGTAAATATCCTTATTTATTATTAAATCTTCCGGGGCCCCTTCAACAATTTCATTTTTCCCCATAAGCCATACTTTATCAGCTTCCTGTAAAGTAATATTTAAATCGTGAGATGAGAATATAATTGTCTTACCTTTATTAACTGTTAATTCGTTAAGTAATCTGATAATTTCATACCTGTTAGGTAAATCCAGGAAAGCAGTAGGTTCATCCAGAATAATAATCTCAGTATCTTGCGCAAGAGCTCTGGCAATCATTGCTCTTTGTCTTTCTCCATCACTCATCTCATTTAATACTTTATTTTTTAAGTTATATATCCCAACCTGATAAATAGAATCATTAATTATTTTATAATCATCTTCATTGAGTTTTCCTATCCAGCCGGTATGCGGGAATCTTCCCAAAGCAACCAAATCAAATAATTTGAGATTGCTTACCCTAATAATTTCAGTTGAAACAAAACTTATAAGACGTGCAAATTCCTGTTTTTTATAATGTTTAATATCATAATCCTTTATATATACTTTTCCATCCAATGGTTTCTGTAAGCCTGCAACTGTTCTTAACAAAGTACTTTTGCCAATACCATTTCTTCCTATAATAGCAATATTTTCCCCCTTTTTAGCTTTCAGGTTAATGCTTTTAAAAACCGGTTGCAGTGCATTACCTGAACTCAGATATCCAATTGTAAGATCTTTGATTGATAATATATTTTGAATATCACTCATTATTAACTTAAACTTGAAATCTTTTTGTTTCTAATAATAATCCAGATAACAATTGGTATACCAAGTAAGGCAGTTACCGAATTTATTGGCAGAGTAATATCGGTACCGGGCAACTGTGCAATAATATCGCTCAGCAATAAGATAATACCTCCTGCTAAAATAGTTCCTGGAATTAAGTAGTAGTGATTCGCAGATCTGAAAAGAATTCTTACTATATGAGGCACTGCTATTCCAATAAAACCAATAGGACCGCAGAATGCTGTTATACTTCCTGCCAGTATACTTGTTGAGATAAAAAGCATTATTCTTGAGAATTGAATATTTATTCCCAAACTTCTGGCATAGGTTTCACCCAATAATAATGCATTTAAAATCTTTGAAAATAAAAATGATAATAAAAGACCTGCAATAATGCATGGTATCAATATGTTTAGCTGAGCCCTGGATAAATTACCGAGACTACCCATAGACCATATAACAAATGCCTTGAGCATAGATTGATGACTGAAGTATTGAAAAATACTTACTATCGCTGATGTTGCACTGCCAAAAAGGATGCCAAGTATTAATATTGTCATAATATCCCGTACCTTAAGAGATACGGCCAGAATTAAGAATAGGACTAATGCGGAACCTGTCCATGCAGCAACTATTTGTGTCCAGTTTCCAAAATAGTGTATTGAGTGATTTGTTAAAAATGAAGAAAATCCTAAAACAAGAATGGCAACACCTAAACTGGCACCAGAACTAATTCCCAGTACATAAGGACCAGCCAAAGGATTACGGAAAATAGTCTGCATCTGCAGCCCGCTTACTGACAATGCTGCTCCTGCTAATACAGCAGTTATTGCCTTTGGCAACCTGAAATTATAAATGATAGCTGCCCATATCTGGTTATCGTTTTTCCCCGATACGAGTGACGTCAATACTTCTCTAAAGGAATTTTAACAGAACCGGTAAAAAGATCAAGTATAAATACAACAAAAAGTAATCCGCAAAAACTTAGTAGAATTATTAATATTCTCTTATTATAGTTTTTATTCAAATTTTGAATATTTATAACAAATTGTCAAATGTTAACAAAATCTAAGATAGAATATATTTTTACAAATTTAATGTGTGCAAGCTCAACAAAAAAGGCAAATTGACAGGTATGAGTGTTAATTTTTCTGAGTAGTCTTATCGCTTTTTAATCCCTTAAGTTTGTCCATAACAGGCATAAGCTCTTCATTAATTTCTTTTAAAATATTATCAAAATACTTTTTTGAATTAACATCTTTTTTTTCCTTCCTTAAATGATTTATTTTGGAGCTTATGTTACTGCTCTTTTTTATAATCTCTTTTACAATATTATCAACTTTCTCTGTTTTAATGTCAGGATTGAAATGTTGAAAAGTCAGGCATTCACTAATTAAATCCCCTGTTAATTGATTTAGTTCCTTCTTTAATATTCTTATTTTCGCCATTTTCTATTGTTTTTATTAATAGTATACAAATTTAAGGTTTAATATATGCAATGGTATTATTTAGTTCAATTTCTTATAATATTTCAGGCAATATTCCGGCAGGATTTCAGGATGCAAAATATAAATAATATCTGAAAGAACAATATCCGGTTCAATTACACCTGACTCGTAATATTCATTACCGCCAAATTTATTCATTTTATTATTGTTATTAAATACCATTCCTGTCTTAATTGAAGGCAAAGCTTTAAATCTTTCATCCACTTCCAAAATATCACTTATGTTATTCATTGCTCCGGCATTCAACCAGAAATCAGCCAGAAAAGCTTTTTCAAATACAGCTTCCAGACTTAAAGGCTGGCTGTCCCTGTAATTTAAATCACTCCATAAATAATCCCCACCGGCATCTTTAATGAGCCGGGAAGTATAACTTCTGCTCCCTGAAATATACCAGACTCCCTCCCATGGCAGTCCTAATAAAATCCTGGGTTTCACAGAAACATCCTTTGTTAAAGACACCAAATGATTGTAGTTTTTTGCAACAGAGTCGAACTTTTCAGTAGCTTTTTCTTCAAGACTGAAGAAAGCAGAAATGAATTTTACCCATTCCATCTTTGCCAGTGGTGTTTCTTCAAGATACTCTGCAACAATAACTACATTAATATCCAGCTCCCTGAGCTTATTTATATACGCGGAAATTGCTCCACTAACACCATAAACAAAAATTATATCAGGCTTTAAATCAAGTATAACTTCATAGTTCAGATTCTCACCATAGCCTACATCCTTAATCACACCATTATCAACCTGCTGAGTGATATAGCCGTTTGCAATATATTTACTACCTGAAATCCCCACAACTGATTCTTTTACATCCAAAAAATCCATAAATCCGATATGAGTAGTGGACAAACATATTACACGCTTTACGGGGATTTCAATAAACTGATATCCCTGAGGCTTATTGCATTCAGTGACCGGTTCATTTATCAAGGCATATTTGAACTTAATATTTTCTGCCTTTTGCCAGGGATTTAAAACAGTTAACAGAGTATAATTATCATAATATTCAATATCAAATCCTGAGGCATATTTAACAGGAATTTTTTTCCCATTTATTGACGGGGCGTTACTATAATTTATTTTGGTGGTTTTACTTTTACATCCTGCGGCAATAAGGAGTGCCAGGATAAGATATGTGAATCTGTACATTAAAATTCAAATTCTTTATAATATTCACCTGACCTGCTTGATGTTTGTGATTCAAAATACTGAGCAGTTATGGGTTTACCATTTACTGAATATTCCTTGCCTCCCCAATTAGTAAAGTGTACCATACGAAATTCCTGTGTGTCACCTTTTCTAATAACTATAAACCTTTTGGTAGTTTTATACTTCTCTTTATATGTTTCGAGTGTAACTCCCTCCGGATATTTCTTTCTAAGTTCTGCCAAATATCTGTCCCGCTCATTATCATTTTTAAAACTCAAA
>Ga0114922_10003276_pt1 | contig 15129 bp, 13 predicted proteins | sample AartaG_FD_100975 | JGI IMG/M metagenome (GOLD analysis project Ga0114922, IMG submission 100975) | Deep subsurface microbial communities from Aarhus Bay to uncover new lineages of life (NeLLi) - Aarhus_00045 metaG | ecosystem: Environmental > Aquatic > Marine > Oceanic > Sediment | place...
AATGCGCGCCGGCATATGAGCATGGAGCATCGATGACGCTGGCAACTGAAGTAAAACAGGAAATCGTAGAGAAGTTCGGCAACCATGATAACGACTGCGGATCCGCCTCCGTCCAGGTGGCACAGCTCACCGCGCGGATTCAGCACCTTACCGAGCATTTTCGCAGCCACCCCAAAGATCACCACGGTCGTCGCGGGCTGCTGAAGATGGTCGGGCGTCGTCGCCGTCTCCTGGAGTACCTCCGGCGGACGGACTACGAGGAGTACCGGACGGTCATTCGCGAGTTGGGCCTGCGCCGCTAGCTGGTGCACGGCATCCCGGGACGCGGCGGACGGCGGAGCGCGACATGCGCGACCGCTGACCGCCGCCTCTTTTTTTCGGGACGCCACGGCCTGTGCTCGTGTACAATCAAGCCGCACTGACAGAGAAGAAGATGCGGCGCACACGAAGGAAAGAAGAGAAGCGAGGAAGGTAGTAAGATGGCACATCGAATCGAAAAAGACTTTCATGGTCGGCGTCTCGTCATCGAGACCGGCCGCATGGCTCGTCAAGCGGACGGAGCCGTGTTCGTTCAGTACGGTGAGACCGCCGTGCTGGTCGCGGCGGTAGCGGAGCGGAAAAGAACACATCTCCCGTTCTTCCCCCTCACCGTAGAGTACAGGCCGAGGAGCTACGCGGCCGGAAAATTCCCCGGCGGATTCATCAAGCGGGAAGGTCGCCCCGCGGACAAGGACATCGTATCCGCGCGGCAGATCGACAGGCCGCTCCGGCCGTTGTTCCCGGATGGATACCAGAACGAGACCCAGGTCGCCTGCTTCGTGGTTTCGGCCGACCAGGAGAACGATGCGGATGTGCTCGGCATGCTCGGCGCCTCCGCGGCGCTCAGCATCTCGCCGATTCCGTGGAATGGGCCGATCGCCGGTGTGCGTGTCGGCCGTATCGACGGCGAATGGGTGATCAACCCGACGTTCGAGCAGCTGGACTTTTCGGACATCGACCTCGTGGTGGCGGGAACCCGCACCTCCATCGTCATGGTCGAGGGAGCCTCCGTCGAGGTTTCCGAAGCTGACATGCTGGAAGCGCTCGAGCAGGGCCACGCGGCAGTCAAGGAGCTCATCGCGATCCAGGACGAGCTCGTGGAGTTGTGTGGTGGTCCGCCGCAGAAGTTCGACTACGACACGCCAGAAATTCCCGCCGCCCTGGTGGAAGAGGTCAAGACCCGCGCTACGAGCCGTATCGAGGAAGCGCTGGCACTGCCGGTCAAGGAGGAGCGGACCCAGGCGCTGTCTGCGCTCAGGGAATCCGTCGTAGCCGACCTGAAGGAGCATCCCGAGTACGCGGATCAGATCGGAACGGCGGTCGACGTTCTGCGTAAGCTCGAGAAGGCGACGATGCGGAAGCAGATCCTCGACCGCGGCGAGCGCGTCGACGGTCGAGGCCTGGACGAGATTCGACCGATCTCCTGTGATGTCGGAATTCTGCCGCGAACGCATGGTTCCGCGCTGTTCACGCGTGGTCAGACGCAGGCGCTGTGTGTCACGACTCTCGGCACGGTCCGAGACGAGCAGAGAATCGACACGATCGACGTACGCGAGGAGACGACGAAGTCCTTCATGCTGCACTACAATTTCCCGTCGTTCTCAGTCGGCGAGGTCCGGCCGTTCCGCGGTCCGGGACGCAGAGAGATCGGACACGGAATGCTGGCGGAGAGGGCCCTGCAGTCACTGCTGCCGGCGTACGAGGACTTCCCGTACACGATCCGCATCGTGTCGGATATCCTCGAGTCGAACGGTTCGAGCTCGATGGCGACAGTGTGCGGTGGGTCGCTGGGGATGATGGACGCGGGCGTACCGTTGCGCGCCGCATGCGCCGGCGTCGCTATGGGTCTGATCATGGAGGGAGACCGCGTAGCAGTCCTGACCGATATCCTCGGAGTCGAGGATGCCCTCGGTGACATGGACTTCAAGATCGCCGGGACCCGCCAGGGAATCACGGCGATCCAGATGGACATCAAGATCGAGGGTCTGTCGATCGCGACCATGAGCGAGGCGCTCGAGCGAGCCCTGAAGGGCCGGTTGCACATTCTCGACGTGATGGGTCAGACGCTGGACACCCCGCGAACCGAGATGTCCCGGTATGCCCCGCGGATCATCACGGTCCAGATCAATTCCGAGAAGATCGGAGATGTCATCGGGCCGAAGGGCAAGACGATCCGGATGATCCAGGAAGAGACCGGGGCCCAGATCAATATCGAGGACAGCGGCGTGGTGACGATATCGTCCGTGTCCGGTGAAGGTGGGGAAAGGGCGCGTGAGATGATCGAAGGAATCGCGGCGGATCCGGAGATCGGACGCATCTACGAGGGAGCGGTGAAGAATACGACCACGTTCGGAGCGTTCGTCGAGATCCTGCCGGGCGTGGAAGGGTTGTGTCACATCTCCGAGCTCGAGGACGGTCGGACCGAGCGCACCGAGGATGTCGTGAACTCTGGTGACGTGATCAAGGTCAAGCTTCTTGCCGTTGACGAGCGTGGCCGTCTGAAGCTCTCCCGCCGGGCGGCGATGACTCAGCCGTGAGTCCGGATGAGAGAATGCAGATCTCCCGGGTAGTCACAGTGCTACCCGGGCGGAGAAGCTGATGAAGCGGCCGGTGCCGGGCGGGTTCGATCCTGCCCGCCCGGCCGCTCGCGCATCCGTGCTACGGCCGACCGAATCTGCTGCTGTTACGACCGAGCTCGATACCGGGGTGTTCGAGACTCTCCTTCCGTCCGGGACTCGTATTCTGTCCGAGCGAATCGACTCGGTACGCTCGGTTGCGACGGGATTCTGGTTCCGTTCAGGATCGGCGCACGAACCACGCGAGCTCGCCGGAATTTCCCACCTGTTGGAGCACATGGTGTTCAAGGGCACGGCGCGGAGGTCGGCCCTCGAGCTAGCCCTTGAAATCGAAGGGTTGGGCGGCTCGCTGGACGCGTATACCGCGCATGAGCATACCTCGTTCATGGCCCGCGTACCGGATACGGAGCTCCGAACGGCGCTGGACGTGCTGTCGGACCTGTCGTTCGAACCAAGATTGTCGGCGGACGACCTCGTACTCGAGCGGGAAGTCGTGCTGGAAGAGATTGCCCGGGTCGAGGACACCCCGGATGACGTCGTATTCGAGCTGCACGGGGACTTCCTGTTCGGGGGGCACCCGTACGGTTCATCGATCCTCGGGCAGCGCGACACGGTAGGGTCGGTCGACGCGGCGGATCTGGTCCGACTTCATGAATCAATATACAGGCCGGCGGCGCTCGTCGTCGCCGCCGCCGGTCGGGTCGAGCACGAGGAGCTGGTCGAGCTCGTCGAGCGGCACTTGCCGGACGAATCCGGACAGGGACCGAGAGACGTGGAATCCCCTGACTCGTTCGGACGCGGATTCCAGCGGGTAACCAGGCCGGGGGGACGCCAGGTTCATATCGTGGCAGGAGCACCGGGGATCGCGTGGGGAGATCCGCTGCGTGATGCATCGATCGTCGTGGGTACGGCACTGGGGGGCGGGATGACTTCCCGTCTGTTCCAGCGGATCAGAGAGGAGCTCGGCCTGGCGTATGCCGTGTTCTCATGGCAGTCGTTTTACCGGGCCGGCGGAGCTGTGGGAGCGTACGTGGGAACGCGCCCCGAGAGCGCCGACCGCGCCAGGGAGGCACTGCTGTCGGAACTTGGGAACCTGGCCGACGATGGTCTGGCGGAGGAGGAAGACGAGGAGACCCGGAGGCAGATCAAGGGTCAGCTCCTGTTATCCCTGGAATCGACTTCGTCGCGGATGCACAGGCTCGCCGGTACCGTGCTGCACGACGAGCCCTATCGGTCGCTGGATGAGATCGCAGCCCGGATTGATGCAGTCACAACCGCAGATGTGCAGGAGGCCTGCTCCATGCTTCACCCGGACGGTCTGGCGGTGCTGGAACTTGCACCTGCATAATGCCCTTGCAGTCGCTCAAAGGGTGGTTGGTCGTCCGCACGTACATGTGAATCCAAAGGAGAATTTCCCATGATCGTCGGGGTTCCGAAGGAGATAAAGGCGAACGAGAATCGGATCGCACTCGTTCCCGCCGGCGCTGAGGCGCTGGTAAGCGCTGGACACGAGGTGATCATCGAGCAGGGTGCCGGAGACGGCAGCGGATTTCCGGATTCCGACTACGCGTCGGTAGGCGCTTCGATCGAGCCGGATGTCGATGCTCTATGGCAGCGCGCTGAGATGATCATGAAGGTCAAGGAGCCGATCGCCGTCGAGTACCCGCGCATGCGGCCCGGCCAGGTCCTGTTTACGTATTTCCACTTTGCCGCCGATGAGACGCTGACGCGCGCGACCCTCGACCGGGAAGTGATCGCCATCGCGTACGAGACGGTCCAGCTCCCCGGGGGAGAGCTTCCGCTCCTGACTCCCATGTCCGAGGTCGCAGGCCGAATGGCAGTTCAGGAGGGTGCCAAGTACCTGGAACGGACGCATGGCGGGCTGGGTCTGCTGCTGGGCGGCGTGCCGGGTGTTCTACCGGCCGAGGTCGTGATCCTGGGGGGTGGGGTGGTCGGAACGAACGCCGCGAAGATCGCAGCGGGTTTCGGCGCGCATGTGACGATCCTCGACCTGGATCTCGATCGGCTCCGCTATCTTTCGGATGTGATGCCAGCCAACGTCGATACGTACTATTCGAATCGGATCAACATTCTCGAGCAGATCGCTCGGGCGGACCTCCTGGTGGGCGCAGTTCTGCTGCCGGGTGCCAAGGCGCCAAGTCTGGTCAAACGGGACGACCTGAAGTTGATGAAAGATGGTTCGGTGATCGTGGATGTCGCAGTCGACCAGGGTGGGTGCATCGAGACGGTGAAGCCGACGACGCACGCGGATCCGATCTACGTGGTCGACGGGGTCATTCATTATTGCGTGGCCAACATGCCGGGCGCAGTGCCGCGCACATCGACTCTGGCGCTCACGAACGCGACGTTCCCGTACGCGCTCAGACTCGCCGGCAAGGGCTGGAAGCAGGCGTGCGAGGAGGATCCGGCGCTCGCGCTCGGCGTGAATGCGGTGGCCGGAAAACTGACGTACGCAGCGGTGGCCGAAGCGTTTGGATTCGAAAGCGTACCGCTCTCTGACATGATGTAAGCCCGGGAAAGGCGGGGCCCACGAGTCCCGCCTTTCCTCGCCTGGTGACGGACTCTAGATTCTCGATCCTTCTGGCGCGGACCTTGCCCAGAACGGGATGAGACAGCGATTCGACGTGCGGGGGCGTCGGGTCGTGCAGGACGGTCGCGTTCGCCTCCCCGGCACCAGATCACGGACCGCCGCATGTGGAAACGGTTTCTTAAAGGCAATTTCCTGCCCCTGAACGACGTCGGAGTCGATCTGGGCACGGCGAATACCCTCGTCTACGTACAGGGCGAAGGGATCGTCCTCAACGAGCCTTCGGTTGTCGCAGTCAACAAGGGAACCGGGCAGATCGAGGGAATCGGGCTGGAGGCTAAGCGGATGCTGGGTCGGACGCCACACGGCGTCGAGGCCGTTCGACCGCTTAAGGATGGCGTGATTGCCGACGTCGACGTGACGGAGATCATGCTGCGGTATTTCCTCAAGTCCGTAACCGCCAATCGGGTGTTCAAGGTCAGGCCCCGGGTCGTGGTCGGGGTACCGTCGGGAATCACCGAGCTCGAGCGACGCGCGGTTCGTTCCAGCGCACACGCTGCCGGAGCCAAGGAGGTCTACATGGTCTCCGAGCCGATGGCTGCCGCAATTGGAGTCGGGCTTCCTGTCGAGACTCCGACCGGAAACATGGTCATCGACGTTGGTGGCGGCACTACGGAAATCGCGGTCATCGCACTCTCGGGGCTCGTCGCCGAGACCTCGATTCGGGTCGGGGGAGACGAGCTGGATGAGGCGATCGTCTCCTTCTTGCGCAAGAACTACAACCTGCTGATCGGCGAGCCGACTGCAGAGGCGATCAAGATTCAGATCGGCTCGGCTTATCCAGCGGAGGAAGAGCGCGAGATGAGTGTGAAGGGCCGCGATCTGGTCTCCGGTATTCCGAAAACCGTGCGCGTGAACTCGGCGGAAATCCGGGAATGCATGCTCGAGCCAATCCAGCAGATCGTAGGCGCGGTGCGGCGTGCGCTCGAGATCACGCCTCCCGAGCTCGCGGCCGACATCGTCGATCGAGGGATTGTGATGACTGGTGGCGGCTCGTTGATTCGGGGCCTGGACTCACTCCTGCTGGAGGAAACCGGACTCCCGATTCATGTCGACGAGGAGCCGCTGACCTGCGTGGTCCGTGGGTGCGGGAGGATTCTCGACGACCTGACGCGCTTCCGGAACGTGCTGGCGACCTGACGAGGAGGCGTGCGTTATCTGACCGTCGGCCGTCCGGAAAGCCAGCGCCGCGACCTGGTGCTGGCTGTCATACTCGCTTTCTTCTCGTTGTTTCTTTCAGGGCTGAGTCTGGAGTCCCGCCTCGCCATCACGGAAGTTCTGCGCTCGTCGATTCTCGCTCCGTTCATCGGCGCCCAGAACATGTTTGTCCGCAGTTCAGATCTCTCCGAGCAGGTGGCCGCACTGACGACGGAGCGTGAAGCCCTGGCTGCCAGAGTGCTCGAGGGAGCCGATCTGGCACTGGAGAATCAACAGTTGCGCGCGATCACCGGTCTTCCGGACAGGCGAACCGGTGAATTCGCAGTCGGAGAGGTGATTCCCGGAGCGCCCGAGGCAGGAGTGTCTCATAGTTTCCTGTTCAGGACCAGAAATGAAGTGGTGCCGGTGACGCCTGCTGGCATCAGCTCTCCAGAAGGAATCGTCGGAGTGCTGCGCACGGCGCACGGAGGGAGCGGACTTGGAGAATTCTGGACCCACCCGGATTTCCGGGTCGGCGTCCGTACTCCGACCGGTTCGGCAACCGGGATCCTGCGATCGTTCCTCGCGGCAGGCGAGGAGACGATGATGTTGCTGGAGGGAATTCCGTTCCAGACGGACATTCCGGCAGGCACACTGCTCGTAACCTCCGGGATCGGGGGAGTGCACCCGCCGGGAGTGCCTGTCGGATTCGTGGTTGAGGAAGCTGATTCACGTTCGGGGTGGTCGCACTCGTTTCTCGTCGAGCCGATCGTCAGGCCCGGCCAGGTCAGGGTTGGCCTCGTGTGGCTCGTCGGCTCCGTTCTGCCGTCTCCGGACAGTTCGAGCGACTGAGGCGCGCCGTGGACGCTGAGCGATCGACATGGGTTTGGAGCGGATTCAGTATCGTTCTGCTTCTCTTCCTTCACTTCCTGTTCCGTCCAATGTTCGTCAGCCTTCCGGTAGCCCCGAATCTCCTCGTTGGAGCACTTCTCCTGGCTACACTGCGGCTGCGCGCCGGCCACGCCGCGTTTCTGGGATTCGGACTCGGAATCCTGGAAGCAGCCATGGCGCTGGAGGGAATGGGGTGGTATGCACTCGCCCTGACCGTGATCGGATACGTCGGCGCGCGGTCGCGTGACCTGCTCTTTGCGGACGCACGGTTCTACGTCTTCGGCTACCTGTTCGTCGGCACCTGGATAGCAGAAAGCGTGCTCCTCCTGCTCGGGACGACGCCTCCGGGGCTTATTCGGCTGCTCGCCGGTGGAGCCACCGACGCATTCCTCACGGCACTCGTGTGCGGAGGAGCGGAAGCGGCGACGGCGTCGATCGCTGAGCGTCAGGTCTGACGTGAACACGGCCGGGAAGGGCGGCGGGAACGCGCCGAGACCGGGCGGGGTGCGGAGCCAGTTGGACGTGGACCGGATGCGGGGGAGACGCGCTCGACTCGCGCTGGGCCTCCTGTACGGCAGTCTCTGCTTGCTCGTGATGGCCTTCCTGAGGCTGCAGGTAGCGGGACAGGCGGCGTACACCCTGCAATCCACCCAGAACAGACTGCGCGCGATCTCCATACCACCACCAAGGGGATCGATCTACGATCGGCGAGGAAAACTGCTGGCAGAGAATGTCCCCGGGTATTCGCTGTCCCTGTTGCCCGGTTCACCGGATTCGGCGCGTGCGACACTGGACCGCCTGGCTCCATGGATCGGACTGACGGGCGCAGAGCGCGACGAATTGCACCGGCGGTTTCGTCAACGTCCCGGTTCGGCGCTCCTCGTCAGGGACGACATGGAGCCAGCGATCGTGGCGGCGATCGAGGAACGCAGGCCCGAATTCCGCATGGTGCTGATCGACACGCATCCGAGACGTCGCTACCCGCCTGGTCGGGCGATCGCGCACGTGATCGGCTATGTGAGCGAGATCAGCGAGGCCGAGTTGGAGCGGCCGGAATTCGAGTCCTACGAGGCGGGCAGGACCGTCGGCAAGAAGGGAATCGAACGGGAATACGAACTCGAGCTGGGAGGGTCGCCGGGCGTTCGATTCGTGGAAGTTAACGCCCGCGGGTCGATCGTAGGTGAATTCGGACCTCGGCCTTCGATCCCGGCGGAGCCGGGGGCGGACCTGACGCTTGGGCTCGATCTGGATCTTCATCTGCTCGCTGATTCCATCTTCCCGGACACGATGAAGGGGGGAATCGTAGCGCTCGATCCACAGACGGGGGAAGTACTTCTCCTGTATAGTCATCCGACTTTCGACCCGAACTTGTTTGTTGGAGGCATTTCATCTCCGGAGTGGGCCGCTCTGCGGGACGATCCGAATCAGCCGCTGTTGAACCGGGCGTTGAGCGCACTGTATCCGCCGGGCTCGACCTGGAAGCCAGTGCTGGCATCACTGGCCCTCCGCGACGGAGTCGCGGGGATTACCGAGTTCATGCCGTCGGCCTGTCACGGCTCACTGAGGTACGGTAACCGGACGTTTCGCTGCTGGAAGCATTCCGGACACGGCGCGCTGGACATGTCGGGGGCGATAAAGGAGAGCTGTAACGTCTTCTTCTATCAACTTGGACAGCGAATCGGACTCGACAATTTGCTGAGTGGAGTGAACGGACTCGGGTTCAACGGTCGGACCGGGATCGACATCCCCGGCGAAACGGGTGGGCGGTTTCCTCCAACCCGCGATTGGTACGACGAGCGATTCGGACCTCGCGGGTGGACGGAATCGGTAACGCTGAATCTGTCGATCGGACAGGGTGAGACAGAGCAGTCGCTGCTTCGAATGGCCCAGTTCTATGCGGCAGTAGCTACCGGGCGGTCGCCGATCGTCCCGCACCTGCGTCGCTCCGAGGTCATGGAGGCCCGCCGAGTTGACTGGCGCCTGGATCTTCCGGAGGAGCGCAGGGCGGAGCTCGTCTCCGCGCTGGCCCGAGTGGTGAACGAACCCGGCGGAACGGCGTATTCGGTCCGGCTTGCCAACTGGACGCTCGTCGGCAAGACCGGCACGGCCCAGAATCCGCATGGAGAGCCTCATTCCTGGTTCGTCGGTTTCGCTCCTGCGGAGAATCCGCGCATCGTGATCGCGGCGATCGTCGAAAACGGACATCCCGACAACACGAGGTCGCTCGCTGTTCCGCTGGCTTCCAGCGTCGTCCACCGGTTTCTTACGGATGAGGGCGTGGCACCGACACGGCCGCCGGAACCGGCGTCAGCCTCTGCGGTGTCGGGAGCGTCGCCTTGAACACGCACCGCAAGGGATTCGCGTTCAGAATCGGAGATCCGCGTTTCGTAGCAGCGGCGCTGGCTCTGTCGCTGTTCGGGATCGCCATGATCTACTCCGCCGGACTGACGGACATCCCCACGGCGGTCGGGAACGCCTGGAAGCGACAATCCGTCTGGCTGGTATTGTCGATCGTGGCCTTCACCGTGGCCTCCCGGGTCCCCCTGCGGTGGCTGGAATGGGCCACTCCGTGGATCTACGGCCTGTCTCTCTTTCTGCTGCTCGCCGTGCTGGTGGTCGGCTCCGGTCCCGGAACCCGAAGCTGGCTGAAGTTCGGCGGATTCTCGTTTCAGCCGGCGGAGCTGGCCAAACTCGCCACGATTCTCATGCTTGCCCGCACACTGAGCGGCAGAGAAGAGCCCGAGACGCGGCTCTTGAGATTATGGCGGCCCTTGCTGATCACCTTCGCTCCATTCGCGCTGGTGCTGGCGCAGCCCGATCTCGGGAGTGCCGTGACCTTCGGCGTGATCCTGATCTGCGCGCTGTTCTGGGCCGGGATTCCACTGTTTTCGATCTTCATGCTCGTGAGTCCCGGCGTCAGTCTGCTGCTCGGATGGTCGGCAACCGTCTGGGGCGCATGGTTCGTGCTCGTGATTCTGCTGCTCTACTTCCGCCGACCCTATATGCTCGAAGCAGTCGCCGTTGCCGCTGGAAATCTGGCGGCTGGAGCGCTCGCGACCCCGTTGTGGAACAGCCTGGCCCCGTACCAGCAGAACCGGCTGCTCGTATTCCTGAATCCGGGCATAGATCCGCGAGGTGCCGGCTGGCACCTGATCCAGTCCCGGGTGGCGATCGGCTCAGGTGGGTGGCTCGGGCAGGGATTCGGAGCGGGCCCGCAGAAGCGACTGTCGTTTCTGCCGGAGCAGCACACCGACTTCATCTTCTCCGTGATCGGAGAGGAACTCGGCTTCGTCGGCGTGCTCGTGGTCCTGGCGACGTTTGGCTGGCTCCTGCAGCGTGTCGTCCGTATCGCCATGGAATCGAGCCAGAATTTCGGGAGCATTCTGACCTTCTCTCTGTTCGGAGCATGGTTCGCGCACCTCGTGATCAACATTGGCATGACCGTTGGATTGATGCCGGTTACCGGGCTCCCGCTCCCCTTCGTGAGCTACGGCGGGACGTTCCTGCTCATGACATTCATCGGCGTGGCGCTGATTTCCCGCACTGCGTTCGAGAGCTGATCCGCGGCCCTCGACAGCCAGAGGATCGCAGCCCGGGCGCATGATCTGTATATTCCCGGCCGACTACATGCGCTCGGAGTGCAAATGGCCTGGTTCCGGAAGGAAAAGCAGAAGCTCGTCTCCCAGAAGCGGGAAATGGCTACGGACGTTTGGGAGAAGTGCGAATCGTGCGGCGAGATCCTCTACGTACGTCGGCTCACGGAGAACCTGTACGTGTGTCCGGAGTGCGGAAATCACTTTCGAATTCCAGCTCCGGCGTACGTCGACCTCCTGCTGGACGATGGGTTCGAGGAAGAATTCGACGTGGAGCTCCGGTCCGGGGATCCGCTCGGATTCGTGGACTCGAAGCCCTATACGAAGCGAATCGAGCAGGCCGAGACGAAAGTCGGCACGCGTGACGCAGTGCTCACCGGCTCGGGTAAGATCAACGGACGGCTCGCCTGCATCGGTGTGATGGACTTCCGATTCATCGGCGGCAGTATGGGCTCCGTGGTGGGAGAGAAGATCGCCCGGATGATCGAGCGTGCAATCGATCGCGAGGCACCGGTGATCATCGTGTCGGCGTCGGGGGGGGCGAGAATGCAGGAGGGTATTTTCTCGCTCATGCAGCTCGCGAAGACTGCGGCCGCGCTTCAGAAGCTGGCTGAGCAGGGGCTCCCGTACATCAGCCTGCTTACTCACCCGACGACAGGTGGTGTCACCGCGAGCTACGCCATGCTGGGCGATGTGAATCTCGCGGAACCCGGTGCGCTGATCGGATTCGCGGGTCCAAGAGTCATTAAGGAGACGATTCGTCAGGACCTGCCGGATGGATTTCAGACGTCGGAGTTTCTTCTCGAACACGGGATGATCGACTCGATCGTTCCGCGTGGTGAATTGAAGGGGACGATCACCGTTCTCCTCGACCACATGTGCTGAACTCTCAGGACGAGGAACGGGACGCGCTCGCGATCCTGTTGAGCCGGAGCCCGCCGACGAAAATCGTATGGGGTCTCGGGCGGATCCGCTCGATGCTGGACTCGGTCGGTGAGCCCCAGCGATCCTTCGAGTCGATTCTGATCGGTGGCACGAACGGCAAGGGCTCAGTCGCGGTCATGGCGGAGAGCCTGCTGCGCGGAAATGGGTTTCGGACGGGTCTCTACACTTCACCCCATCTGATCGAACCAGCGGAGCGTATCCGCATTGAAGGCCAACCGATCGGTCAAGCGCTGCTCCAGCAATGTGCATCCGACATCCTGCCCCTTGCCGAGCGCCACGGAGCGACATTTTTCGAGTCGGTCACGGCAGTGGCCTTCCTCGCGTTTGCCAGGACCGGGGTAGACCAGGCAGTTATCGAAGTCGGCCTCGGAGGGAGACTCGATGCGACGAACATCCTCGAGTCCGCCGCGTGCGTGATCACCAACGTCGACATGGATCACGCAGACTATCTCGGGGACAGTCTCGAGCAGATTGCACGTGAGAAAGCGGGGATCGTGAAAGCGGGCACCCCTGTGGTTACGGGTTCGCTGCCGGAGCCACTGCACGCGATTCTCGCCGATCAGGCCGCCAGACTGGCTGCGCCGTTCTTCGTGTTGGGGCGCGACGTATGGGTCGAGGATGTCGAGACTGATCGACACGGCACCGGTTTCACGTATCGGGCGCCCTGGCGTCTCGATCGCGAGAGGTTTCGAGTCCCGCTGCCGGGTCTGCATCAGGCGGGCAATGCTGCGCTCGCGCTCGCGGCAGTCGAGGCCGCCGGTCACGACCTGGATCTCGAACGCAGTCGAGTTGCGCTGGCCGGCGTCAGGTGGCCGGGCCGCTTCCAGGTCCTGACCCGAAACGAGGGAACGGTCGTGCTGGACGTGGCGCATAATCCGGCCGGCGCTCGTGCGCTGGACGCGGCTCTAGATCAGATTTCGCTTCCTGGACCGATCGTGGGCCTGATCGGAATCCTCGGCGACAAGCCATGGCGCGACATGCTCGAGCCGGTGCTGCGACACACGAGCGCTGCCGTATTCACGATTCCCCCATCGGCTCCGGCTTCGCGGCACTGGAATCCGGAGGAGGCGTGTCGCGCGGTGCCGGGACATCGGATCGAAGTCGTACCGGATTTTGAACGCGCATTGAGCCGAGCGCGGGAACTCGCCGGTGACGGTACGGTACTCGTGACCGGATCGAGTCATACGGTCGGGGATGCCCTTCGAAACCTCTCCGATCAGACAGTGACGGCGGGGATCGGCGACGATTCCTCTCTGTAACGCGAAACCGAATTCCCGAGGGGACGAAACTGATGCCATACAATCCAGAAGTCGTGAAGCCGATGCGGGATGAACTCGCCCGCCTCGGGGCCGAGGAGCTCCTGTCGGCCGCCGACGTTGATGCCGCGCTTGCCGATTCGAACGGCACTGCGTTGCTCGTCGTGAATTCCGTCTGCGGGTGTGCCGCCGCAAATGCTCGTCCGGCGGTAGCCATTGCCACAGGCCACGAGACACAGCCCGAGAGAATTCTCACGGTATTTGCCGGTCAGGACCTCGCGGCGACCGACCGGGCGCGTGAATTCATGGCAGGATATCGACCGTCCAGCCCGTCGATTGCATTGTTCCGGGACGGCGAGCACGTGTTCATGCTCGAGCGGCACGAAATCGAAGGTCGGGACGCGACGGAGATCGCAGACGATCTGAAGCAGGCCTACGACAGGTATTGTCGATCGGCCGATTGAGCTGACGATTCGGCTTCGAGGGGTGCGGCGGGCCTGGCATCCGCGCTGATCCCCCCATGCGTCGCCGCCCGGTCTGGTCATGGCCGGGCGGCGTTTTCTATTGCACGCCACATTCGGATTCCCGTAGCTTGCGCCGCCTATGAAACTTTCGAGCCTGCCCGGATTTCGCGACTTCTACCCTGAGGAGATGGCGCTCAGGAAGCACATCGTTTCGGTGTGGCGTACTGTCGCGGAGCGGTATGGATTCGTCGAGTATGACGGCCCGCCGCTCGAGCCCCTGGAGCTTTACGTCCGGAAGTCGGGCGAGGAGATCGTCGGACAGCTGTATCGGTTCACCGATCAGGGCGGCAGAGAAGTCGCGCTCCGACCGGAGATGACACCGTCGTTCGCCCGTATGGTCGGAGCCCGCGCCGGCGGCCTGCCGAGGCCGATACGCTGGTACTCCGTGCCGCAGTTGTTTCGGTATGAACGTCCGCAGAAAGGCCGGTTGCGCGAGCACTTCCAGTTGAATCTCGACATCGTCGGTGAGGCAGGCGATCTGGCAGACTCCGAGATTATCGCCGCGGCGATCGATATGCTGCGGGAATTCGGGCTCGGTGAGGATGACTTCGTCGTCCGGATTTCCGATCGCACTCTCGTCGGAGGACTGCTCACCGCGCACGGGGTTCCAGACGAAGGGCTTGGCCCGGCGTTCGCAGCGCTCGACAAGCTCGACAGGGAGAGCGAGGACCGGGTTCTCGAGCGTTTGCAGGAGGCGGGTGCCAGCGAGGCAGGATCTCGCCGGCTGCTCCATCTGGCCGAGCTTGATCTGGATGCGCTGGTGACTGAGGCCGGGGATGATCCGTTGGTCCGCGAAGCCGCAGAGCGCCTGAGTCGAGTGATCGAGAATCTCGAGTCCTTCGGACTGGGAGACTACGTGCAGTTCGACCCGAGCCTCGTCAGGGGCCTCGCCTACTACACGGGGACCGTATTCGAACTGTGGGATCGCAAGGGTGAATTCCGGGCGATCTGCGGTGGCGGAAGGTACGACGAGTTGCTCGCCGCGGTTGGTGGACCCGATCTTCCGGCGCTCGGGTTCGGGATGGGCGACGTCGTGCTCGGCGAGTTGCTCAAGGCTCGGGGCCTCGTACCGCCCGCGCCGGGCCCGATCCAGGACTACGTGATTTGCGTGACACCGGAGCAGAGACCGGCTGCGCTTCGAATCGCGCACGGACTGCGAGACAGGGGCCGGCGAGTTACCTACGACTTTGCTTCCCGCAGCGTCAGCCGCCAGTTCAAGGTGGCGAACCAGGCGGGCGCCGAGCGGGCGATCGTAATCGGCCCGGACGAGGCGGCGAAAGGCGAAGCCCTGGTGCGGACAATGGGTTCAAGTGATGAGCAGCGTGTGTCGATCGAGGCGCTGCTCGAGGCCTGACACGTTTACTGCGACCGCGGCCGAACTCGGCCGTCGATGAGCGGGAGATCATGGGGAACGACAGGGGACTGACACCGCAGGCAGAGGATTTTTCGGCCTGGTACAACGAGATCGTCCAGCAGGCTGAGCTCGCGAGCCACTCGCAGGTCCGCGGCTGCATGGTGATTCGCCCGTATGGATATCGGATCTGGGAGCTGATCCAGGGG
>Ga0114922_10003277_pt1 | contig 15129 bp, 17 predicted proteins | sample AartaG_FD_100975 | JGI IMG/M metagenome (GOLD analysis project Ga0114922, IMG submission 100975) | Deep subsurface microbial communities from Aarhus Bay to uncover new lineages of life (NeLLi) - Aarhus_00045 metaG | ecosystem: Environmental > Aquatic > Marine > Oceanic > Sediment | place...
ATGGATGAGCAAAAAGGCAGCACAGATCCCTTGGAAAAGGAAATCCAGGCAATCGAGGGTGTTAATTCTGTTGAAGTTATTGATGTTAGAAGGGCTATTGGTTAAACATACTTCAATACATTTGATTCTGCTCTTCTTAGGATTTCATGAAAATTAGATTTTGATATTTTCATTAGTTTTGCCAGATCTTTAAGATTGATTTTTCTTGGGTATGAATAATAGCCTTCGCTCTTGGCTAGTTCAAAGGCTTCTCTTTGCTTAGAAGTCAGCTTTCTCACTGTTTTTGCTAGAAATATTTCTTTTAGTTTTTCTTGTTTTAGAGATAAGAGCTTTAGTTTTTGTGTGTTTTTGCTTTTTCTTAAAAAGATTAGAATCTCGCTTAAGGGTTGTTTATCCCAGGAAGATAACTCTATATACTCTATTCCTTGTTTATGAATCATAGGGTGAGAGTAAAAGATAAGCGGGTTGTATATTAAGCGATAATATTTTTTATTTTTTGAAATCTTCATTAATGTGAGTATTACATTGTCACTTATGATTTCTGTTTTATAAGAATGTTTTTTTAGATATGCTATGTATTCCTTTACATTAGCTAGTTTTCCTTCTACAATGTGAAGGGCTGAGATATAGAGATACTTGCCTTTAACATAATTATTAATTGGATACCCATACAATACCAGGTTTAGTTTTTTGACTTTAGGTGAATAAAAACAGTCTTTGTGCTGATAAATATATTTAAGTGTCCACATGATTATTGGTAGGCAGACTCATTATTTAAATCTTTTGATAATCCAGTATATGTACGGGGAAAATATTATGTATCAGAAGAGCTTGATGTGTTACCTTAGGGGGATAGTAAATGAATACTTACAGGTTTCAAAACAAGAATTTAGAACACATGATAAAAACAAAAGCCACCTATTCTTTTCAAGATAAAACTAGATTTCAAAATAAAATTCTTCCCTATGTTTTTGGTTGTGGAATGTTTTATACAAAAAACAATCCTAAATTAGAATTGATTAGTAAGCAAGATAGATATAAAACCACTTTTGTTTTAAAAACAAAAAATCTAACACAATTAGTGTGTGCAGCCACAGCAATGCTGCGTTTCTCACCTGATTGTAAATTAGAAAGAATCAGGATTATTGATTGTGCAAACATAAATTCCAAACAACTATATGCTAAAAAATATCTGTTAGGCGCAATACTCAAGCCATCATTATACTATAAAGAAAGCATCAAAGAAATTATAGATTATGCTATAAAAAATAAATATGATTTTATAAAAGATGATGATGTGAGTGAATATTCTAAAGAAGAAAGTGCACAAATAAAAAAAATAATAAAAGGGCCTTTATATTTACAAAAAATAAATGATTTGACCAATACACAAGGAGACTGGCTAATGGTTATGCCTTGTGTGTCTGGGTGGCAATTACTAGAACAAACAAGCAAGCAAAAAATAACAGCTGCGCACTGCGCAGGCTTGTCTTTTCAAATCTCTTGGCAGCCCTTTATCATGTTTTCAAGACTTGCAGGCGCAGCCATGGTTATAGCACCAGATAAAGAATTTGACCAAAGCTTTGACCTTAAAGAATTCATAAAAGAAGCAAGCATGCCTATTAAAGGAGTGCCAGAAACAAGGATTATACTTGGAGGGGGATTAACTCCTATAAGAATAAAAAAGGTTTTGAAATCAGTTGACAAATCATACTATAAGAATCTTGGCTTCATAATGGGCTCTTGGATTTTAAAGCAAGAGTATGGCAATTTTCACTCATAGGCCTTTACAATGACATCTGCAAACCTCTGGAAAAGAGGGTACTTTATTATGAGGTCTTCTCCAACCTGCTCTGTTGAGTCAGAGTATTCTTCTAGAATTAACAAGGTACCATAGTCAGTCATGCCTATCAGGGCATCCAGTTTTTTCTCTCTTATCATCTTCAGGTCATTGCTGTCAACACTCAAGCCATCCTCTCTTATAGTAATGCTTACCACCAGATCGTCATTGCTGTTCTCTCTCATCTCTTTCGGAGTGATTAGTTGGAAGATAACAGCATCGCCAGCAACTTCTTCAAGCTCTATGATGCCACTGCCAGCAGTCACGATTGGTACAATATCATTGTTAATTTTTCCATTGCCGTCAAGGTCAACGCTTATTGTGTCATTCTCACCAACATATATCTTGTGCAGGACATTATCAATTATGAGCTCAGCGCTTGCATTCACTCCAAGAGTGCCCTTGAAGTATACCAAGAACTTCTCAAGGGCAGGGTCTTCAAGCACTATCACATGGCTGTCCTCTTTCACGCTTTTCAGTCTTATAATGTTTGTAAGGCCATTAGAGTCTCTGTTATTGGTGACAACAAAGTAGTCCTCTTCCTTTATGAAATAATCAGATTTGCTGTCACCCTCCTGGGCAACAAAGCTGTGCTTGTCATCTCCTGTCTTAAAGGGATTAAAATTTACAATAGGAACATTGTATGACATGTTCTTGTTGGTTGTAAAGCTTAGTTTGTATCCATTGCTTTTTCTATTAAAGACTATGTCAAACATAGGAGCATATGTCAAGCCTTCATAAGCAACATCAAGCCTGTTGGTGAGCATCACCTCTGGCTCTTTGAGATACTCTGTGAGGCTGGTTCCTGGCAGAATCCTCACCTCATCCTGTGCACCCAGGATTACTCTCAGGGATTCCTCTTCAAAAGTAACATTAAGCACCTCATTAGATATCACCTTATCATTAATCCACACGCCATGCCCGTCCCTGAATAAGAGAGTATCAGGTATGGTCACACCCACCAGCAGCATGGAATCAGCGCTCACTTCTGTTATGATATATTCATGGCCTAAGAAGCTGATTGGATGCCCCTCAAAGAACTTGAAAATACCTCCATGCAACTGTAGTAGATAATCAATGATTGGCTCTTCTTCTTCAAACAAGAGATAGGTGCTGATAACATCTGCATCCCTCTCATAGTCAAACACCACTCTGCCTGCTCCAAACCTTAAGAACTGCTCAGAGAGGGCTGCTCTTGGGCCAAAGGCCTCTGTGTTCATGCTCAGCCTGCCGCTCTTAAGAACCTCTCTTAGGTGGAACTTGTCCAGGATAAAAAGGATGTCGGTGATGTTTTCCCCGATACTCAGGAGATTATATCTGTCTGCAACTCTAAAGCCAGTTTCTGGCACATAGGTTGTGAATGATTCTGTCATGAGTTTCTCGTCATTCTGGACAACAGGATTCTCCTGCTCAAGCCTTTCCTCTGGCGTGTAATTCCTCTGCCTGTTCCTAAGCTCAGCAATAACATCCTCTGTTGTGGTTACTGTTGGCTCAGCCTCTATGCCCAGCTCACAGTCAATATTGCATCTCTTGACTTCCTCAGCAGTGCACACGCCATCACCGCAAACATGCTTGTACTCAACAGGCCCTATTTTTGTAGAAGTGCAGCCAGCTGACAAGAAAATTAAAAGTAATATTAATATACTTATGAAAACAGTAAAATATCTTCCTCTCATCTCAAATAGTTGAGTTTATTGAGATATATAAAACTTTTTAAAACCCTTAGTTATACCTTGCTCTTATGCCTGAAGAAAAAAGCATTAGGAGTCCAATTGTGTCAGTGCTCGGGCACGTGGACCATGGCAAGAGCTCTATCCTAGATTCAATTAGAAAGTCAAATATTGTCTCAAAAGAAGCAGGGGCTATAACCCAGGCAATAGGAGCAAGCATTATCCCGCTCAAGGTTATTAGGGAGAGGTGCGGCTCTCTCCTGGACCAGCTCAAGATGAAACTGACTATTCCCGGGCTGTTATTCATAGACACACCAGGGCACGCAGCCTTTACCAGCCTTAGAAAGAGAGGGGGAAGCCTTGCAGACATAGCCATCCTGGTGGTTGATATTAATGAGGGATTCAAGCCCCAGACAGTGGAGGCAGTTGAAATCCTTAGAAACGCCAAGACTCCATTTGTGATAGCTGCAAACAAACTGGACTTGGTGCCTGGCTACACTAACAAGAACCCTGACTTAATGGCTGATTTAAAGGCCCAGCATGAGAGCACCCAGCAGGAGGTTGACCAGAGGATTTACAAGATAATCGGGCAGCTCTATGACCGCTTCCAGATTAATGCTGAACGCTTTGATAGGATAGATGACTACACAAAACAGGTGGGTATTATTCCCTGCAGTGCAAAGATTAAGCTGGGCTTGCCAGAGCTCTTAATGGTGCTCACAGGACTTGCCCACAGATATATGGAGAAGAACCTGAAGATAAATGTGAGCGGACCTGCCAAAGGCACGATTCTTGAAGTAAAGGAAGCTGAGGGGCTTGGCAAGACTCTTGATGTAATTATATATGACGGAACCCTGAATGTTAATGACACTCTTGTGATTGGTGGAGTGCAAGAGCCCATTGTTACAAAGATAAGGGCTTTGTTCCAGCCAGCACCCCTGCAGGAGATGCGTGATAAGAAGTCAAACTTTATGTGCGTTGACCAGGCAATAGCAGCAACTGGTGTAAGGATAAGTGCTCCTCATATTGAGGAAGCAGTTGCAGGCATGCCCCTGATGAGCACTGAGGATGATGAGCAGAGCATTGAGCAGGCAAAAGAAAAAGTACAGGCAGAAGTAGAAGAAGTGCTTCTTGACACAGGAGACCAGGGGATAGTGATAAAGGCTGACAGCCTTGGAAGCCTTGAAGCTGTTATCAAGCTCTTTGGCGAGAAGAATATCATGATAAGAAAGGCAAGCATTGGCGCAATAACCAAGAAGGACCTGGCTGATGCTGAGAGCAGCTATGAGCAGGACCCTCTCCTAAGTGTTATTATTGGCTTTAATGTTGAGCTAGGCAAGAATGTTGAGCCTTCCAAGAGGGTTAAGATAATCACAGGAGATATTATCTATAAGCTCCTTGATGACTATGTGCTCTGGACAGAAAAGAAGAAAAAGGCTCTTGAAGGGGAGCAGCTAGAAGACCTTGTAAGACCCTGCAAGCTGGAGATTCTTCAGAACTGCATCTTCAGGCAGAACAACCCGGCAATTGTGGGAGTGCATGTGCTTGCAGGCGTGCTAAAGGTGGGGACTCCTATCATGAAGACAGGCAAGCAGATGACAGAGGTTAAGTCAATACAGCTAGAGAAGGAGAATCTTAGAAGGGTTGAGCAGGACAAGCAGGTGGCTGTGAGCCTGCCAGGAGTGATGTGCGGCAGACAGATTAATGAGAGGGATATTCTTTACAGTGCAATCCCAGAGCAGGACTTCAAGAAGCTGAAAAAGCTGAAGAAGTACTTGACTAAGGATGAGATTCATGTGATGAAAGAGATAGCAGAAATCATGAGAAAAGATAATGTTGTGTGGGGCGTGTAGAATAAAAAATGCAGAAACTAAAGGTTCTTAACACAAGAGAGAAAAGAAAAATATTTGACAGCCTAAAACAGACCTATGGTTTTGACGGAAAACTTGAAGGAGTGATTCTTCTCAGTTCAAAGCAAAAGTTATACCTATTAACAGGGGGCTTTGAGTTCATTGAACAGAACAAGGAGAGAGAGCTAAGGATTGACAAAGCAGGCTTATACATCGGAAGATTAATGCCAGACAGCATTAGGCTGAGCATTGAAGGCAGCCAATTGATAGGGCCAGGCGCCAAGAGCAATATTCTTGAGATTACTGACAAGCAACTTGAACTCTGGGTCAGGGGAGAGGACTTTGAGCTTGAAGGGTTCAAACAAGAAGGCTATTTCATTGTGAAGCACAAAAAGGATTTCTTAGGATGCGCAAGGATAAAAAAGTACAAGGTTGATAACCTGATCTCAAAGAACAGGAGAATAAAGACCTTGAATAAGTGAGAAAATAATTTAATAATCTTAAAAATAACTTAAAGCACTTAAAGCATATCTTCAATTGGCTTCTCAGGCTTTTTCATATCTTTTCCCTCGCCCATTGCTGCTTGTGCTTCTTTTTCCAGGTCAACACCCAGCTCTTTAAGAGCTGCAATGTGCATCTGCATTAACTGCTCAACAATCTGGAGTATTCTTGCAAGCTCCTGCCTCTCCTTTGCAAGAGTGCTTAATGAGCCTTTGTGAAAGCCTACCTGTTCCTCCTTGCTTGCACCTGGCCCTGGTTTTCCTTCCTCTGCATCTTTCTTCTTTGCCATAATATCACCTTAATAGTTAATATGATGTTTAACAGGGTTGCTTACCTGTTTTTAAACCTTTCTAAAAGAATCTAAAAGAATATCTTAATAAAGCGTGTCTAATTCTTAGTTTTATAATGAAGCCAGAGTTTTATATTCAGGATGACAAGCTGATTGCTAAGGAGGAATGGGAAAGGATAGTTTTAGATATAAAAAATTCTGTAAAAGAAAATTCAAATAAAAATTTAAATGATAAGCCCAGAGCAAAGCAATTGCTTAAAAGAGAGATTACCAGGGCAATTGAGGAAAGATTTCCTGATGAGAAGTTTGGGATCCTCTTTTCTGGCGGGGTTGACAGCTCGCTCATAGCCTTGGTTGCAAAAAAAGCAGGCAAAGACTTTGTTTGCTACACAGTTGGCTTCAAGGATGAAGGCACCAAAGAACCTGAGGATGTTGTGTATGCAGAAAAAGCAGCAGACGCTATTGGTGTTAATCTAAAAGTAAAAATCACCTCTTTGGAGCAGGCTCATGAGCTCTTCAAGAAAACAGTCAATATCCTTGGAAAAGAACTTAACAACGTCGTTAATGTTGGGGTTGGAAGCGTAGAAGTAGCCTGCCTTGAGATGGCAAAACAAGATAATGTAAAGCATTTGTTTTCTGGCCTTGGCTCAGAAGAGATTTTTGCAGGCTATCAGAGGCATAGAGAGGCAGAGAATAGGCAGGCAGAGTGCTGGAGAGGATTAGTGAACATGTATGAGAGAGACTTGTTAAGAGACTTTGCAGTTGCAGGCAATGAAAAGATTAGTTTCTCAACACCCTTCCTTGACAGGGAATTAATTGGTGTTGCTATGAGAATTCCGGACAAGTTAAAGATTGATAATGAGAACTCTAAAATAATCCTGCGTGAAGTTGCTGAAGACCTGGGCTTACCCAGAGAAATAGCCTGGAGAGGAAAGAGAGCAGCACAGTATGGCAGCAGACTGGATAAGGCAATATCAAAGCTTGCAAAGAAGAAGGGTTTTGAGTACAAAAAGGACTATTTGAAGAGTTTGGAATGAAAAACCTTTATAAACAAGTAAACATAACTCTTTCTTATGGTGGAAGCTGCTGAAGCAGTTAATGAGTCGCTGGAGGTTATTACCGGAGTCTCAGACAAGGTCGCTCCAGTCATAACCAAGATTGTGATAGCTGTACTCATCCTCCTTATGGGTCTCATATTGGGCAAACTGCTCGGTAACCTTATCCGAAGGGCTCTTAATGAAGTTCAGCTTGACAAGCACCTGAAAACAGTGAGTGGGTTTGGATTTTCTCTGGAGAAGTTTATCAGCAACTTTGTGTCCTACTTTATCTACTTCATAGCTGTTGTGATGTCCCTTAACAGCCTGGGATTGACAACTGCAATCCTGAACATGATATCAGCTGCAATCATAGTCATCATTGTCGTGTCCTTTGTCCTTGCAGTAAAAGACTTCTTCCCCAATTTCATGGCTGGCATTAGTATTAAGGGCAAGAAAATCTTTAATGAAGGAGATGAAATCCAGATAAAAGAGGTCAGGGGAAAGATAACTGAGATTGGTTTCCTGGAGACCAGGCTCTTGACCGCCTACAAGGAAGAGGTTATTATACCAAATGCTATTTTTAACAAGAGGCAGGTAATTATTAGAAAAAAGACTTCTGCAAAGAAGAGGGCTAGGGTTTCTAAGAAAAAGAAATGATTATAGCTGGTTATTCTAATGCTCTAATGATTCCAGCATGCTCACAACACTCCAAATCTGGGTTCTCACAAAGGGCTGGATGTTGACGTCACTGGATATGTCATCAAGTTCGTGAATGCATTTGTCTGCTTTTAGCCTCAAGTCCTTTGTCTCGGTTTCTTTTAGTTCAGAAGAAATCTCCTCAAGCTTTGTCTTCACATTCCTGGGAAGGGTAGAATCCTCTACTATTTCGTTCACAAGCCCCACTACATCTTCTACTTTTACCATTGTAACCACTCTGCTTATTCATCCCTTTTCACTCTTTTTCATACCCTCAAGCACTTCTTTTTGCAAGGCTTCTGCTTTTTCCTTGAGCTTGGCTTCCTGTTTTTCAAAAGACTCAATTCTTGCTTTAAGAAGTTCCTTCTTGTCTTCTAGATCCTTCTTTACTTTACTCTTCTCGCTTGCAACCATTATGTTGCCGATAATCTTGAAGGCTTCTTTTGACTCGCCCAGTTCCTTTTCTGCAGATTCGATCTCAAGCATCTGTGCCTGGAACTGTTGTTTTTGCAAAGAGAAATTCTGAATGTTCTGCTCCATCATGGACAACTGGTTAATTTTGCTCTGGGTTTCATTATCCATTTTTTACAACACCCCGGGTTTTCTCATATACTGCTATTAACTTGGTGATTGAGTTAAGCACAGCCCTTAAGGCAGAGCCATCCTTAGCCCTCACTTTGAAAACGATTTTATCCTTTTCTTTTTTTATTTCATAACCAGCTCTTTGGTTTTTGAAATTTTTTTCCTCAGCTTTAAATAATTTCTCAAGGTTATGGGCATCTTCCTTGACAATTATCTCAGCGCTCAGATTCATCTTGCCTTTACTTTAGTGTTAACAGTCCTGGCTTTGAAGATAATCTTTGAGCCGCAGTAGATACACCTGACTCTTCGCTTTATATTGTCCTGCGATATGGTCTTGTTACAAAAAAAACATTTATAGTCACTCATCTTAAAACACCTGCTTAGGATTTTTTAGGTTTGGCCTCCTTTTTCTCAGCCTTTCCTTTTATCTCCTTCTCTTCCTCTTTTATTTTTTTCTTTGGAGTTTCATGAACTTTAGGTTTTGTTTCCTCTTCCTCAACAATTCTCTTTATAGGGCTGACTTTCCCGACAGTATACGCCCTGTTGGTAAATTTGGCTCCGCACTTCTTACAGTGCCAGATGCCTGTAGAAACTCTTCTAACATTTACATAACTACAATAAGGACACTTATGCTTTTTTCTCTGCTCTGCCTCAATCTTTCCCAGCTTGAACCTCACAGTTCTTCCGTAACGTGAGCCAAGCCTTCTAACAGAGCCATAAGTTGCGCGTTTAACCATTTTTATCCATATATTATCTTCTATTTTGTGTGATTATCTTATTAGAGGGTGAATTAGTCTTTTATTTATAAATATAATGGTTTTTAGAATTATGACATGGGGCTACCCGGACTTTCGCCAACTTTTCACATTGCTTTAAGGGAACTCCGGTGCAAAGCACTAGGAGTCACCTGCCTTTTGCCAGTGCTCAGAAATGCAATTTCTGGCACCGCAAAAGCTTTGCTTTTGCTGGCTTTTGAGAGCGAGCAAAGCGAGCGGGCGAAAAGCTGTTTCGAACCGGGGTCATCTGGCCCCAAACCAGAGAGGATGAACCAAGCTACCCCATAGCCCCAAGCTAGGTTAGTGAACTTATTAAGGCTTTATAAAATTAACTTTTTATTTTTATCAATTCAATAATTCTTTTCTTAAAAACTTTTAGCATTTAACTTATTCTTTTGAAAAAAATATTTTTTTCCATAGTTTATGAACGTAAAAACAATAAACTTTAAATACTAGTAAATCAAAAAATTAAGTAAAAGTTCATAAAAGAGCTTAATCAGCTAAAAAAAGAGTAGGTGATACATTATGGCAAAGAAGAAAAAGAAAGCAGCCAAGAAAAAGAAGAAGACTACAAAGAAGAAGAAAACAAAGAAGAAGAAGAAGAGATAAACAACCTTCTTTGAATTTTATTTTTTTATTTTTTTTATTTTTTTTCGGTTTACATGCCCTGTTCTTGATAGGAATATATTCACGAGAATTAGTCTTTCTTTTCAGTGTTGTTGTTAAGTTTTTCTGTGTGTCTGCACTTGGGATAACCAGTGCACCCAATGAACTTTCCATAAACAGAAGTTCTAAGAACAAGATCCTCCCCGCACTTGGGGCATTTCTTTTTTAAGGTGTCTTCGTGTTCAACTCTTTTTCCAGGGCACTCCTTGTTAAGACAGACCTCTTGCGGTTTCTTTCTTTTCATAATCATCTGGACCAGTGGCTGATTGCAGTGGGGGCATCTCTTATCAGTTCCTTTTATTCCTCCTCGCTGGGGGATTGCAAAGGTTGTCTTACACTCAGGATAATTGTCGCAGGCAATAAATCTGATTCTTGCTTTTCCCTTTCTTGTGAACTTTATCCTCAGATTACCATCGCAGTTAGGGCATTTGGTAACATAGCTCTCCTTGTTCAGGGTTTCATGATGGGCTTCTTTTAGTCCCTCTCCAATCTCTTTTTCCTGCTCCTTGAATGATTTTAATACCTTGGTTAAGAGTTTTTTAGCTTCCTCCAGCACTTCCTCCTTCTTCATCTTCTTGTTCCTAATCTTTTCCATCTCCTGCTCAAAGTGCTGGGTTAGTTTCTCATCAATGATGTCAGGGCAGTGCTTTTCCAGGGTTTCAACGATACTCATGCCCATGTCTGTAACTTTTATTGACTGGTCAGCAGCATATTTTCTCTGATAAAGAGAATCAACAATATCAGCTCTTGTCGCCTTGGTGCCAAGCCCCCTCTTCTCCAATTCATTTATCAGGCTTGCGGGCGTGTATCTCTTGGGGGGCTGAGTTTCTTTTTGTAGCAGGTCAAGCTTCTTGATGCTCAGGGCTTCTCCTTTCACAAAATCAGGCCATTCCTCCTCTTTAAGGCGCACATAAGGCTCATAGAGCTCAAACCAGTTCTTCTCCTTGGTTCTCATGCCCTTAGCAACAAAATTCTCTCCCCTAATATCAATCTTCAGATTAAGGGACTCTCTCACAGCGGGTTTTCCAAATGTTGCAAAGAACCTTTTTACAATGAGGTCATAAATCTTTGTTTCTCTCGCACTTATTTTTTCAGGTTTGCTTCCTGTTGGATAGATGGCGGGATGAGCAGGATCTGTTTTCTTTCCTTCATTAGGCCTGAGTTTTTCAAACCCAAGCACTGTGTTTACTTTTTTATTATACTCGCCGTTATTCTTTGCAAGGGCTTTCAAGATTTTTTTGTAGTTAATTTTTTCAGGCAGTTTCTGAGAACTGGTTCTTGGATAAGAGATTGCTCCCATAGTGTAGAGGTTCTGTGCGATAGTGAGGGTCTCCTTGGGGTTAATCCCAAATAATTTATAGGCCTCTGTTTGCAAAGAACCAAGGTCAAAGGGATTGGGTGGATTTTGTTTGGTTTCTTTTTTTTCTATGCTCTTAACATGAGCGGGCTTCCACAGGGTCTTTTCAAACCTTGTCTTTGCCTCATCCTGATTAAAGAACTTGTCACCCTCATGATAAGCATCAATAACCATTCCTTCTTTCTCAATCCGGAGATGTATCTGCCAGAAAGGCTTGGATATAAACGCAGCAATCTCTTTCTCCCTGTCATAAAGAATCTTTAATGCAGGCCCCTGCACTCTTCCGCTGCTCAGAATCCTGAAAGAGCCTGTGCTCTTAACCGCAAGGGTCAGTGCTCTTGAAATGTTAATGCCGTACATCCAGTCAAGGAAGTGCCTTGCCTCGCCGGCACTGCCCAGTCCTTTCTCAAGATGTTTAGATGCATTCTCATAGGCCTCAATTAAATCCTCCTTGGTTAAGGTGGAGAACTTCATCCTCTTAGCGTCTTTTTGGTTGCAGGCATACTTTATGCAGTTAAGACCAATAACCTCTCCTTCAGTATCATAATCACAGGCAACTGTGAACTCATTAGCCTTTTTTGCGAGCCTCTTGATAACATTAAGATATTTTTTAGAGAAAGCAGCACTTTTAGAAACCTCTGAACTTGGAACCCATTGCAGGTCAAAGCTGGGATATGTAAAGGATTTCTTTTTCTCAGCAACAGTGTATAAGTGGCCGACTGCGCAAGCCACGACGATAGGCTTCTTGTTATGCTCCAATTCATAGTAGGGAACCTTGGCAGAACTCTTCTTAGAAGGTTTTTTATCTGCAAGTGCTTCAGCAATTCTTTTGGCAGCATTCGGCTTCTCACTAATGATTAATTCATAAGCCATGAAAACTATGAGTTTAGATAATCATATAAAAAGTTATGGATTTTGGATTTTTATTAAGAAGTAGGAAATTTTTGTAGTTTTTCAGAATTTTACATGTTTTTTTCTTAATTCTTCTATTAATTGTTTATTATTCTTATAAAGAATTGTTTTAAAGCCCATTTGTTTAGGGATTACCAAAAGCTTTTCTCTGTCATCCATAACAACACCTTCCTCTGCCTTGAGTCCTAGTTTCTCGAGCATTAATTCATAGATTCTTTTGTCATACTTATCTATGCCAAGGTCGCAGGATATTAATGCAGGCTCAAAATGCGAGAAAACACCCCTCTCTTTGTTTACCTGTGCGTGTAGCTCAGGAACATTAGAGATCATTGCGACTTTATAGTTCTTCTTTAACTCTTCAGCAAGCTTGATAAGCTCATGATTGACAGGCATGACCTCCTTGTAGGCTTCTCTCCATTTCCCAACAATATCTTCCTTTATCTTAAAGCTATTTTTGACAATCTCAGCAAAACCATCTGCAGATAACTTTCCAGTAAGCATATCTCTCTTGTAATCCTTATATAACCCTAATAAAGAAGAAGCCTCAACACCCAGCTTTTCAGATAAAGCCGTGTACACATCCTCTGCTTTGTTAAGCACAATAACACCGCCTAAATCAAAGATTATTGCTTTTATATTTTTTATCACTCTCATCTCCACTCACTATGCCCAAAATGAATTAATAAATCAGCTTTTACATTTGTAGGAACATCGCATGCTCCAAAGCAACTTCCTGCCCAGAACAATAATTTTGCGCCTGTTTTCTTCTCTAGTTCCTGCTTTATCTCTTTTGCTCTTGGCTTTAAGCCAGCAGGTAACTGGATGAGAACGGTTTTTGCACTCTCTTGTTTAATCTTTTCTGCTACTTTGTCTAATTCCAAGTTGTAATCATTCATTTTTGTTTAAAGAATAAGAACGGGTTTATAAAAATTTTTAATTGCTCTCAGGCGCCGGAGGTGCTTCTTTCTTCTCTTCTTTGGGCCTTTCCTCTTTCTCTGGCATTTCTTTTTTTTCTTCTTTCACTGCGTCTGCTTCCTTTTTCTCTTCTTTAACCTCTTTCTTGGCTTCTTCTTTTCCTTCTTCCCTTGGCCTTTCTTCCTCATGCTTCACCCTGACAGCCTTCTTCATCTTTGCAGGCTTAAGAATCCCGACACCCTCTTTCTCAACAAGCCTGAAGGCTCTTATCTCAGAATTCCTTATGGGCGCTATCTTAGCAGCAGTATTCCCCAGGTATTTTTGCAGTTTAAAAATCATTATCTCCTCTACAAGCTTGTCGTAGCTTAGCTTCTTAACAAAGGTAATCAAGGTGTTTCTTACAAGAATCCTTATGCTGTTAGCAACTGACTTGTTGACATTGGTATTGGTCATTAGTAGGGGCTTGATTTTTACTTTCTTATTATCGCTTGTGACTACAACAACAGAATCACCAACCTTGGTCCTGCCCCTCCTGACAATCCTCTTAACCCCGCTGGGCATCATCTCAAAGCCGAGCACCTCTGTCAGGCCTCTGCCATCCTTTACCTCTCTTATCCTGAGATTAACATTGATTTGCTGGTTCCTGGGGTTGCCTGTCAGGTTCATCATGTTCACATTCAGGCTTCTGTCCTTCATCACTTCTGATTCATATAGATGAATCTCCCCTATCACCACCTCCCTGAACAGCTTAGGGGCTATCACAGGGAACCATTTCTTCTTTTTGACCTTTGGTTTAACTGTTTGTTTAGCCATTTGTCTCTTCTTGCGGAAATATGAACGGTTTATAAAGATTGCTGATTTATACGTTACACGTCAATATTACCTGCTTCCTGTGCGTGTTCTTCTATGAATTTTCTCCTGGGCTCTACTTCGTCCCCCATTAAGACAGAGAACATCTTGTCAGCAGCAACAGCATCCTCTATTGTAACTTTCTTAAGAAGCCTCTTCTCAGGGTCCATGGTGGTCTCCCATAACTGCTCTGGGTTCATCTCTCCGAGACCCTTATATCTCTGCACACCAACACCATGCCCGAGCTTTCTTACCAGCTCTACCTTTTCTACTTCTGTCTGCGCATACCTTTTTTCCTTGCCTTTTTTCACAAGGTAGAGGGGTGGCTGTGCAATAAACACATATCCCTGCTCTATCAGCGCCTTCATGTACCTAAAGAAGAAGGTGAGCAGTAAGGTGGTGATGTGATTACCGTCAGTATCAGCATCTGTCATTATGATAATCTTATGATACCTCAGCTTTTCTATTTTGAACTCCTCTGCTATCCCTGTTCCAAGGGCTGTTATCACGGTGATGATTTCGTTTGAGTTCATGACCCTATTAATCCTTGCCTTCTCAACATTCAGTATTTTTCCTCTTAAAGGCAGGATTGCCTGGTGCTCCTTGTTCCTTGCCTGCTTTGCACTTCCGCCGGCAGAGTCTCCTTCCACTAGGAAGAGCTCGCAGAGGCTTGGGTCTCTTTCAGAGCAGTCAGCAAGCTTCCCAGGCAGAGATGTGCTGCTGAGAGCGCCCTTTCTTCTTGTGAGCTCCCTTGCCTTTCTGGCAGCCTCTCTTGCTTTAGCAGCATTAGCAGCCTTTTCAATAATGCCTCTAGCAACCCTTGGGTTCTCCTCTAAGAAATTGCTTAGGCCTGTGCTTATCATGGAATCAACAATTCCCTTGACATTAAGGTTTCCCAGCTTGGTCTTGGTCTGCCCCTCGAACTGTGGGTTAGGGATCTTGATAGAAATAATACATGTAAGCCCTTCTCTCACATCCTCGCTTGTGAGCCGGGCCTTTCCATTACCCAGGTTTTTTTCAGCATAATTATTAAGAGTCCTGGTGAGAGCTGTTTTAAAGCCAGTGAGGTGGGTGCCTCCCTCTATTGTGTTGATATTGTTGACAAAGGAGAATGTTAAATGGCAAGTGTTTATACAAGAAAATATGAGCATGGTGTTAAAAAATATTATGCCCATTTTACAGTGAGAGG
>Ga0114922_10003278_pt1 | contig 15125 bp, 10 predicted proteins | sample AartaG_FD_100975 | JGI IMG/M metagenome (GOLD analysis project Ga0114922, IMG submission 100975) | Deep subsurface microbial communities from Aarhus Bay to uncover new lineages of life (NeLLi) - Aarhus_00045 metaG | ecosystem: Environmental > Aquatic > Marine > Oceanic > Sediment | place...
GAGTTGATAACGCCGATAGCGATGGAGAAGGAGCTTCGCTTTGCGATCCGTGAGGGTGGCCGCACGGTCGGGGCCGGTGTCATCGCCGACATCACGGAATAGCGAAAGCAGAGGTTTACGATGCCCCGAGACAGGATCTCACTTGCTTGCGGAGAGTGCAAGCGGCGTAATTATGACACCAGGAAAAACAAGCGGAAGCATCCGGAGCGAGTGGAGTACCGCAAGTACTGTCCTTTCTGCAATAAACGGACAATGCACAAGGAAACCAGGTAAGAAACAGTATCCGACAGGCCAGTAGCTCCAACTGGTAGAGCGCCGGTCTCCAAAACCGGATGCTGGGGGTTCGAGTCCCTCCTGGCCTGCTGATAAACTTTGTGAACGGGTTGTTTTGGGAAAGATTAAAAAGTTCTTAAAGGAAGTCCTCGCGGAACTACGGAAGGTTACCTGGCCGACCAAGGATGAACTGATCGGCTCGACTATCGTCACTATCGTGGTCTCGCTGATAGTGGCGCTGTTCATTGGAATCGTCGATCGCATCCTCTCGTTGGTGGTGAGAGCGATATTCGGTGGCCCTGGAGGTTGAAAAACTGATGGCGATGCACTGGTACGCGGTTCATACCTATTCCGGGCATGAACAGAAGGCAAAGAAGTACCTTGAATCGGCCGTTGTCAACGCCGGTCTCGAGGAGAAGTTCGGTCAGGTACTGGTTCCCACTGAGGAAGTGACTGAGATGCGGCAGGGGAAACGGTCGACAACGACCAAGAAGTTCCTCCCCAGCTATATCTTGGTCGAGATGGATCTGGACAAGGTCACCCAGGAGTTGGTGGTAGCAACGCCGGGAATCACCAATTTCGTTGCCGGCGGGGGAAAGCCGCGCCCGCTTAAGGAGCAGGAGGTGGAGCGTATCGTGGGCCAGATCGATCGCAGTCGGACGGAGGAACCGACCGATTTTCCATTCCAGGCGGGCGACATGGTCAAGGTTTGTGACGGCCCCTTTCTGGACTTCTCCGGCACCGTCAGCGAGGTCAACATGGAGCGGCGCAAGGTTAAGGTCATGGTATCTATTTTCGGGCGTCCGACGCCCGTAGAACTGGATTTCCTGCAGGTGGAGCAACTGAAGAAGTAGCGTTAACGCGGTCATTTTGGAGCAAAGAAGGAAGTGGCGAAGAAGATTGAAGGTTACATAAAGCTGCAGATCCCCGCCGGGGGCGCTAATCCGGCTCCGCCGGTAGGCCCTGCCCTAGGTCAGCGCGGCGTCAATATCATGGAGTTCTGCAAGGCTTTCAATGTGCGCACCGAGAGCGGCAAAGGCATTCTCACGCCGGTTATCATCACCGTCTACAAGGACAAGTCGTTCTCGTTCGAGACCAAGACCCCGCCCGCTTCCACGCTGCTGAAGAAGGCAGCCAAGGTGCCCAAGGGGTCGGGCGTACCCAACAAGGATAAGGTTGGGCGCGTGACCAGAAAGCAGGTTCGCGAGATCGCCGAAGCAAAAATGCAGGATCTCAACGCCTCGTCGGTTGAGGCGGCTATGCTGATGGTTGAAGGCACGGCCCGTTCCATGGGTATCGAGGTTGACCGGTAGGTGGATACAGGAAAGATATTGATTCGCTGGAACCTGTCGCGGCTCGGCCGCTTACAGGGAGAATAGGAATTCATGAAACGTTCCAAGAAGTACAAAGAATTGCGCGAGAAACTTGATCGAACCAGGAGATACTCGCTTGCAGACGCCCTGGAGTTGCTCAAGGACAATCCGGTGGCGAAGTTCAATGAATCGGTGGAAATCGCGCTGAGGCTTGGCGTGAATCCCAAGCATGCCGATCAGATGGTCCGCGGAACGGTCGCGCTGCCTCACGGCACCGGCAGTGTCGTCAGGGTGGCCGTATTCGCCCAGGGTGAGAAGGCGACGGAGGCCGGGGAAGCCGGCGCCGACGCTGTGGGGGCTGACGACCTGGTGGAGAAAATCCAGGATGGGTGGACCGATTTCGATGTCGCCGTGGCGACGCCCGATATGATGAGATTCGTTGGCAAACTGGGTAAGGTCCTTGGGCCGCGCGGCCTGATGCCCAACCCCAAAGCGGGGACCGTTACCCAGGACGTGGGTCGGACGGTCAGAGAACTCAAAGCCGGACGCATCGAGTTCCGGGTAGACAAACAGGCCAACATTGCGGCTGCGGTCGGGAAACTCTCATTCGACAGAGAGAAGCTGCATGAGAATGTAGTGACGTTCGTGGACGCCGTGATGCGCGCCAAACCGGCGACGGCCAAGGGTGCCTATTTCCTTGGGGCCTCGGTCTGTTCTTCCATGAGCCCCGGTATCAAGCTGGACCACCAGGGACTCCTGGCGTTAATGAAGAAGTAAGGTAAAGAGGAAACCCAACGATGCCCAGTGTGGAAAAAACAGACACGGTGGCTCAATACAAAAAGCTGTTCGAAGATTCCGGCTCCTTTTTTGTCACCGATTACCAGGGCCTGAACGTGGCTGACATGACTGATCTTCGGAGGAAACTTCGTGAGAACAACATTCGGCTTCTGATCGGCAAGAATACGCTGTTTCGTATCGCTGCTGGCCAAGCCATGATATCGGGAATAGGTGAGCATCTGCTGGGTCCTACGGCAGTGGCCTTCACCACCGAAGATCCGGCCGTGGCGGCCAGGATCCTGCACCATTCGTTCAAGGAGAAAGAGTTGCCTCGGATGAAGGCGTTCTGGCTGGACAAGGTCGCCTACGATGCCGCCGACATCAAGCGGCTGGCCGACCTGCCCGCGATGGATCAGCTCTATGCTCAGGTTGTGGCCGCGGTGGAAGCGCCCGTGACCAGCCTGGTCGGCGCTCTGGACGGCGTTTTCAGGAAACTGGTCGGGACTATTGATGCCCTCGCCCGGAAGCACGGGAGTGAACCGTAATTGAAGGCGCAACCGGGTCCATCCCGCCTCCGGGAGAGGACGGTTTAAGTCGGGATGTTCGAGGAACAGGATAACAAGTGAAACAATTGTTGAATATGTGAGGTTATTCAAGTGTCTAACGAAGCCATTGAAGAGATTGTTGACAAAATTGCTTCTCTGAGCGCTATGGATCTGGCGGAGTTGTCCACGGCGATCCAGGACAAGTTCGGAGTTACGGCTGCGACCCCGGTTGCCGTAGCAGCCCTTCCAGGCGGTGCCGCGGCTGCCGAAGTCGAGGAACAGACGGAGTTCACCGTCGTACTCACCGGAGTTGGAGACAAGAAGATTCAGGTCATCAAGGTTGTCCGCGAGTTGACCACGCTCGGCCTCAAGGAAGCCAAGGAACTTGTGGAGGGCGCCCCGACCAACGTCAAGGAAGGGCTTCCCAGGGACGAGGCGGAAAAAGTTAAGGAGAAGCTCGAGACCGTAGGTGCGATAGTAGAGATTAAGTAGCCTTCTTTTCAAACTGCCGGCGGCACAGATGCCTGTGGTCGGCGAAACTACAGAATGTGGTGGTTATCCAAAGAATCCCGTTTTTGCATAAGGTTGGTTGATTGACTGCAAACTTGGCTCTCCGGAACGATATTCGGGGAGAATAATGAAATAGATGACAGGATCATCCACGCCGCTGACAGAGATATCAACAGTTGGGTTGGTCTTCCGCAGGCGACCGCCTGCCGGATGGACTTGCTCTTTATTGTAGGAGAGTAATACTTTGGCTCGATCAGGAACGTTGACCCGCCGGAGCTACGGCTCCCTGACTGACGCCACCGAAATGCCCAATCTTCTGGATGTTCAGGTCCAGTCATACCGCTATTTCCTCCAGCAGGATGTTCCCCCCGACAAACGGGAACGAAAGGGACTGCATCAGATTTTCAGCGACATATTCCCGGTGACGGATGTCAAGGAGAATTTCTCCCTGGAGTATGTCAGCTACCATCTTGGCCCTACCAGGTATACGATTCCCGAGTGCCGCGAGCGGAATATGAGCTTTGCCGCTCCACTGAAAGTCACCATGCGGCTGATTGCCCGTCAGGGCGAGGGCGAAGAAAAAGATGTCAAGGACATCATTGAGCAGGATGTCTATCTGGGCGAACTGCCGCTTATCACTGAATGGGGTACCTTTATTATCAACGGTGCTGAACGGGTGGTGGTCAGCCAGTTGCACCGCAGCCCAGGCGTCTTTTTCGGCGACGAGATCCACCCCAATGGCAAGAGGCTGTTTTCCGCCCGCATAATTCCCTACCGGGGAAGCTGGGTGGAGTTCAAGATGGATATCAATGACATCATGTATGCCTACATTGATTCCAAGAAAAAGCTCCCGGTCACCATGCTGCTGCGCGCTCTCGGTTTCTCCACCGATGAAGAAATCATCGACCTCTTCTACGGAGTGACCAAACTGACGCTCAAGAGCAAGTCGGCAGAGGATGTCGAGGGATCGTTTCTTGCGGAGACCACGATCGACAAGGAGACCGGAGAGGTTCTCTATCCGGCGGCGGAACCCCTCACCGAGGAGGTCGTGGAGAAGCTCGGGGCAGCCGGCTACAAGACGATCAGAATGATCCACAAGGAAGAGCGGCGGGAAGTATTCGTCATACTGAACACGATTCGCAAAGACCCCACCAAGTCGCGCGAAGAAGCATTGATGAAGATATACTCGCTGATCCGACCGGGGGAGCCACCGACGCTGGAGACGGCCGAAACGCTGCTGGAGAAGTTCTTCTTCTCGAGCAAGCGCTACGATCTGGGCGCCGTGGGCCGCCACATGATCAATCGGCGCATGGGTCTGGACATCCCCATGGAGACCACGACTCTCGACCAGAAAGACTTCATTGAAATCATAAGATACCTGGCCGGGCTTTGCAATGACGCCGGCCATACCGACGACATCGATCATCTGGGTAATCGCCGTGCTCGCACCGTCGGCGAGTTGCTGTCCAATTTGTTCTCGGTCGGCCTCTCCCGGGTGGCGCGCACGATTCGCGAGCGCCTGTCGCTGAAGGATCAGGACAACGTCACTCCGCAGCTCCTGGTGAATGCTCGTACAGTATCGTCGGTTGTGGAAACGTTCTTCGGGTCGCCACAGCTATCGCAGTTTATGGACCAGACCAACCCGCTCTCGGAGCTTACGCACAAGAGACGGCTGTCGGCGCTGGGTCCGGGCGGTCTGACCCGGGAGCGGGCCGGGTTTGAGGTGCGCGACGTGCACCACACCCATTACGGTCGCATGTGTCCCATTGAGACTCCGGAGGGACCCAACATCGGGCTGATAACGTCACTGGCCACCTTCGCGCGAATCAACAAGTACGGCTTCCTGGAAACCCCGTATCGGAAGGTCGTCAAGGGCAAGGTGACCGACGAGATTGAATTTCTCTCGGCCGATCAGGAGGATCGCTTCTACATCGCCCAGTGCAATGAACCCATCGGCAAGAGTCGAAAACTCGTTAACGAGCGTGTAGATGTCCGGCGGCGGTCCGACTACCCGTCGATAGCCGCGGAGGAGGTCGGCTATATGGATGTCTCACCGCGACAACTGGTCTCGGTGGCGGCCGCTCTGATCCCGTTCCTTGAGCATGACGATGCCAACCGCGCCCTCATGGGTTCCAATATGCAGCGCCAGGCAGTGCCGCTCCTGAGAACCGAGGCAGCCGTGATCGGGACCGGCATGGAACGCAAAGTCGCCTCCGATGCCGGCGCCGTGGTTCGCGCCAAGGAACCGGGCAGTGTAGCCTATGCCGATAGCGAACGCATCGTCGTTCACCCGGATGCAAAGCCGCGGCCCGGACGTCTTGGCTATGTCGAAGACGCCGAATACCGACTGACCAAGTTTCGCCGCTCGAATCAGGATACCTGTGTCGATTACAGGCCGGTAATCAAAGAAGGTGACCGCGTCAAGACAGGTGATATTATCGCTGACGGACCGGGCGTCGATGCGGGAGAACTGGCTCTCGGCCACAACACCCTGGTGGCATTCATGCCGTGGCGGGGATACAATTTCGAGGATGCCATCATCCTCTCCGAGCGCCTTGTCCACGGAGATATCTTTACTTCCATTCATATCGAAGAATACGAATTGCAGGTGCGCGATACCAAACGGGGCTCCGAGGAGATCACCCGTGAGATCCCCAACGTCTCCGAGGAAGCGTTGCTGAATCTCGATGAGAACGGCATCGTTCGCGTGGGTTCCGAGGTCGAAGCCGGCGACGTCCTGGTGGGCAAAGTCACGCCCAAGGGCGAAACCGAGCTTTCTCCTGAGGAGCGGCTGCTGCGGGCCATTTTCGGTGAAAAGGCAGGTGATGTTCGTGACGCCAGCCTCAAGGCGCCCCCCGGTATGAAGGGTGTGATCATTAAGACCCGGGTGTTCAGCCGCAAGGAGCGCACGGAAGAAGCCAAAAAACAGGATAAGCTCCAGATATCTGAGATCAAGAAGCACTTCAACAAGCAAACACACAACATCGTCACACTGCGCAGCCGGCGGCTGGGGGAATTGCTTGACGGAAAAACATCACAGACAATTCGTTCCGCCGTTGACAACAGTGTTCTGATCCGGGCCGGGCACAAGTACAAAGCGGATTTCTTTGCCGAATTCGATCTGGATAACGCCGTGGCGCCGTCGGGCTGGTGTACCGATGAAGCCGCCAGCAAGCGCGTGAACAGCATCATTGCGGAGGCGGCGCAGCTTATCGAGACCAGGAAACAGGCGATGGAAGTTGAGGTTGACAAAGTTGTCCGCGGCGCGGAGTTGCCGCCGGGCGTCAAGCAGCTTGTCAAGGTCACCATCGCTATCCGCCGCAAAATATCGGTGGGGGACAAGATGGCCGGCCGCCACGGCAACAAGGGTGTCGTGTCCAAGATCGTGCCCATAGAGGATATGCCGTATATGGCGGACGGCACGCATGTGGATGTTATCCTGAATCCGCTGGGAGTGCCCTCACGAATGAACGTGGGCCAGATCCTTGAAACCCACCTGGGTTGGGCGGCCAAGAAGCTCGGCGAGTATATCGCCACACCGGTTTTTGAAGGCGCCGATATTGCGGAAATCAAGAAGAAACTGAAAGAGGCCGGTCTTCCTGAGGATGGCAAGACGACGTTGTATGACGGCCGCAGCGGCGATCCCTTCGACAATCCGATCACGGTCGGTCATATCTACATGTTGAAATTGTCCCACCTGGTGGACGATAAGATTCATGCGCGTTCGATCGGGCCGTACTCGCTGGTTACCCAGCAGCCTTTGGGCGGCAAAGCCCAGTTCGGCGGGCAGCGTTTCGGAGAAATGGAAGTATGGGCGCTGGAGGCTTACGGAGCGGCCCATACTCTCCAGGAGATGCTTACGGTCAAGTCGGACGATGTCACTGGACGCAGCCGGGTGTACGAAGCTATAGTGAAAGGGGAGAACCCCCCCGAACCCGGCTATCCCGAGGCTTTCAACGTCCTTGTCAAGGAGTTGCAGGCGCTCGGTCTGGATGTCCGCCTGATTGAGGAATAGCCCGCGAGGAGTGAGGAGAAAAGCTGTCCCGCCCACGGCGGAGACAGGTGAGACTATAAGGAGTGAGCCATGGTCGATATGATGGATAACAGACCAGGCAAGAAGCCTGTCGATTTCTCAGCGATCCAGGTGCAGATGGCTTCCCCGGAGACCATCCTTTCCTGGTCCTACGGTGAGGTCACCAAGCCTGAAACCATCAACTACCGGTCATTCAAGCCGGAACGGGACGGCCTTTTCTGCGAGCGCATATTCGGTCCCGTCAAGGACTGGGAGTGCAACTGCGGCAAGTACAAGCGCATTCGTTTCCGCGGGATCGTGTGTGACCGTTGCGGTGTTGAGGTGACTCAGTCCAAGGTCCGCCGCGAGCGGATGGGCCACATCAAGCTGGCCGTTCCGGTCTCCCACATCTGGTACTTCAAGTCGCTTCCTTCCCGGATCGGCCACCTCCTGGATCTGTCCATTCGGCAGCTTGAAAAGATACTCTACTACGAGTCGTACCTGGTGATCGACCCCGGCAACTCTTCGTACGAGATCGGGGATGTCCTTACCGAGGAGGAATTCATCGATCTGGAGGAAGCCGGCAAGACGTTTGACGCCCGCATGGGAGCCGAGGCGGTGCGAGAAATCCTCAAACAGATCGATATCGAGGAGGTCGCGGTCACTCTGCGGGCACAGGCCAAGGTGGAGACGTCGGTTCAACGGAAGAAGGATGTTCTGAAGCGGCTGCGGATTATCGAATCCTTCCGCCAGTCGAACAATCGTCCGGAATGGATGATACTGAACGCCATCCCGGTTCTGCCGCCGGACTTGCGGCCGCTGGTGCCGCTTGAGGGCGGTCGCTTTGCCACCTCCGATCTCAACGATCTCTACCGCCGGGTCATCAACCGCAACAATCGGCTCAAGAAGCTGATTGATATCATGGCGCCCGATGTGATCCTGCGCAACGAGAAACGCATGTTGCAGGAGGCGGTCGACGCCCTGTTTGACAACGGCCGGCGGACCTATTCCGTCCGCGGCGACTCGCGCCGTCCGTTGAAATCGCTCTCGGACCTGCTGAAAGGGAAGCAGGGCCGCTTCCGGCAGAATCTGTTGGGCAAGCGGGTCGACTATTCCGGCCGGTCGGTTATTGTCGTCGGTCCGGAGTTGAAATTGCATCAGTGCGGCCTGCCGAAGAACATGGCCCTGGAGTTGTTCAAGCCCTTCATCATCATGAAACTGGAAGAGAAGGGCTACGTTCAGACAGTCAAGTCGGCCAAGAAACTGGTGGAGAAAGAAAGGCCGGAGGTCTGGGACATTCTCGAGGAAATCATTGAAGATCATCCGGTGATGCTCAACCGCGCCCCCACGTTGCACCGGTTGGGGATCCAGGCCTTTTACCCCGTGCTGGTGGAAGGCAAGGCCATTCGCCTGCATCCGCTCGTCTGTGCCGCTTTTAACGCGGACTTCGACGGGGACCAGATGGCTGTTCACGTGCCGCTCTCATTCGAGTCGCAGCTTGAGGCGCGAATCCTGATGCTGTCTACGAACAACATCCTCGTGCCCTCCTCCGGCCGGCCGATTGCGGTTCCCTCACAGGATATCGTGCTCGGCTGTTACTACCTGACAAAAGTGAAAGAGGGCGACTGCGGCGAAGGTATGAATTTCGCCTCTCCCGAGGAGGCGCAGGCAGCTTATGACGGCAAGCATGTCGGACTGCACGCTCTTGTAAATATCCGAATAAACGGTCAGATCGTGAAGACAACTCTGGGGCGCCTGTTTTTTAACAACATATTGCCCATAGGTGCCTCGTTCTTCAATGATACCGCCAACAAGAGCAAGCTGGCCAACCTCGTCGGAGACGCCTACTGGCATCTGGGTCAGGATGAAACGGTCGCTTTCCTTGATCGCCTGAAGTATATCGGGTTCGAGTACGCGACATTGGCGGGGATCACGGTGTCCATTGACGACCTGGTCATCCCCGGCGAGAAGGAGAAAATGATCGAGGCGGCTCGTGCTGACGTGCGCAAGATTCAAAAGAGGTACGAGCGCGGGGTCATCACCAACGGCGAGCGGTACAACCAGGTTATTGATACCTGGACCAGGGTCACCAACGACATCTCCAGTGCCATGTTCGACAACCTGGCTGCCCAGAAGAAAGGCTTCAACCCGGTGTTTATGATGGCCGACTCAGGGGCCCGAGGTTCCAAGGAGCAGATCCGTCAGCTGGCCGGCATGCGCGGACTCATGGCTCGACCGCAGAAGAAGATCACCGGCGGCGTGGGGGAGATCATCGAAAACCCCATTGTGGCCAATTTCCGTGAAGGTTTGACGGTGCAGGAATACTTCATCTCGACTCACGGCGCCCGCAAGGGACTGGCTGATACCGCTCTGAAGACGGCCGATGCCGGGTACCTGACCCGCCGGTTGGTGGATGTTGCTCAGGATGTGATTGTCCGGGAGCTCGATTGCAACACGATCATGGGACTTGAGGTCTCCGCGCTGAAGGAAGGTGAGGAGGTAATCGTCTCCCTCAGCGACCGAATCCTGGGCCGTGTTTCGCTGGAAGACATCTACGACCCGATTACGGACGAGAGAATTGTTGAAGCCGGTCAGGAGATTAGAGAGGCTGAGGCCGTGGCTATCGAAGAGGCGGGTATCGATATGGTCCGAATCCGTTCGGTTCTTACCTGCGAGTCGCGACGCGGAGTGTGCGCCAAGTGCTACGGACGTAACCTCGGCAACATGAAGATGGTGGAAATCGGCGAAGCGATCGGAGTCATAGCGGCGCAATCAATCGGAGAACCCGGCACGCAGTTGACGCTCCGGACGTTCCATATCGGCGGTACGGCTGCTCGTATTGCAGAGCAGTCGCAGGTGGACGCCAGATACGCGGGTACCCTGAAACTGGAAAACGTGAAGCTCGTCGAGCGCGAAGACAAGACGACCATGGTAATCAGCCGCGACGGAGTCGGTGAGGCTCATATCATCGACGACAAGGGACGCGTCAGGACCAGACTCAAGGTCCCCTACGGGGCCCATCTTCTCCTTCCTGACGGCGTGACGGTCAACAAGGGCAATGTGATTTTCGAATCCGATCCTTACACCGGAATCATCCTTTCGGAGAGAGCCGGTAAGGTCCGATTCAAGGACATTGAGCCCGATGTGTCCGTCCGCGAGGCAATCGATAATCAGACCGGCCTGATCCAGTTGATCATTATCGACACCAAGGAAAAGAACATGTTCCCCACTATCCTCATTGAGGATTCCCGGGGCAAGACGCTGGGCAGCTATCGCATTCCGACCGATGCCCAGCTCCAGGTCGCTGAAGGTCAGTCGGTTGTGGCCGGTGATACACTGGTGAAAATGCCGCGCGTTATCTCGAAATCACGCGATATTACCGGCGGTCTGCCTCGCGTAGCGGAACTGTTTGAGGCTCGCCGTCCTCACGATCCGGCGGTGATTTCGGAGATCGAGGGGTACGTGGAGTTCGGCAAGGTCGTCCGTGGCCAGCAGCAGATCATCGTCAAGGGTGAACAGGACGAGACCAGGGACTATCTCGTGCCCCACGGGAAACACCTGATGGTTCACGACGGCGATCGGGTCCAGGCCGGTGATCGTCTGTGTGAGGGCGCCATCGACCCCCACGACATCCTTGCCATTCTCGGTGTGTATGAAGCCCAGGCCTACCTCGTGAACGAAATCCAGGAGGTCTACCGCCTTCAGGGTGTACGCATTAATGATAAACATATTGAAATAATCGTCCGACAAATGATGCAAAAGGTTCAGATTGAATATGTTGGAGATACGAATTTCCTCGAGGGTGAACGAGTTGACAAGATGAAATTCTCCGAGGAAAACGCCAGGGTGATCGCCGAAGGGGGCGAACCCGCCACGTCGATGCCCTTGCTTCTGGGCATTACCCGCGCGTCTCTTTCTACCGAGAGTTTCATCTCGGCGGCATCATTCCAGGAGACGACCAAGGTTCTTACCGAGGCGGCCGTTGCGGGCAAGGTCGACTACCTGGTCGGTTTGAAGGAGAATGTCATTATCGGTCACTTGATCCCGGCCGGCACCGGCGTCGATCACTACCGAAACCTCAAGGTCGTCCGCGACGAAGAAGAGGGCGAGGACGAGATTGCGGCTGTGCCCGTGGAAACCGAGGACAACAGAATAACCATAGCCGACATTTTCAACAAAAACGCTTGACAGAAAGGGCATAATTGGATAGCATGCAAGTCTGTTTGAGAAATCCGGCGTGGCCGGTTGAAGGATGATCAGGAGTTGTATTGCCGACTATAAACCAGTTGATTCGCAAGGGTCGCAAGCGGGTTGCAGAGACGACGAAAACACCCGCCCTGAAATCGTGTCCGCAGAAACGCGGTGTCTGTACGCGGGTTTATACATCCACGCCGAAAAAGCCTAACTCGGCGTTGAGGAAGGTGGCGCGAGTACGCCTGACCAACCAGATGGAGGTTACGGCATATATACCCGGGGAAGGACATAACCTGCAGGAGCACTCGATTGTCCTGATTCGCGGTGGACGTATCAAGGACCTGCCGGGTGTTCGCTATCACATAATCCGCGGGACCATGGACACCTCCGGCGTGGCCGACAGGAAATGCAGCCGTTCCAAGTACGGCACCAAGAAGCCCAAAGCATAGGTAGCGGAAGAGAGCTATGTCGAGACGGATCAGAATAGTGAAGCGCCAGGCGCTGCCGGATTACAGATTCGGAGACAAATTGGTGACTCAGTTTGTCTCCTGTCTGATGAAAAGAGGCAAACGGGCGACGGCAGAGCGAATCATATATAATGCCATTGATACTGTCGAGAAGAAAACCGGCCAGGAAGGTCTGGAGATGTTTCGCAAGGCGGTCAACAACGTCAAACCGGTTCTGGAAGTGAAATCCAGGCGCGTCGGCGGCGCCACCTACCAGGTTCCGGTGGAAGTCCGGGCTAACCGCAGGACGGCGCTGGCGATCCGGTGGATGATTGCCTACTCGGCCGCTCGAAGCGGTAAGAGCATGGCGGAGAAACTGGCGGCGGAGATTCAGGCCGCAGCCAACAACGAAGGCGCATCGATCAAGAAGAAGGAGGATACGCACAAGATGGCCGAGGCCAACAAGGCCTTTGCCCACTTCAGATGGTAGATGTGTCTTCGCTTGAACAGGTTGGCGGACGCAGGCGACTCAGGATAACAACCCTTTAGTCTCGAAAGGGATCACGGTGACGTAAACCCGCGATACCACGGCAAGTTGTCGACTTGGTTGTTCTATCCCTGCTGAATCGAATAACCGGGCGTTTCGCTACCCCAAGGCGTGTAACGCATGCGTTTTTCGCGCGAGTGATCAGACAGGGACTTTTTTGTGTTAAGTGATATGAAACTGGACCACGTCAGAAATATCGGTATTATGGCTCACATCGATGCCGGCAAGACCACCACCACGGAGCGGATCCTGTTCTATACGGGAAAAACGCACCGGATGGGGGAGGTGCATGAAGGTTCGGCCACGATGGACTGGATGGAGCAGGAAAAGGAGCGCGGCATAACTATAACCTCCGCCGCGACCACCTGTTTCTGGCGGGATCATACTATTAATATCATCGATACTCCCGGGCACGTTGACTTCACGGTCGAGGTTGAACGGTCGCTGCGCGTTCTCGACGGCGCGGTGGCTCTCTTCTGCGCCGTTGGCGGCGTCGAGCCGCAGTCGGAGACGGTCTGGAGGCAGGCTGACAAGTATGGTGTTCCGAGGATTGCCTACATCAATAAGATGGACCGTACCGGGGCCAGTTTCGCCGACACGATCAACGCCATGAACAAACGATTCGCCACCAGGTGCGTGGCCATAGCCATTCCGGCCGGCGAAGGCGAGATGTTCAGTGGTATCATCGACCTGATGGAGATGAAGTTCCGGGTGTTTCACGAGGACTCCCAGGGGACTACGTTCGATGACCTGGAGGTGCCTTCCGACATGCGACTGGTGGCCAACGAGTACCGTGAGAAGCTGCTTGAAGCGGTGGCGGAATACGATGACCAGCTCCTGGAACAATTCCTCCGTGACCAGGAACTGGATCCGGCCCGGGTAATGCAGGCAGTCCGAAAGGCTACTATTGCGTCCGATATGGTGCCCGTGCTGTGCGGCTCGTCGTTCAAGAATAAGGGCATTCAGAAACTGCTGGACGCTATCGTGGATTTCCTGCCCTCGCCGCTGGATCTTCCGGCCGTGAAGGGGTATGTGCCGGGGCGTCCGAACAAGGTGGTGGTGCGGCGGCCCGATTCCACCGAACCGACCGCGGCGCTGGCGTACAAGATAGTGACCGACCCGTTTGTGGGGAGACTGACCTATATCCGCGTGTATTCGGGCTCCATCGCGGCCGGTTCTTATGTGCTGAACACGAGATGCGGCAAGAAGGAACGCATCGCCCGCTTGCTGCGCATGCATTCCAACAAGCGGGAGGATATCAAGACCGCCGAAGCCGGTGATATCGTCGCCGCCATTGGTCTGCACCACACTACTACCGGAGACACCCTTTGCAGCACCAAGCAACCCGTGATTCTGAAGAGCATGACTTTCCCGGTGCCGGTCGTCTCCGTAGCCATCGAGCCGAAGACCCAGGCCGACCAGGACAAACTGTCGGATGCCCTGTCCCGGCTGGCCGAAGAAGATCCCACTTTCCAGGTCAGACATGACCAGGAGACCGGCCAGACCATTATCAGCGGCATGGGGGAGTTGCATCTTGATATCCTGACCGACCGCCTCATCCGCGAGTTCAAGGTTGCCGCTTCGGTGGGTCGTCCGTCGGTGGCCTACAAGGAGGCCATCACGGCCGCAGTGGAGTGCGAGGGCAGGTTTGTGCGCCAGACCGGCGGCAGGGGGCAATACGGACATGTCAATCTCCGTTTGCGTCCCACTCAGGACGGCGCTGATTTCCGATTTGAGAACAAAATCATTGGCGGGGCCATCCCCAAACAGTATATTCCGTCGGTCGAGAAGGGCGTCAGAGAGGCCATGAGCGGTGGCGTCCGCATGGGCTACCCGCTGATCGGCATTCACTGCGAGTTGTACGACGGTAGCTATCACGATGTCGACTCGCACGAAAACGCCTTTCGCATTGCCGGTTACATGGCTCTGCAGGACGGCGCCAGGAAGGCCGGCCCGGTGCTGCTGGAGCCGATTATGGATGTGGAAGTGGTGGTTCCTGAAGCGTACTTGGGCGCGGTGGTCGGTGATCTCAATACGCGCCGGGGAAAGATAAACGGAATGGTTCCCCGCGGCGAGGGTACTGTTATCGCCGTTACCGTTCCTCTGTCGGAGATGTTCGGATACGCTAATACGCTACGCAATCTGTCTCAAGGACGGGCGGTTTTCTCGATGGAGTTCTCCAAGTATCTGCCGGTTCCTGAGGAAGTGACACAGAAGATATTTGAACAGGTGAAGACATAACGGAGGAAGTCAGAGAGCATGGCCAAGGAGAAGTTTGAGCGGACGAAGCCGCACGTGAATGTGGGGACGATAGGTCACGTTGATCATGGGAAGACGACGTTGACGGCGGCGATGACGATGGTGCTTGCTCGCAAGACGGGCACCCAGGTTCGGTCGTTTGATTCGATTGACAATGCTCCTGAGGAGCGAGAGCGCGGGATAACGATAGCGACGGCGCACGTGGAGTATGAGTCGGACAAGCGTCATTATGCCCATGTGGATTGTCCC
>Ga0114922_10003279_pt1 | contig 15125 bp, 14 predicted proteins | sample AartaG_FD_100975 | JGI IMG/M metagenome (GOLD analysis project Ga0114922, IMG submission 100975) | Deep subsurface microbial communities from Aarhus Bay to uncover new lineages of life (NeLLi) - Aarhus_00045 metaG | ecosystem: Environmental > Aquatic > Marine > Oceanic > Sediment | place...
CTGGAGCAGGCTGGTTGAGGATCCTGTTCCGGGCCATCCACCCGACCCAGTCGTTTCCCCGGGCGATGATGGACTCGGGATCTGTGTGGAACGGCTCTGAACACAGCATGTCCTCAAGCTCGCAGAGCACTTCTGATGTCCAACCATCGCGAGGTAAGCCTGGTGTCGCATGGCGCACAATGCAGTTATATCGAAGCTCGTCGATGAACCGGGGGCCCAGAACATCCGGAGGATGCTCCTGAACGATGACTGGTAATATGCTCGCCTCGCCTTCCGCTCCCACGAGGAGAGTAGCGGCAGCATCGGGAGGCGGGACAGCGTTTGCGAACTCCTCTGAACCAGTCAGGTCTATGACGTTACCCTTCTCGACGATGCCTTCGCCCTGTGACTCCTTTCGCAACAGGAAGTGACCGTCATCTTGGTGAACCTGCAGGCGGTCGCCGATTGACAAGCCCAGAGAGCGAATAGTCTGCCCGGTGACCTTAAAGGCGCCGTTTCTTATCCGTATCGCCTCCAATGGCTGTATATGAGCCCTCTCCAGCTCTCGACCCATCAGCCGGGCCCAGCCATTCACATCGGTTATTTCCATTTCTACCGCCTCCCCTTTTTTGACAAGGTACTGTAAAAAATTTCACCACAGAGGCGCGGAGAGCCAAGAGAAAGCCAGAAGTCCAGAGGGCCGGAAAGCCGGCTTTCTGGCCTTCCGGTTCTCCTCTATCCGCTTTGCACTCGCTTCCACGCTTCCACGCTCCCTCGTTTTCTCACTTTCTCATCCCCGGGGATGCCCACCGAATCCGCGCGACATTGCCGACACAGCCGAAACTGACTGATAATCCGTTCGCAGCGAAACCGCGTCCAGCGAAGCTCGTTACAAGAGGCGGCCTCCAGGTGTTTGAACCTGCCCAGCGGGATCAGCGGAGTGATATTCTGGATGTAAGCACCAAGGCTCTTTGCTGTCCCTGCCACCTCTTCGAGATGCATATTATCGTTGATCCCGGGTATAAGGATGCTGTTGACCTTAACGATAAGACCCAGGCTCACTGCCCTCTTTATGCCATCCAACTGATTACCCAGAAGCATCTTCGCCGCTCTGGCGCCCTTGACCGTCTCACCATTATACTTGACATGGGAGTAAATTCTGGCGCCGATCTCCGGATCGACGGTATTGAGCGTCACGGTTACTGTTCGGACGCCCAGATCCCGCAGCCGTTCAGCGTACTTCGGGAGCAGGAAGCCGTTGGTGCTAAGACATAGCATCAGTTCAGGATAGCTGTGGTGAGTAAGCCTCAGCGTTTCAAAAGTCTCTGGATTGTAAAGCGGTTCACCCGGTCCCGCGATCCCGGCCACTGTGAGATCAATATCCTGAATATATTGCGCAACTTTTGAAAGCGCCTCTTCTGGTGTCAGGATTGCATCCGCAACAGCGGGTCGATAGCTGTGATAGGTCATCCCGCCGATCTGCCGTTCGCAGTAGTTGCAGCCCAGGTTGCATTCTGGAGCCACCGGCAGGTGAATCCGGCCGTACCTGAAGTGAGCCGAGTGGGAGTAGCAGGGATGCTTTTCCAGTTCCGCCAGCACGGTGTTTTCAGTCATTTTGTGCTCCGTCCGTTAGTGCTTTCTTCAGCACCGTCATCGCTCTGGCAGTAACCCATTTGGACGGTTTACCCTTTTTGGGGAACAGCTTGCGCATCCGCTTGCAGTTAGAGTGACCCTCAGGATATGGCCCCTGTCTCTCCAGCCATCGTCCGTCGTCTTCTTGAAGCTCCAGGACGTTACCCAGCCACCCCTTTAGCGGCTCCTCGTCGGCATCGAAACCCAGGTCGAGACAGATCTCTGCAAGTTTAGTGTCGTCGATCCAGAAGTTCCAGAACTGCGGGTAACTGAGCCATCGGCCGTAATCAGAGTTGGATGCCACTGCTCTTGTCAGGAACTCGATCCCCTTTTGAGCCACCTGTGTCCCGACGAACTTCCCAGTGGCCGCTACGCCCCACATCACGTTCGCTGTACCGTTCAGGCAGCCTCCCGGAACAGGATTGCAGCCGGTTTTCACTCCCACCCAGCCACCTCCGGACATCTGGTTCCTCTCGATCCAGTCGTAGATTAGTTCCAGCCGGGGATCATCTCCCATTCCAAACTGGTGCATGAAGCGGATGACCAGCCCTATATCATAAGGCCCATAGGCACAGTTACCGGGATCGTGCCCTGGGAATCCGCCGTCATCCCGCTGCGTCTTCAGGACAGCTTCTACGCCTTTGACGATGCGCTCATCATCCGCGGTGAGACCAAGATCACCAAGCAGCGTAAGCTGATATACAGTCGAGGTGTAGTGAGGCGCGTGCATATTGTCGGGATTCTCCCAATGCCCCTCCGGTTTCTGCTGACGGAAGACTTCCTGAACTACATCGCTTTCCGATGCCCGTTGGCGCGCTGCCTCAACTTCCCCGGGAGACGCATCTACCAGGTCGCGCAGAGTCCAGTAGCGCACCACCGGATTGTCATCCTCCATCAGCCACCCGGTGGGATCGGCCTTCAGTATATCTTTCCAATCCTGCTTCTTTTCCATCAGTATCTCCTCCGTATTATATTGGATAGAAGTGCGTTCGAGAGCCATAATTCTAGCGCGCAGTTATCACCCACTCAGCCGCTTTGCCTGCCTTACGCGACAGTATGGAATTCAGCCATCCCACGTGGTGTTGAGCATGGCGGATATTGTAGATCAGGCGGTGAGCCAGCGTTGGCCCTGTCCACGGGAAGTTATTTTTTCCCTCAAGTTGCTCGACAGTCAGGCTGCTGAGCACAGCGTCGCATTTCTCACTGACCTGCTCCAGATACTCCAGGATCTGCTGTCGCGAGGGTGTTGTAGCAGGTATATGCTTGAGATTTGTGGCTTCACCTCTCACAAACGCGGGCGTCCGGGAGTCTTCTGGGGAATCGGTAAGATAGAAATACACAGCCCCGATAGTGTGATACGCCTGCTGCCAGAAGGGCGGCTCGTCTGTCCGCTCATTCCACAAAGAATCGGGACAAAGCTCGATTGCTTTACGAACCATCTGAAAAACCGCCCGGTAATCGTTGCGGCAAATATCCAGAAACAATGAATCTTTCATAGAAGTCTCTCCTCTGGTTATTTAAACACCAAGACACGAAGTCACTAAGGCACAAAGGGAACATGAGACATCAGACATGGAGCGTAAGACATAACTCAAGTCTCATGTCGGGATGGTTCGTTTTTCATTTGAATTAAGGTAACACTTCATAACACCGTTGAAAAATCCCCCTAACCCCCTTTACAAGGGGGAAAATGACATTCCCCCTTGTAAAGGGGGTTAGGGGGATTTTCGAGTGCCAGAGATCATAACTGTTATCCTAATTGTGAACCATTCCCTCATGCCTAATGTCTGAAGTCTATTCCTCCGCGTTTATCAGCGTTATGGAATCTGCGTAAATCAGCGGGCCATTCCTTTTCCTATCGCCAATGCACCCTTGTCAGCCCTCGCCGTCTAAGTTCAGCGTTTATCTCGCCTATGTGCTGACGGTTATGCTGCAATAGATACAATGCCCGATCCAGGAAACTGCTTCCGTCCAAAGAAACTCGCTGTCAGTTGATAAAAGGTCGGGGTCGCTCATTCCCCGCAGCCAGGCGTCTACACGCTCCTGGACTTCCTCCAGATAGGCCAGTGCCTGTTCCTTAGTTGGCAACTGTTCAGTCGTTGCGCCTTCCCAGTCCGCTCCGAAGCGATGTCCCCACTCAAATCCCTTCGGTGTCTTTCCTGAAAGGAACTCGGCCGCCTCAAACACGTGGTAAGCCAGCCGGGCCGGGATGAGGTAGCCATCATCACCCGATCTCCAGTGTTCCTCAGGTATGTCATTTATAGCGCTTCGATACATCTCCCACGTCCGCGCAAAGGCCCTGGACAATGATTCTGCAATAGTCATCTATTGTATCCCTCCATCATCGTTTATCAGCGTTATGGAATCCGCGCACATCAGTGGGTCATTCCTCTCCTACCGCTGCAGAACATCCAGGAAACCATAAGTTTTAAGTGCCGTGAGGATCATATAAGTGCTTTCTTCCTTTGTGGGCACCGGGATCGGCTTCTTTGGATCTGACCGAAGAGGCTCTTCCTGCCAGAACCCATCTGGCCTCTGCTGACGAGCGAGAAGCGGGACAGTTCGCAGCGCCATATATGCCGACAGTGGATGTCTGAAACGGGATAGAAGCAAGAAGAAGAACGACGTATAATTACCAGTCCAGTCTCCCAACCAGCCCTGACGTCTGGAGCAGTGCATTGCCCCCATGGTCTCCAGGTTGGAGCCATGATAAGCGGGGTGATACGACAATGCTCTATGGACGGACAGAGGACAGTCCCCGGAACCTTGATCAGCAGTACGCGCTACCAGTGTTTCCCTATCTCCGAGCGAAAGGCCTTTGTAGCGATGGTTGCACACCATTTCCAGAAGGTCTGCCCGCTCCAACCCCACACTCCCGGGGCTGCGGCCCTTAATTGAGACAGGAACGGTAGTGAAATCAACTGGCGCCGTGGAAGCCTCATGATAAATATTAGCCACGAAGTAACCACAGCCGCACCAGCCCCCACCCGGGCCCATTGCAAGCAAAGTGTTGATAGCCTTAATCACGCGCTCTTCATCATGCAAGCCACATCGCAGAAGCGCCTCAAGAGCAATAGCCGTTGACCACGTGAGTTTCAACTCGCAATACGCGTTGGACGCGCCGAAGACATCTTTATTTTCCATGAAGAAGCGGCGTTGAGCGGCAGTGGAAGTTCGACTTCCCCGCTTTCTCGATCCGCTCTCCTGCTGGGCTTTCCAACCGCTGAAGCTCTCAGCAGTTTTCTCGGAGAACATGAAAAGTCCGGGGAGTCCCAACGGTTCTCTGGCTTTGAGTAACCAGTTTGCGGCTTTTTCAACCGGCGGATCCTCGATGGTGGCTCCGATCTCCAGTAATCGAATCAATTTGAACGCAGTGTGCGCCGCGCTATCCTGCCAGCTTCCGTTATCCTGCTGGTCTTCGCAGACCCGCTTCCTGTAACCCTCGGCGAAGGACTCATCGGCTTTGGTTAAGCCATCCAGAAATTCCTTTCTGGCCAGAAACCCCAGCCTGCCGTCCATATCCTTGAAAGGCGCAACCGGATCATAGGGAAATCCGGGTATAGCCGAAAGCAGCCTGTCTATGGCGTCATAGGTGAATTGATTAAGTTCTGTGTTGTTCCAGTATGTCCTCTCAACCCGGTCAACCTCAAACCTGTCAACAGCCATGCACGCCGGGACGTGGGTAGGCTGCTCCACAAGCTCAAGCTTTTTGAGGTAGTATCGACCGTCCCTCTCAGTTATACATATCGCATTGCCATTTCCTGAAGCCAGCCTGTCCCTGGCCCAATCCGGGATCGGCGCCTTGGGCCCTCCATCTACCTCGGGCACGATCTCGATCTCTTCTCCTTGCTTGATGCCGATGCCACCGAATTCTGAGAAGTGATTCTGCCAGTCTTCTTTCTTAATGCTCAAAGTGCGGGGGAGCTTCCTCAAGACAATGATTACCGTTTCTTTGCCCGAAGGATGATCTTTTGAGAGAAGATCAACCCATTCTTTGTCAGATAACTGCATTTGCATTTCCCTCCCTGATGATCTACATTCTGCAAATTTTCACCGCAGAGGCACAGAGATCGCAGAGGAAACACGGAGAAAAAATGGATTCCGATTGCGCTCTTGTCTATAGTTTCGCAGTTTTCCATTGGCTGTAAACTGAAGTCTGATGCGGGTTTCCGTTATGTAGAGACACGACATGTCGTGTCCCTACAAAGCCGCATGAATGCTGGATTTCTCCGAAAACTGCAAAAGTATAGTTAAAACATGCTCTTGGGAACGGGCAGGTCTTCGAAAGCCTCAATTGCCATATTAATATGCTCCTGCCCGCCTCTCAGGCAGAAGCCCAGATGTCCGGGGAAAAGCGCATCAACGCCCAGGCCAGCAAGCTTCTTAATACTCTGGCAATAGTCCTGCACTGATGATCCCGGTGCGTTCAGCAAGCTGATGAAACCTCGCAGAAAGACCGTATCGCCGGTGAAAAGACAGGTTACCTCGTCCATCCCTTCCATAAGATAGCATATCGAGTCCCTGCTATGTCCGGGAGTCTTTATAGCTCTGAGCCGCAGGTCGCCTACCCCTATCGTCTGCCCGTCTTCCAATTCCACGTCCACCTCGCATGGCTGGAGATGGTAATCTGGTGGATACCATCCCGCCGACCGCGCGAATGTGAGGCCAGTTCCTTCCTCGTCTCCCCTTCTCAGTAGATCCGCTGCCTCTGATGATGCAATGACAGATACTCCCAACTCAGATTTGAGAGCAGCGCAGCCGCCGGAGTGATCCGCGTGGGCGTGAGTGAGCAAGATTTTGGATATGTCTTCGATCCTGTACCCTTCAGTTGCCGCGTTATCCAGCATCTGCTGAATGTCGATCCCTGCGCCAGCGTCGATCAGGGCGATCTCATGGCCTCCGTGGACCAGGTACACATGACAGTCATACTCGTTGGATATCCCCAGACCGTTCCTGCCGCTCCCGATTATGTGAACTCCGTTCACGATTTTCATCTTGCAGCCCTCCTTTCCAGAAGACCATTTCGGATATTGGAATCGCACCAACCGCCATACTCTCGCCTCAACTCCAGCAGGTTATCACATGCGGTAATCACCCGTTTGTCGTTCTCAAAACCAAGACTGATAAGCGCTTTCAGAGCCGCACCCGTCTGGATCATAGGCAGATGCCTATAACATAAACCCACAGGATTCCATTCGGGCTTCTCCGCCAGCGCGCTTTTGAACTCGGCTCCCCGATCCTGGCTTGAGAACATGTAGTGTGCCACCACGACACCGCCCATATTCCCGGATAGCCTGTATACATCCTCCATGCATACGCTCAAAAGCCAATCTGCGCTTTTCTGAATGCGCGGATCGTCAATACCGATCCCCAGTTCCATAAGCTTCTCGATCTGATTTGACGTGCTTATTACTGTCCCGTTCCAGGAACCTGCCTCATCCTGCCCGGCGAAGATGTCGGATACCAGTTGCTCCTGCAGTTCCGCGTCGGTTGCTGGTGCAGCTCCCATAATGTTCCGCCGCACCACAAAACCGTAGTAATCATCTTCATCGCGGAATGAAAGGAAAGGGTCACGACGGAAGCGGCTTTCACTGAGAAGAGGCATCAGATGTCCTGAATGCTTCAGAGCTTTGAGGACACCATAGGAAATTCTTCTGGAATCTTTGATCTTCCACATACCCGTTGGCCTTTGAGTTCTCAGAAGACGATCAATCTCCGGTTCGAGAATAGCACGGGCGTTTTCCACGGGCATGATTGGAATAAAGCTGCAGTCCAGTTTCTTCTTGAAAAAGCTTTCAGCCATTCCCATCGCTTCTTCCATAATCCCATCCCGCTGTCTATATCGCGGGTGCATTGCCAGAGCTTGTATTGCTGCTATTGAACATCTCAAAGCATTTACCCCCTTTGTCTGCCTGTTGCGAAGTCGTCATAAGCAAGTTCCAGCTTCTCAGGAGGCGGGACAGGAATGTCCCGCCTATCGGGTTAACTGCTTTATGGGCGCAATCTGCCGAGTAAATCAAACTCTTTCAGCACTGAAACAATGTGATACGTTCCAAGCCGCCGACTGATAGGTCGCCTGGATTCCCCGCCGGAGAAACGTGAGAGTTCGTCGTGATACCATAGGCCATCCTCTTTTTGATTCTCTCTCAACCAGGGGATTGTTCTCAGTATTATGGTCTCTGCAAACCTTAATAGCGACGAATCTTCAAAGTTATGATCTCTCCTCGCGGTGCGAGTGACCTCAGCGATCCATCGGAAGATCCCGGCAGGAAAACCCTGGTTCCACTCTCCCAATGACGTTTGATAAAGGTGTAACTGGAACAGAGCGAATAACTCCGCAATGGTTCCAGGCCACGTTGGGAATTGTGATAGAGCACGGTTTGTCTTAGCCCAGCAGTCAGCGTTCTGCCAGTAGGTTCCAACTAGGGCAAAGTGGTCACTAACCCCAGTGTCCTTCCATTCATAAGGCACCCAGCCATTGGTATCCGCCAGATCCGGCCGGTGTGTTCCCGGGTAGTTCGGGTTACGGGCAAGAACGTAGAGATCGACTCCATCCCTCGCATATCCATAGGGAATGGATTTTAGCGCAATTTCATGTTCCTCTTGCCTTTGATTGAAATCCGGGATATTTCCCTTCAAATCTTCAATTTCTACGTCAAAATCGTTAATTCCCCAACATGCGCAGAAGTATCCGAACATTCCCCCAAGCTGAAGGATGGAGTTTGCGTAGTTTCTCACGCGCGGGTGGTCTGCATACCCACAGCGGCACAAGGCGTCGGCGGCAGTTGCCGAGGGATGAAGTATTGAGTCGCACAGCCCTGTAAAATGCCTCGCACACGTGGGAATAACTTGCTGCTGGTGGTCTGCCCGGACAAAGTCGCAGTCTTCGTCATCCACAGCGTCGTCCATGAATGAATCCCGCTCTGTCTGGCTCTCCCCCTTTTTAATCGCGTTCCACTCCTGCAAATGTTGTTCAGATCGCATCCACATCCCCGGTCTGCTCACAGGTTCCGGCCAGTCTAGTAACCATTGAGCGGCTTTCTGGATTTTTGCATCATCCGTTGGAACTTCGACTGAAATCGCGTGGAGAATACTATATGCAGTCTTCAATACGGAGTTTTCCCGGGAGCCATTCTCTGCCTGATCCGCAAAGATGGCGTTCACAAGCTCCCCACGCAAAGCCTCGTCGTCAGGAGCGGGTTGGTACAGGATCTCGTTCCTTACCTTCCAGGAGACCCAGTCCTGGCCATTTAGGAGTTCCTTCAGAGGATCATAGGAGAACGGTTTCAAGCAAATTAGTTCCTCCAGTTCCCGAAGTCTTTCAATGGTCCAATCTTCATACTTAAAGCCTTTGATAATATGGCGAACGATCGCGCGCGTTCCGACTGTGGACTCTTCAATCTCGTCAATGATTCGCGGCCCCAGGACATCCGGGTCATGCTCTTGCACACGCACTGGCACAAGCTCCAGGCGCTCACCGGTATCAAGTAAGATAGCGAAAACCGGATCCTCTTCAGGTAGCACTTCGCGAACTGCTTCGGGAAGCTTGAATTCCGCGACTCTGCCCTCGTTCCAGAAACTGGCTTCCTGCAGGGGATTCCCATCAGATACCTTCTGAAAAACGATGTGATTCCTGTTCAGTTGGATTCCGATCTTCGTTCCTGGCGAAAATCGGGAGTTCAAAGCTCCAGCGAACAGCTTCAGCTTTCCGTTCTCGATCATCACAGGCTGGAGCGGCTGGCCTTCTGATTTAGGAAGATCCCTTCCCATGAGTTGATCCCAGAGTCTCAGAGAGTAACAGTTTTCTTTCTTTTCAGTCATGATTCCCCATCCCTATAGTTCAGCTTTCATAAGCTTTCTTAGCAGCAAGCACAGCCGCGACGCGCTCGATCATATATGGACTGCCAAACGTGCCGTTCTTCCGCTGACGTGGCGCAAGAGTGGCCAATGCATCTTGAATGATGTCGCGCGCTACAGGTAAATCGAACGCGGCAATCGCCTGGACGAACGCAAAGAGGTTTAGTCTCTTCCAGTGCGCTTGCATAAGCCTGAGTGCCCGATCCGCATACTCGCTCTGTCTCAACTCCGGGTGCGAGCCCAGTGCGCGGACAGCATGAGTGGTGCAACTCGGATGGCCACCCAGGTTCCGACACCATCCTCCGCTCTCTCGCTGCGCGCCCAGGAGCGCGTTGATGGCCGGCTGGATCTTTTCATCGTGAGCATATCCAGCCCGGCAGAGAGCTTCGACAATATAGCATAGCGGAATCAGTCCCCACGCATAGCACGAACCCGGGCCCGGACGGTCGCGACTCGACCTGCGCACTCCCCGCACAGGTGATTTTGGCCCCAGAAGCGGCTCATACTCGCGGTAGAAATTCATCTCCCGCGCGCCCCAGGCCAGCACCTCCGGCTGATCGCGATCCTCGTAGGGGCCGAAGAATCCACATAAATCCCAGGGCGTCTGAAGGTTGCCAGGTTTGACTTCTCTTGCCTGTTCGTAACCCGGCTGGGATGTGAGGACTGACAAAAGGTACGATGCACCCATTTCGATCAGTCCCTTTGATCTGGTGGGCTTTAGATCATCCAGGAGATTAAGAACGCCCGCTGTCTTTATCGGGCTTTGCTGGAAACTGCCGTCCCGAAGTTGTTTCCCTGTGAGACTTCTTTCAATCGCGCAGACAGCCTTCTCATCGCCTTCGCGGTCCAGGTCTAGCAGTCGTCGGGCGCGAGCCGCCGGCAAACCCTCTTGGGCCATCAGCCAGGGAATTGGGTCATAAATCAGCATGATGTAATCCTGTCTACAATGCCGGCGTTCCTGCAAACCCAAATGATCAAAGCTTGCTGAAGTTGGTTGGTAAAGATTATTCTGCGGGATCACAAACACTTAACGTATGTTAATATTATACTAAACATACGTTAAGATTGTCAAGCGAAAAATGAGGGTTCACTTTTGACTATTGACTAATGCTGATCTTGATGATTCCACCTGAATCCTGGGCTATGTATAGAAAACCTTCCTGATCAATTGCTATCCCCTCCTGATCGCTTCCGGGGAAAGCGTACGATTTCACAATTTCCCCTGTCCTTGTAAGCTCGAAGAAGATATTGTTGGAATCGCTGATGACGTACAGGGATTAGCCTGAACGCGTCATATAAGTGGACCTTTTTCCCAGATAGCAATACAGTATTTCCAGCAGCCAAAGAACTCCAGAATCAAGATTATGGGGAGGGCTGGAACTATGAAAGTCAAGATTGAAATAATCCTGACTGATGATGATCATATCGAAGAAGGCAAAGGAATTCAAGTGGAAAATAGAGGTGCTCATACCCGAAGGCTTCCAGAACCTGGATCAGTGGGAACAGGATGTGCACAGGATAGGCTTAAAGTCAATGCGGGAGATGTTTAAGGGTGGATCGTGTTGACGGATGACATTTAGACCATTTGATACTAAGGTAAATCATGTCTTCTGGGGAAAACTACTTGCCAGAGATGGCAGGAAGTGGTATAGTTGCCAGAAGGATCAATAGTTTGAGAAAGGCAAATATCCCGCTCAACTCTTATTTTGGGTGACGCATAATGAATGTTATCATAGGAGGGGGCTAGTATGTCCATAATATCACTTGGGGAGCCCATCGCCCAGGGCAGTGTCGCTGACATTTACAAATGGGGCGAAGATCAGATCCTAAAGCTTTTTCATGACTGGGTCCCGGCCTATGGAGTGGAACATGTAGCCCGGATGGCCCGTGCGGTTCATGCAGTTGGACTGCCTGTTCCCGCGGTTGGGGAAGTCATCGAGGTAAGTGGCCGTCTCGGGCTGATCTACGAGCACATAGAGGGCGGTACTATGGCAGATGACTTGCTGGGAACACCTGAAGCAAAGCCCGAGAAGGTTCTCCAATTGGCTCACATCTTTGCTGAACTGCATGTTGATATACACTCCTGGGGCAATGTTCCGGAGTTGCATTCCCAACAGCAACAATTGGAAAGAGTCATCCGCGAGGTTGATGTTTTGCCCCGCGACCTGAAGGAGGCGGCACTGAAAGCCCTCTATGAAATGCCCGACGGTGACTGCCTATGTCACGGTGATTTTCATCCATACAATATCCTGATGTCCCCACGAGGGTCGGTCGTCATTGATTGGAACAACGCCAGTATCGGTAATCCTGTAGCAGATGTGGCCCTAAGTGTATTGATATTGTCAGGTGTTTCTGTATTGGAACCGTCGTATCACTCTCTAATCGATCAGTTCGACAAGGCATACCTGAAACGCTACTTTGAGCTTCTGCCTGACGATCAACAGCAGTTGGTTGCTTGGAGACCAGTGATGGCGGCAGTGCGTTTGACTGAGAACATTCCCGGGCTTCAAGAGTGGTTGCTAACCCAGATCAGGACCGGGTTAGCTCTGTATGATTGACAGGGACTCGTCGGTTAGCCTACTTATCGGGCTTGCTGAAGAACGGCATGATCAGCATCCAGGGCAAGGTCAGATATCTGGCGTTCCGATACAGGGCAAGACCAATAGTCATGCCTTTGTGTCCTGCTTCGGGCTGGCTTCGATAGGTGCCAAACAAACGATCCCACCAGGGCAAGCTGAAGCCATAGTTATTGTTCGATTCACGCATTATTATGGAATGATGCACGCGATGCATGTCAGGAGTGACCACAAAGAGCCGCAGAACTTTGTCGATGCCGAGAGGGATATAGACGTTACTGTGATTGAACATTGAAGTGGCATTTAACACAACCTCGAATATAAGCACTGCCAGGGCAGGCGGGCCAAGCAATGCCACCGTCGCTAGTTTGAGCCCCAGGGACAGTATGATCTCGATTGGATGGAAACGCAGTCCCGATGTAACGTCAAGGTCCAGATCTGCATGGTGCACCCTGTGAATACGCCAGAACGGCGGAACTATATGAAATATCAAGTGCTGCAGATATATCACACAGTCCAGTATTACCACTCCAGCAATCACTGCCAGCCAGTAAGGCGGACGAAAAGCATTCAGCAAACCCCATTTGCGTTCCTGCGCCATCAGTGCCACGCCCACCGGCAGGATAGGAACCACCAGACGCAACAGCAATGAATTCGCCAGAACAATAACCAGATTGCTGAACCAGCGTACCTTTTTGGGGGTGGTCAAGAAGCGGCGCGGCGCCAGCAGCTCCCAGATGGACATTAAGGCGAAGACGCCGAAGAAAAAGCCAAGCCTGATGATCGCCTCATTGTTCATGGTATCTGTCTCCTTGACTCATAATTTAACGCAGTATTGTGCATTTGGATTCGGAGCTTGTATCAACTGTCACTTACCGGACATCTTGTATGCTATTGCCTTCTGAAAATCGCAGAGTATGGCGAAAAAGTTGCCTATAGCCCTCCAGATGGAGCCATAGTGGCTGAAGTAGCCGTGCACATCCCCATCCCCAAGCCATTTGTTGCACATGAAGTATAGGTGATCTGAGGTCTGGAGGTTTCGCCAGATCCTGGTGAACTTCTCGTCGTCTATCTCTTTCACCAGCGATTCCAGGTTCTTAACGGCTCCGAAAGCTGCCTTCTGAGCGTCATTGCCGATCCACGCGCTGCTGTCCCTCTCCAGGTCGGCCCACGAGATGGTGTTGTATTCGTATACGTCAATCTCGTCGTTAGGCGGAACAACGGCTGCTACCTCTCCGGGTGTGGCAAAGGATAGTTGCTCATGTTTCAGTATAGCGTCCGGCAGATGCTTGAAGAACTCCATAATGCCTGTCTCGGGCCATTGGTGCTCCCCAAAGGTCTCGTAGTCTATGAAAATGTTGCACGTTTCGCCGGTGATCTCGGACAGCCAGTGTGCAAAGTCATCCGCGGTGATGACCTTGTGGGAGAACCTGTAGCCCACCTCATCGCTGACACCGTAATTCCTTAGCAATAACCTTATATCAGAGTCTTTTGCCTTGTATACGTAATCCGGTGAGCGCCACTGAAGAATGTGCGGCAGACCTTCTGTAAGGATCGCCTTAAAGCCCATATTAGCCGCTTCTCTGGCGATGGTGTTGTTGTATAAAAGCTCGGTATTTCTGAATGTTACAGGTTTAACGCCAAAGAGTTCCTCTATCTTATCCCTGTGCATCTTCACCTGCTCTCTAAATTCGACCTCGGATTCGTAAAGGCCGGCCAGGGAATGATAGTAAGTCTCGCACAGGAACTCCACGCACCCTGTATCCGCAAGCTTCCTGAAAAGATCCAGCAGATCTGGCCTGAACATGGCACATTGATCGAGAAAAGTGCCGGATATGCCAAAAGATACCTTAAACGGCTTGCGTGCTCCTTTAAGTCTTTCCACGTTGGCCAGGAGTATCTCCGTAGCGGGGAAATAGCATTTGTTTGCTGTTCTGTTAAACACGAGGCTGTTTAGACCATCGTTGAAGTAAGTCTTTTCCAGATCCTCGTGGTAAAACTGGCTGAAATTAATAGGCTCGACTTCGTTAAGCCTACGGGGCTGATGAATCTGAAAATAGAATGTGATGTATGCCATTCTTGGTTTTCTACCTCCTATCTGTTATTACGAGGAGCGAAGCGACGGAATCTCTTAAGTCTCTTTTGGTCAATTGGTCTATAGGTGAATCTATTTCCAGGGATTTTTCATTACTTGGTTACTTGGTGAAATTCATTAGTTCAAGTAGTCATTGGATCTCAGTTTTCAGTTCCCAGTCTTCAGTTTTCGGATTTTCGATTCCTCTGTTAAGTAATGCACATAGTAGTAAGTTGCTATCGTATAGGTAATGCAAGCAATCATAATTTTTCGATGAGAATACCATAAAACAGTTAAATCACGAGTTGTGTTAAGGGCTTCAGCGATCCATACATAGCCAGGTGAAGTAATCAGCCTTATGTCGAGTAACCCGGATTGCATTGTCATATATACCCCTTTATATATAGCGAGTTGGGAAGGCAGAAAGGGGAAAGTCAATTCTTAGAAGGTTTCATCAACTCGTTCCAGATCGACGGCTCCGGCCGCTTAAGCGCGTCGGCAGTTGTCTTTTCCCCATCCTTGCAGAACTCGTACATGGCTTCCAGCATGGGCATACGAAACCCTTTTGCCCTGGCTTCCTCAAGATAGTAAGCCCATTCGGCGAACTCGTAAGAAAAATCGCCTATATTGCCATTCTGAACGGCCTTGCATAGTCTGGCATACGGGTCTCCTGAATCCGGGGATACGTCAAGCGCGCGCATGAGTATCTCCAGATCCAGCCCGGCCCGCAAGCCGAACGCCATGACCTCTAACCGTGCAACGTCCGGGAATCGGGTTGTCAATTGCTGAACCACTTTCGCCACCTGTCCCATCCCTATAGGGCCGCAGTAAACAACCTTGTCCGGATTGCCGATAACCTGGAACAGTGGCCAGCATTGATCGGCAGTTGCTTTATCCCCGCCGACAAATAATCTCAGCGTGCCGGCAGCCGCTCCGCCCACCCCTCCACTGACGGGAGCGTCCAGATATTCACAGCCTTTTTCAACGAATGCCTGCCCGATGCGGCA
>Ga0114922_10003280_pt1 | contig 15123 bp, 16 predicted proteins | sample AartaG_FD_100975 | JGI IMG/M metagenome (GOLD analysis project Ga0114922, IMG submission 100975) | Deep subsurface microbial communities from Aarhus Bay to uncover new lineages of life (NeLLi) - Aarhus_00045 metaG | ecosystem: Environmental > Aquatic > Marine > Oceanic > Sediment | place...
CAGGAACAGATACTGATATTTTCTATAGATATTTAGGTGTTATACCTGAAATTCCTGAATTTGCAGATATTGACTTTAATCTTACAGAATATGTCATTGTTTCTAGCTTGATAATTGGTGCTTGTTTTTTCATGTTCGTAGTTACTAAAATTCGTAAGAAAAATCTAAAATGAACTAGTTTTTACTATTTTTTTTTCCTCTTTTTCTTTTCTACCTTTCTTCTTATTTTACTTATGTTGAAAGGTCTGCCATGTGCCATGTATACTGTTTTTGCACCCTCATCAACAATTCGTTTCCAGCTTGGAATAACAAGTTTAAAATCAGCAGCAATTCGAGGAGATCGGCTGAAGAGTCTTATTGGAAATCCCATTGCAGTGTCTCCAACAAATGCATTCCCATCTTCATCAATTACTGAGATTGAACAAAGAGTATGCCCCGGAGTATATATCAATTTCAGATCTGTTCCATATTCATCGAAGAAATAAATCTCATCAACAACGATATCAGGAGAAATTGGTTTAAAAGCTTGAATTCTTTCAAGTATCTTTCGTATTATAGAATTGAACCAATTGATCTTCAAGCCAACATATGCATTTTTTCCTTGTTTGAGATATTTTGCAGCATTTTTATGAGCGACTACTTTAGCTCCTGTGATCTCTTTTATCTCTGCTAAACATCCGACATGATCAAAATGAGCATGTGTTACTATTATGTACTTTATCTTATCAGGACTAATGTTATAATCATCTAGAATTCTTAGAAATTTCTTTGTTTTTCTTTTTGAACCTACATCGATTAGAACGTATCCATCTGATACTCTCAAAAGATAGGTATTTGTGTATCCTAATCTGATTTTGATTATGTTGTCCATCGTAACATCTTCTAATTGTTTCAATATATTTATTTTCGTACAGAAGGAAATCTCAATCTATAATAATATCTCTAACAACTTTGCTTTCTGTAACTTTACCCCATGCACAAAATTTCATTTTTTTCCAACGTGTAAACAACTCTTCTTTTTCTAGTCCCAAGAGATCACCAAAAAACAATGTCAAGATGATACCATGACTAACAACAATGATTTTTTGATTCGAATAAGTGTTTTCTAACCTAAATATACCTCTTTTAAATCTAGCTAGAGCACTCTCTGCAGTTTCCCATCCAAAACTACATGTTGTTGGGTTATCAAAGATTCTCCAGACTCTGGTTTCATAGTCTTCTTGTGTATCAACAAATTCTTGTCCTCGGTTTAGTTCCTTAAAATTAGGATTTAAGTTGATTTCTTTCTCAGTTCGTTCTGCTAAGTAATAAGCTGTTTGAATTGCTTTTTTCTCTGATGAAGAGATTATCACATCAACATCATCAAATTTTCCTGAGGAAACAGCGTTACATATTTCTTCTATTCCTTCTTCTGATATTACCCACTTCTCTGCAGGTTGACTAGAATCAATTGTTGTTAATGCATGACGAAGAAAAATGTATGAGTTTCTCATTGAATCAATATATTTTTGATTATTAATCTATAAAAAAATTGTGAAAAAAGAAGGGTAATTTAGAGAGATTCTTCATATAATTGAACTAATCTAGCTCTAACAGCATCGCTTCTATATTCAGGTAAAATAGTTGGAGAGTATCTTTTATCTTTGAGATTTAAAGCATCAAGTGCTTTAATCGATTTGTGTACATGAGTAAGAGATAGTTTTCCAACTGTACTCTTTTTCCTGAACTCCTTAGCAGCTGTCATACCAGCTCTTCTTCCAAACACATTTATCTCTAAGAGAGAGTTACCCATAAGACGATTCTTCCCATGAACTCCTCCAGAAATCTCTCCAGCTGCTAACAGTCCTTTGATGGATGTATAACAATTCTCATCATGTTCAATACCACCATTTTGGTAATGTAATGTTGGATAAACAAGAATTGGATCTTCAGTGATATCAATATCGAATCTATTCATCATTCTATACATAGCACTAAGATTATTCAGGATAGTTCCTTTTCCTTTAATTTCCTCAATTAATGGACTATCTAACCAGACACCTCTCATTTGAGTTGGAGTTTCAATGTAATTATCTGTTGATGTACAACATTTGATTATTGAAGAAGCCTCAACATCTCTCGGTTCAAGTGGATAACATAATTGTTCTCCATCTTTTCCAAGTACTTGTCCACCTAAGCTTCTAACTTTTTCTGTAATAAGCAGTCCAACTATTTGTTCTGGAAATGCTGCTCCAGTAGGATGGAATTGTGTCGCATCTAAATCTCTAAGCTTAGCACCAGCACGATATGCCATAACCACACCATCCATGGTTGCACCATAGTGATTAGTTGTTGGAAAACCTGCAACATGAAGCCTTCCAAATCCTCCAGTTGTTAAGATAGTAGTTTTTGCTCTAACCACGAAATACTGTTTTGTTTCTATATTATACAAAACTGTTCCAGCTACTCTACCTGTCTCATCAGTTATGAGTTCTACAGCTGGGCTAAATTCCAGATAAGGAATTTCTAAATTAATAATTTCATCTTTTAATGTTCTGAATATTTCCATGCCAGTATAATCTTTTGCACAATGCATTCTGTTTCTTGAAGTCCCCCCACCTGGATTTTGTACAAAACTTCCATCTTCATTGCAGTCATACATCATTCCTAGATCTTTATGCCATTTGATGATTTTTGGTCCATCAGCAACAAGTGCATTAACTAATTTTGGGTTGTTCTCAAAATGTCCTCCTCCTATAGCATCAAGATAGTGAATAATTGGAGAATCATCTGGTCTATCAGCTGCTTGTATACCTCCTTGAGCCATGACAGTATTGCAATCACCTAATCGTAGTTTTGTAGCAAGTAATATCTCCTCTTTTGGAACTCCAGCATATTTGGACCATAATGCTGCAGAAGTACCTGCCCCTCCAGCACCAACAATAAGAACATTAACATCAAAATCAATTTGACTTAAATCAATGTCATCAGGATTAACCATAGGATAAGCTTCAAGAACATCTACTACCTCATTAGGAACATTATCTCCTTTATTTTGTCCCCAAGTAATATTTCTTTTGAATTTTGGATTATAATCTGGATGAAAACCATCTAGAACTTCTTTTCTTTCTGCTAAGGTTAAGTCTGGTATAATTTGATCTAAACGTTTACTTCTGGTTTTGTTGACGTTTTCTATACTTTTCCTCATATTTTCAGGATATCCTCTTATCATCGCCATTTTCATCACGCCTTCTTCTGATCAATAAAATCTCGCTCAGTATATCTTTTCTTTAAATCAGCTTTGGATAATTTCATCAGTTCGCTGAACGCTTCTGTGTATACACCGTCTTCAATTTCTTTCACACGGTGTTCTAAATTTTCAGGTGCTTTCAAGTTGTATTTTCCATGAAGTCTTCGTGCTAGCATTCCAACGTGGTACTGAGGAATTTCAGCTGGACATCGTATAGCACAGAGACCACATTGAACACAATCAAAGCTCTCATCTGCTGCCTTTTTGATTTGTCCCTGTAAAGAATATTGGACATAATCCATGACCTTAATTTCCTGAGGACACACTTTAGAGCAAGCATTACAACTTAAACATCTAGCCACTTCTGGATAATATTTTAACATTGCACTAGCATTAGGTTGAAGTTCGTCTACATTGTACCTAGCTTTTGGTGCTGGGACAAATGGTAGTTGTGTAAGTACCATTCCATCTTCAACTTGTGTTTGACATGCAAGTGCTGCATATATCCTATAGTCTCCTTCTTTACGATAAATAGTTCCACAAGCCCCACAAAAACCTGCTCTGCATCCAGAACCTCTAGTTATTTTGAAACCAGCATACTCTATTGCTTTCATTATAGTTAGAGAAGCAGGAACTTCGTGTGCCGCTCCCATAATAAATATCTTTACCATAGGTGTTGAATTTTCAGTCTTTGTTTTTGGTTTTGCTTTTGCCATTTTTAACCCTCTAATTTTAGTTCCTTCAATAATTTACGAGGATCAATTTGATGATCTTCAAAATGATTAATTTCTATGGGTTCTCCCATAGCGATAGCCATAAGTTGGCTGAAATAGAATATTGGAATTGGATTCTTTTCACCTGTTTGTTTTATGAGTTTCTTTTGTTGATAATCCAAATTATAAGCACACAAAGGACATGCTACAACCATAGCGTTTGCGCCTTTTACCCTTACATCTTGTAAGATTTTACTTACTTGACTATCGACTATAGTTTCATCATCTACAATATGATAGGATCCACAACAGAATTTGAACAAAGGTGAAAAAATCACTTCTGCACCCAAGCTTTCCATTAGGTACTCTAGAACTGAAGGCATTTCTTCATCGTCAATCTTCGCTTCTTCTGGATGTAGTAACATGCACCCATAATATGGGACTACTTTTATGCCTTTTAGTTCTTTAATTACTTTCTTTGCTATATTTTTATATCCTACTGAATCTCTTAGGATTTCAAGAAAATGTTTAACTTCCATATCTTCAGCGTAGGTTTCTTCATCTTCTTCTAGCTGATAGTTTATTTTGGAAAGTTTATCTTCATCTACTTTTACTTCTTTGTTTACTATTTTGAGTGTACTATTACACATAGAACATAGAGTGGCAACTTCATTGGGTGAGTCTTCTAGTTCTTCTATATGTTTTCGTGATCTTGATAAAACTCTGACAGGAGCGATGCGTTTCATAAGATTATCAGAAGTCATTGTATGAACTGTTCCACAGCAATTCCAATTAGGTATCTCAACAAGTTCTGCGTTTAATTTCTTGCTAACTGCAACAGCTGATTTTTCAAAACCCTTCGCATTGGTTTTGAGATTACAACCTGGGAAATATGAATACTGTACCATTTCATTCTCATCCTGTCATTTTACGAAAGTTGCCTACTAATGCTATATTTGGAAGTCTCTCTAGCACTTCTTTAGGTAGTTCTGAAACTATAATCTTCTCCGGCTCTTCACGAAGAATGTACTCTCTAATAGCTTCCATGATAGCAGCAACATCTATATCCCTTGGACAGCGAACAGAACATGTTAAACAGCTAGCACAAATCCAATGAGTATTTGCTGCAAGAACCTTCTCTTTCTGTCCCATTTGTATGCGATGAATCTGTTGATTGACTGTTCTGTCCATTTTGTCACTAAACATACATCCTGCAGAACATTTGCCACACTGATAACAGCTAAAAACATTCTCTCCTGAGATTTCTTCTATCTTCTCTCGGAATTCTCTTTCTTCTTTTCCGAATTTGATATATTCATATGACATTATCGTGTTCTCCTCTATTTTTGACTTAAGGCTTTGATTTGAGCAAGAATCTGATTGTCTGTATAACCTAAATGACCGATTGCACCGTTCAAACATGTTGCTGAGCAAGTTCCACATCCCTTACAGAGTGCTTCATTGACTACTGCAACTTTGATTGTGTGACCAAAGCTATTCTTAGCTTCCAACTCAATAGCACTATATGGACAACTATCTACACACATTCCACATCCACGGCACAACATCTCGTTAACATTCGCAATGGTTGCGTCAATTTCTAATTCCTTTTGTGCTAATATTGTACTAGCTCTAGATGCTGCACCACTAGCATGAGCAACTGTTTCAGGAATGTCTTTTGGTCCAGATGCAGTACCAGCTAGAAATACACCTGAAATTACTGTATCGACTGGTTTAAGTTTTGGATGTGCCTCTCTGATAAAACCAGTACTATCAACAGGCAACTTGAGCATACTTGCAATCTTTTTTGTTCCTTCACTTGGCATCATTCCATTAGCAAGAACAACTAAGTCTGCATGCATTTCTACTGTCTCAGAAGTAAGTGTATTTACACCTCTGATTAAAAGTTGATCACCATCTTCTAGAATCTCTGAAACTTTGCCTTTAATATAGATGACACCATCTTCTTCTGCTGCTCTCTGATAAAATTCTTCATAATCTTTACCTGCTGTTCGGATATCTATATAGAAATTCACAGCAGTTCCATCATGGACAAGATGTCTATATTGTAAAGCGTGCTTTGTTGAATACATACAACAGACCTTTGAACAATAAGGAAGATGTTTTGCTGGATCTCTTGATCCTGCACAATGAATGAATACAACTGTTTTAGGAACTTTACCATCTGAAGGTCGTCTAACAACTCCATCTGTTGGACCACTTGCTGATAGTATTCTCTCAAATTCTAAACCTGATATAACATTATGAATTGAACCATAACCATACTCACCAATATTCTCAATTGGATATGCTTCGTAACCTGTTGCAACAACTATTGCTCCAAATTCCTCTTCAATAATTTCTGGCTTCATATCAAAATCAATTGCTTCTGGACCACAAACATCTCTACATTTTGCACAAATAAGAGGATCAATTCCTAGACAAGTTTCTTCTTCTATGATATATGTAGCAGGAACTGCTTGAGGAAATGGTATATAGATTGCTCTTCTCGGTGAAAGATTTTCATTATACTCATCATGTATTATTACTGGACATACAGGGACACATTCATCACAGAGAGTGCATTTTACAGGATCTACATAAGTAGCTTTTTTCTTAATTTTAACCTTAAAATTACCAACAAAACCTTCCACTTCAACAACTTCACTATTTGCTAATAGTGTAATATTCGGATGACGTCCAACATCAACCATCTTAGGACTTAGAATACATGCTGAACAGTCCAAAGTTGGAAAAGTTTTGTCTAGTTGAGCCATTTTACCTCCAATACTTGGTGTTTTTTCAACTAAATATGTTTTATAGCCTACTTCTGCTAGGTCCAGTGCTGCTTGAATTCCAGCAATTCCTCCACCTATCACTAAAGCATTGTTTGTAACACCAACTTTCTTTGGAGTTAATGGTTGCTGTAGAGCGTTTCGTAAAACTGCAGCTGTTAGAAGAGAAATAGCTTTTTCTGTAGCTTGTTTTTTGTCTGAATGTACCCATGAACACTGTTCTCTAATATTTACCATTTCTAGAAGATAGGGATTCAAACCCCTTTCTTTAAGTACTGCTCTAAATGTAGGTTCATGCATACTAGGAGAGCATGCTGCAACAATGATTCTGTCTAAACCTAGCTCTTCTATATCATTAGTTATAAGATTTTGACCAGGTTCCGAGCATGCATATCTATATACTCTACTAACAGATACTTTTGGTAATGGTTCTGCACTTCTAGCAACTTTTTCTGTATCAATTGTACCTGCTATATTACTTCCACACTCACAAATATATACTCCAATCTTCATTTTTTCACTTCCCTTACATATCTCCTTGAAGTCCTTTTAGTTGTTCATACGAAAATACAGGTCCATCTTTACAGACGTAAAGATTCCCTATATTGCATCTTCCACAAATGCCAATACCGCATTTCATGCGCATCTCTAATGTTGTATAAATTTGTTTTTCTGTAAATCCTAGTTTCAAAAGATTCTGAATTACATACTCAATCATTATTGGTGGTCCGCATGTTATTGCAATAGCATTTTCACTTGATGGTTTTACTTCCATCAGATTATTGGGAACAAATCCCACATAATTGTTCCATCCTTCTTCTTCAACATCAATTGAAAGATGGACATTGACATCATCCCTCTTCTCTAATTCTGCAAATTCTTCTTTATAACAAATATCACTAGATGTTCTAGCGCCATAAATAACATCTAATGTACCATATTTGTCTCTATTATCTAATATGTAATTTAAAACAGATCGTAAAGGAGCTTGTCCTATTCCACCTCCAATTAAGATAATATTTTTCCCTTCCCATCCTTTTACATCAAATGTGTTTCCATATGGACCTCTAACACCAACAATATCTCCTTCTTCAAGTTCATGAAGTGCTGCTGTATTTTTTCCATGCTTCATCACACTGATTTCAATGTAATCTTTCTGTGTTGAAGATGAGGAAATAGCAAAAGTACTCTCTCCTTTACCAAACACACTAACCATTACAAATTGACCAGGTATAAAACTGAAATTGATCTTAGTTTCTTCGTCTTGAAAAACGAGTTTATATGTTTTTATTGCACGAGCTCCATCAACTTCATTAGTTATCTTAACTACCTTTGCTAACAAAGGTTGGTATGGATTTTGAATCTCAAAAGTGCCTTCACTATTTTTTGTCATGATTCTGCCTCCCCGATTTTGTTTATTATATCTATAACATCTATATTAACAGAACAATAATCTATACACCTTCCACATCCTGTACAACCTACAATATTATCATTAATTGGGTAATAGTTGAACTTATGGAAGATTCTGTTTCTTACCCTGTTCATTCTAGCAGGTCGTGGGTTGTGACCAGATGCATGATGTGTATATTCTGGATTCATACAATAATCCCAGACACGAACTCTTGCACCTTCTCTCAGTGTACTTTCATCTTGCATATCAAAACAATGACATGTTGGACATACGAATGTACAAGTTCCACATCCTATACATTTCATAGCATTTTCATACCATATTGGATGTTCAAACATCTTGTCTAGTTTTTCTGGAATACCTTCTAGTTTCATTGTACGTGTAATTCCTTTGATAGCCTGTTCTTCCACTTTCTTTTTGCTATCTAGGTCTTCTTTTGAAGCTGAAGTAAAGAATTTCTTGTAATTGTCAATAAATTTCTTTCCCCTTTCTGTAACAACTTCAACTAAATGTTTACCATCCAAATCTGTTAGTAGAATGTCTACATAATCACTAGAAGCTGGACTATCACCGAAAGATGTACAGAAACAATTAACATTAGGTTTGTTACAGCTTAAACCAATTAGAATACTTCTTTCTCTCCTTGATTTGTAAAATGGATCTGCGTAATCACCAAGAAAAACAGGATCAAGTATTGAAAATGTTTTGGCATCACATGTACGAAGAGAAAAAACAACTAACTTTTCATCACTGATTTCTTTTGTTTGAACACTTCCCTTTGATCCAGGTGTAAATAGAAAGAGCGTTTCAGTTTGCTTGAATAATATTTTCTTAGCGGGAACTCTTGGAAGTAAGTAGGTGAAATCAATTTCTGAATAGTCATCTATAATCTTGAAATTAGAAAAATCTGTTTCCTTAACAGGTGCAAACACTTTATTCTTCTTAATTACCTCATTTACCCATTCAGATAGTTTTTCTGTTTGTATAACTAAGTTTTCCATTTTTTCACCTACATTATGAATTCCTCAGGTTCTTCTGTGTTGAATGTCCCGAATAGTGTTTTCTCTTTTGTGTCTAATCCAGCATTATACTTGAACATCTCTTTGACATCTTTCTCTAGTTTTTTGTTCAATTCCATCAAAGGAATATTCACGGGACAGACGCTCTCACATTCACCACAACTAATACAACGACCAGCAAGATGAAATGCTCTCATTATATTCCAAGCAGTATTTTCTGAGAGATTAACTGAACGTCTAATCCATTGTGGTTCTAGCATATCTGCCATACAGGTTTTACAATAACATAGTGGGCATGCTTCTCTGCATGCATAACAACGAATACAGTTTTGAAAGTGTTTTTCCCAGTAAGCCCATCTATCCTCTAAAGGTGTTTCATCTAGATTCTTCAAACCGCTGTATTCTGGTACTTCTCCCACCTCAATTTTCTCTCCAATAAGGAAATCATATATTGTTGGATTAGGATATTCACAACTTTTACAGACTTCAGATAGTAATTCTTCTTTTGGTATATGTTGGACAGCGCCACTTATATTTAGTATATATTCGGCATTATCAGTTTCTACGACATTAACTGCTTCAGTCTGGTTTGGGAACCGTTTTTCAATTTTCTTTAAATCGATAACTCCTTTACAAGGAATACCGATTATAACGAGATCCTCTCTTGTTAGTCCCTTTTCTTGTATAATCTGTACTAAAGCTCGAGAATCACAACCTTTCACTACAATTCCTATCTTTCTCTTGTCTTCTTCTTCCTCTCTTCTTAGAGGTAGTTTTTCTTCTAAAATAGGATAAACCGTTAAGTTCTTTTTACATAAGGGATTGTAAATAAAATTATCAACATCTTCAGGAGTATAAGCAAATGAAGGACTTATCACAAAACCATAAGTTCCTTGTTTATATCCAACAACATACTTGACATCTTCGCGTGAAACAATTTTTTTTGCAGTTTTGACAAGTAATTCTTTATCTACCATTTCTGCTCTCTCCTGAATTGCTTCATAGGTCCAAGTTTCTTGATTTCTGCAGTGACTTCTTCTATTACTTGAGCAAACTTTCTTCCTTCTGCAGCAGAAACCCAAGTCATCTTCACTCTATCTGGTTCAATGCCCATTTGTTCTAGCAATGATCTCATTACTCCCATTCTTCGTCTAGCTAGATAGTTTCCTGATTGATAATGACAATCACCAGGATGACATCCACTGATGAGAACACCGTCAGCTCCTTGCTGAAGAGCATTAATAACGAACATTGGATTGACTCTGCCAGAACACATTACTTTGATGATCTTAATGTTTGGAGGATATTGTACTCTACTGGTTCCAGCAAGGTCTGCTCCTGCATAACTACACCAGTTACATAGAAATCCAATTATGTTTGGCTCAAACTCTTCTATTTGTTCCTGTGTCATCCTTTCATCCTTCTTATTGATGTTCCTTTCCTTTTTGAAATGCAACTAAATTCTTTTCAACATATCTTGCTTTTATCTTTGTTTTCATCACTTTTAGCAATGATTCTTCTGAAACAATGTCATCAGTATTTGCACATAAGAAACCAAGCATTGCTATGTTAGCATAAAGACGACTCCCTAAAGATTCTGCTATTTTTGTAGCTGGAATTTTGAATATTTTCTTAGCCTTATCAGCATGTTCATCAAGAGTTACTAAATCCTCCTCAACGAAAATTATGCCGCCTTTTTTCAACTTGGGGATATATTTTGAGTAAGCTTCTTGAGACATTACTACGAAATAATCAAGATCAGTTGCTTTTGGAAAGTCAATATCATCGGTATCTATAACTACATCAGCACTACTTGCTCCACCTCGGCTTTCTGGTCCATAACTCTGTGTCATGACTGAATTCTTACCTTCTCCAAGTGCAACAGCTTCACCTAGTAATCTTCCCATTAATCCTATTCCTTGTCCCCCAAATCCTGCGAAACGTACTTCTACTCTACTCATTTTATATCACACTTTATTTTCCCTTGGCTTTACTCATTCGTTGAACAGCCATTAAATTGTCAGTGAGTGTTGGTTTGTCCTCAATATCAATAAATTTACCAACAATGATTTTACTATCTTTACTTATTCCCACAGTCTTTGTATCAGCTCCATGCTGAATCTCACTTTTTTCGTGGAAATATTCTAGGATTTTTTTCCCTTCAGCTAATTGGTTTCGACGACCAAAGGTTGTGGGGCAACTTCCTAAGACTTCAACAAAAGTAAAACCCTTTTTCAACAAAGCTTCTGTAAATGAATCTTTCATTCTCCTAACATCCAATGCTGACCATCTAGCAACATAGACTGCTCCACAAGATGCAGCTAAATCAGGTAGGTTAAATGGTTCCTCTACTGCTCCATAAGGTGCTGTTGATTGATATTGACCTTTGTAAGAAGTAGGTCCTACTTGACCTCCAGTCATACCATAATTAAAATTATTTACACAAATTACAGTTATATCTGCGTTTCTTCGTGCAGCGTGTATGAAATGATTCCCTCCGATTGCAAAGAGATCACCATCTCCAGATATCACTATAACTTTACGTTCTGGATCTGTTACACCTAATCCAATTGCAAAAGGTATTGCTCTTCCATGGGTTGTATGGAAACTATCATAGTTGAGATATCCAGATATTCTACCTGTACATCCGATCCCTGAAACAACAGATACTTTCTTGTTTTCAAGTTTTGCTTCCTTAATAGCTTCAACTATAATGTTCATTACTGAACCTAAACTACAAGCAGGACAGAATATATGTGGTATTCTTCCTTCTCTTAGATAGCCATCCAAAGGATGTACATCCGATTCAATCAATTGAAATTCTTCTTCTTCTGACATTTTTAATTCCTCTCAATTTCTTTTAGGATTTCCTGTGGAGTGTGTATTGCTCCTCCAAGTCTGAAATCTCCTTTAACCTCAGTTTTCCCATGAGCTGCTCTTTCTACTTCTCTAGTTACTTGACCATAATTTATTTCAGGGATAATGATTCTATCAACCTGGTCTGCTAGTTGGTCTATTTTTTCATCTGGAAATGGCCACAAAGTGATTAGTCTTAGTAACCCAACTTTGATTCCTTTCTTTCGTGCTCTATTTACTGCACCTTTTGCAGCTCTTGCACTTGTTCCAAAAGATACTATAGCAGTTTTAGCATCATCTAACATATATTCTTCTAATTTGATTATTTTGTCTTTGTTAAGTCTAATCTTGTCATTTATCCTTCTAACAGCTTTATCTTGAGCTTCTGGTGTTAAATCTGGATATCCTCTCTCATCATGTGTTAATCCCGTAACCATTACTCTATATCCCTCTCCCGCTGTAGCCATTGGAGGTACCAAACTATCATCAGCTTTGTAAGGTAGATGCTTATCTGGAGGATCTGTAGGTTTCTTTCTGGATATTATAGTAAGTTCCTCTTTTGGGGGAATGACAAGTCTTTCACTCATATGCCCAATTACTTCATCCATCAGAAGTGTGACTGGTAATCTATATTGTTCTGAAAGATTAAAACACTCCAAAGCTAAATCAAAACATTCTTGGACATTACTTGGTGATATGGCTATGGTTTCATAATCTCCGTGAGAACCCCACCTTGCTTGCATAACATCCTGTTGTCCAATTAAAGTTGGAAGACCTGTTGATGGACCTCCTCTTTGAACATTTACAATTACACAAGGTGTTTCAGTCATTAGACCCAAACCTATGTTTTCAACCATAAGCGAATATCCTGGACCAGATGTTGCAGTCATACTTTTAACTCCTCCCCATGATGCTCCTAAAATACCTGCAATTGAAGCAATCTCATCTTCAAATTGTACGAAATTTCCATTTATTTTTGGCAATCTTAGTGCCATATGTTCTGCAATTTCTGAGCTAGGTGTGATTGGATATCCACCAAAAAACTTACAACCTGCTGCCAACGAACCTTCTGCAGCTGCATGATTACCTGTTGTGTAGTGCTGTCCTGTTGCCACTTCAGGTGAATCTTCATTTTTTTTACTCATTATTTTCACTTCCTTCTTCTTCTTCCGGAACCTCGACATAAATAGCGAATTCTGGACAAATTAACTCACAAAAATGACATTCAGCACAATCATCGAATGTTTTCCCTTCAATCAGTTGAGGGGGATGATATCCTTTAACATTAATCTTATCTGATTTTTCTAAAATCTCTTCGGGACAATAGATGATACACCATTCGCATTCCTTACATCTTTCTTTGATTATGTGAACATGATGTGCTTTAATCTTATATTTACTTAAATCAATAAAAGCCGGCCATTCCGGTTTTTTCCTTCTCCTATCTAGTGATGTATTCATAACTATGAACCACTACATATAGCGCTGTCCGCTGTGAAAAATTTAGTTATATAAAGTTTTATTTGCGTATTGGTTTATATATATAATAAACTGTTAATAATAACATTTGATAATTTAAGTAATAACTTTCACTCATCACAATACTGATAATAGCTTGTTTTAGTACCTTAAACTCATTTCCCTATGAGGAAAACTTGAAATAGTTCTATAGAGTTAAAATTATTGTTAAAGATGTTAACAAGAGATTTGAGCGTAACTGTTCTCGGAAACACAGGAGCAGGTAAAACCACACTTATACACCGTTTAAAGGGTGAAGATATTGAAGATATCAGCCCTACAACAAGTATTGAGGTTCATCAGAAAACAATACGATTAAGGAGCCAATCATTCCAATCTGTATTAAGTTTAGAGAAGTACAGGAGCTATCGAGTAAGAGCAATTGATTGTCCTGGAGATATGAGTTTATGGCCTTACTGGAAAAAGGCTTTAGCTGATTACAATACAAATGGTATTATCTTTCTCATAGATCCCACACAAGATTCAAAAGTACAAATAGATGCACTAACACAAGTTTCCAATTATTATCTAATGACTCTAGATGATGATGTTGTTAGAGCAGAAAGAAAAGCAAGAAAAGTAAAAGCAATTTTCTTCCTTGTAGTTAATAAAATAGATCTTCTCGATAATAGTAAAGGTAAAGCTGATGAATTAATCAGGGAGAAATATCTAACAGTCTGGAATCATCTCAAAGAAAGATACCCAAGTAGTGGCCATTACTGGGAAGCGATATCAGCAATTGATAAAACAGAACAAATGGATGAAACTATTGATGGTATCTTTGAGACAATAAAACGCGAAATTTATGGAGAGTGATCTCCAATTCTCAGAATTATTAATACTATCGAAAAATCTTTAATTTGTTTTATTTAGATTAAAAAACGTGATATTATGAGTGATGCAGAATCATCTAAAGAATCAAAGAAATATGTACATAATTGTACAAAATGTGGAACTTGTTGTGAAAAGTGGTCAGAAGTACCAATTTACATAGAAGATTTTCAAAAATGGATAGCTGATGGGACAATACATCATGTCTTACCTTATCTGCAATTACACGAAACTCCTCCTGCATATGTGCGTATAATATTGAAAAAACCTGAAACAACTGATGATCCAAATCCATCAGGATGCCCATTATATGATTATAGTAATAAAATCTGTAATGTTTATTCTTCAATGCCCATACACTGTGCATCTTATCCACTTGCATATAATGGTGATAAATTCTACTTAGTTGATAATGATTCTCCTGGTCTTGGTAATGGGACTATGACAGCAGAAACATTGGAAAGAGCTCGAGAAAAAGCAAGAGAACATTTTACAGCTGTCTCAAATACAAGTGCAATTCTCCCCTTGCTTTATACAATGATTATAGCTGAGATTATGAAGAAAAGTCAAGAAGCAATGGCTTCCCTCTCTGAAGAAGATCAAAAACAATTAGATGAGCTTCTATCAAAATCAAAGGATGATGAGGAGACAGAGGGAGACGAAGAAATAAAGGAAGAAACTCCTCCTGAAGAGACAGAGGGAGACGAAGAAATAAAGGAAGAAACTCCTCCTGAAGAGACAGAGGAAG
>Ga0114922_10003282_pt1 | contig 15114 bp, 16 predicted proteins | sample AartaG_FD_100975 | JGI IMG/M metagenome (GOLD analysis project Ga0114922, IMG submission 100975) | Deep subsurface microbial communities from Aarhus Bay to uncover new lineages of life (NeLLi) - Aarhus_00045 metaG | ecosystem: Environmental > Aquatic > Marine > Oceanic > Sediment | place...
AAATAATGGTACCCTGGCAGTCCGCTTCATTTTTAATGATCTCCCCTATGGTAAACTCCATATTTTTTAGATCATTGAGACTGTCATAGACCCTGAATATGCTTATGCTGCTGTCAATACTCTGCTTTATGAATTTTTCTATAATATTGTCTGAATAGGTTTCCAGACCTGTCAAATTCCTTGCTCCTATAAGAGCCTGGAGCGGAACCTGTGGAATTATGCTTTTTACGAACTGAGTTACCTGGAATGGATTCATATTGAGTCTGCTCTCAAGCATTTTTTCAAAGCTTGAACCTCCCATTATTTCAAGGCTGTCGTATTCAAGTCCTCTAAAGCCTTCCATAATAGACTGAAAACTCTTCTTATCCAGTGTATCAAGATCGATATTTTGAAAGATATCCCGAACAGTTATGTCATTTATGCTTACAGTTTTCATTTTCTTTTTTTGCCTAACTCTAAAACATTGGCTATTATCAAAATCTTAAGGAAGTCAATCATTATAAAGGGTTCAATACCAGATTTCCAGGTTATAAATATTATATCTGAGGTAGAACGGCCAGGAAATAATGTGAAAAAGAACCCAAAAAGATGTAAAAATCCGAATAGATAGATAATCAGAACACCTGCAATACAAGAAGAAAAACCTGTCAGAAGATTGCCGGCTACTAATAAATTGTTTTTAGAATTCAAATTTTTATAGAGGAATCCACAAAAATAAGCTGCTGCAGCAAATCCGATTATAAAACCTGCAGTGGGTCCCGCAAGGACCATCGGTCCGCTTTTAAAACCTGCAAACACAGGAAGACCTGCAAGTCCCATAGAAATATATAGGAGCTGGCTCGTCAGCGCCCAGGGTCCGCCAAGCATAATAGCTGAAAAGATGACAGTCAAAACCTGCATTGTCACAGGAATTGGCGTAAAGGGCAGGTAAATAAATGAGTTTGCCGAAACCACCATAAGCAATGCGAATATAATGGAAAACGAGAGTTTCATCGTGATTTTTCCTATACCTGGATAAATGTTGCTTTCTGGAGCCTCGAGAATAGCTATTGTTCTATTTTTAGCCATTAAAAACCTTTCCATCTATAAGAAGATCTAATTTGTGTAAAAAGTCCTGTACCTAAGACGCTTGCTTTAGTGTAAAAGTTTCAGATTGGAGCCTGTCCCAGAGCTGGATCCTGGTTGAGTCCAGTTCCCTTACAGCTCCCCTGGCGGGCCAGCCAGGCATTAAAATGTGAAACTATTAGATTATACCCCCGTCTTTTTATAAAGTTAGTTTTGCAAAATAATAATATTCGGGGGACCCATGCATTACCTTTTAACTGAAGAACAAAAAATGATAGTAGATATTTGCCGCCAGATAGTTGACGAAAGAATCAAGCCTGTCAGGGCAGAGCTTGACGAGAAAGCGGAATTTCCCTGGGAGATAATCAAGGAGATTGCAAAGAGTGACCTTTTCAGGCTTTTTATCCCAGAAGAATATGAAGGAATGGGTACAGGAATATTTGAAGTATGCCTTGCGACAGAAGAGCTTTCAAGAGGTGATCTTTCCGTAGCCACATCCTTTGCTGCTTCGGGACTCGGACTTATACCGATCAATGCCGTTGGAAATGATGAGCAGAAAAAAAGATTTCTTCCCCGGCTTGCAAGCGGTGAAAAACTTGCTGCATTTGGCCTGACCGAAGCTGAGGCAGGCAGTGATGTCGGCGCTATCAGGACAACTGCTGTAAAAGATGGGGATTATTATATATTAAATGGAACCAAACAGTGGATAACTAATGGCGGAGAAGCCGATATATATACAATATTTGCAATGACCAATCCAGAAAAAGGTGCAAGGGGGGCAAGTGCAATAATAGTGGAAAAGGGTACACCAGGATTTGAATTTGGCAAAAAGGAAGACAAAATGGGTATCAGGGCATCTGCCACAAGAGAACTCATATTTACTGATTGCAGGGTTCCTGCAGAAAATCTTCTTGGACGCGAGGGAATGGGATTTATCATAGCTATGAAGACTTTTAATGAATCAAGACCGGCAGTAGGCGCCCAGGCAGTAGGTGTTGCACAGGGAGCGCTGGAGGAAGCTCTTGAATACTCCAAAGTGAGAAAACAATTTGGTGCCCCGATATCTTCATTCCAGGCGATCCAGCACATGCTGGCTGATATGGCGACAAGTGTAGAGGCAGCAAGATCTCTTGTATATTATACGGCCAGGGTCATCGATAGCGAAGACAAGAATGCTTCAAGACTATCAGCGATGTCAAAGCTCTTTGCCTCGGATATGGCCATGAAAGTCACAACCGATGCTGTCCAGATCCTTGCAGGATATGGATATATGAAGGAATATCCGGTTGAGAAGATGATGAGGGATGCAAAGATAACGCAGATATATGAGGGAACGAACCAGATCCAGAGAAATGTCATTGCGCTGGATATGATCAAAAGAGGAGTTATCCAGGCTCCCAGAAAGCAGGTATTTAAATGAAAATAGCAGTTTGTATAAAGCAGGTGCCGGGAACCACTGATATAAAAATAGATCCGGAAACAAATACTTTGGTAAGGCAGGGGATTGAGAATATAATAAATCCTTTTGACTCATATGCCGTTGAAGAAGGTGTAAGGATAAAGGAAGGACTGGATGCTGATGACAAATACAAAGGGGAATCCGAAGTCATTGCTGTGACTATGGGACCTCCGCAGGCAGAAGAGATGTTAAAGGAAGCTGTAGCATCCGGAGTGGACAGAATCGTATTGCTCTCTGACAGGGCTTTTGCAGGAGCGGATACATGGGCAACCTCCACCACTCTTGCAATGGCTGTTGATAAACTTGAGGATGTTAAGCTTGTAATATTTGGCAAGCAGACTCTTGACGGCGATACCGGACAGGTCGGTCCGGAATTCGCACAGAGGATGAATATACCCTTTATAGGATATGTAAGCGAAATAATGGGGATATCAGCCAAAAAGATAAAGGTCAAAAGGCTAGCCGAGGACAGATATGAGATATTTGAAATCAGGCTTCCTGCAGCGATTTCTGTTATCAAGGACATAAACACCCCAAGGGTACCTTCACTTAGGGGAAAGATGAAGGCCAAAAGTGCAGAGGTCCTGGTTTGGACCGCAAGTGAACTGGGAGCTGATAAAGATGAGGTCGGACTTTCCGGATCATATACGCAAGTAGTAAAGATATTCACACCGAAGATGGTGTATGATGTAAGCATGATAGAGGGAACACCTGAAGAGCAAGTAGAAGAATTATTTAAAAACCTTAAAAATTTAAATATAGTTAGTTAGGGGGATTACTGGTTTATGGAGATCAAGGTAAATGAGAGTACCTGTACGGGATGCAGCTTATGTAGGGGTGTCTGCCTGTATGATGCTATTGAAATAAAGGAAGGTAAAGCAGTTATTGGTGAAACTTGCGTTTTCTGCGGAGCATGTGTAGAAAGCTGTAAATTTGAATCGATTGAGATAATAGGGCTGGACACAGAAGAAAAGGACTTTTCAGATTACAGGGGAGCATGGGTATACCTTGAAGCTCATGGAAATAAGCTTGCCGATGTAGGACTTGAACTCTTAAGCGAGGGCAGAAAGCTTGCCGATAATCTCAAAGTGCCTCTTACCGGTATTGCTATAGGCAGCGGTATAGAGAAAAATGCCATGATAGCTTTTCAATATGGTATGGATAAACTATACATAATAGATGATCCTATTTTTGAAAATAATATTGATGATATTTTTTCAAAGGCTCTTGTCCAACTGATAAGCAAACACAAGCCTGAGATATTTCTGGCAGGGGCCACATCTTTTGGGAGGACACTGGCACCGAAAGTGGCAGCGATTCTAAAGACAGGGCTTACTGCCGACTGTACCGGCCTGGCAATAGATGATGAGAAAAAAATACTACTCCAGACAAGACCTACTTTTGGCGGAAATATACTTGCCACTATAATCACGAGGAATGCAAGACCACAGATGGCTACAGTAAGGCCTCATGTAATGGAAAAGATAAAAACCGCTAGGGACACAGGTGGTATATCTGGTGATGTAATCAAGATAGAGATAGATCCTGAGAACTTTAAGACTAAATATAAGATGCTAGGAACCGAGACTGAAAAAGGCGAGAAAATAAATATTACTGATTATGAAGTGATTGTCTCAGGCGGAAGGGGATTGGGCGGCGGTGAAAAGTTTGAGCTCCTGAAGGAACTTGCCGGTACTCTTAGCGGAGTAGTAGGCGCCTCAAGAGCTGCAGTTGATTCCGGATGGATATCATATCCGCATCAGGTGGGCCAGACAGGAAAGACTGTAAATCCGAAGATATATATTGCATGTGGAATTTCCGGAGCTATACAGCACCTGGCAGGGATGCAGACCTCCGATATAATCATAGCGATAAACAAGGACCCGAACGCACCGATCTTTAAGGTTGCAAATTATGGTATAGTAGGGGACCTGTTCGAGATAATACCGATGCTTATAAAAAGGATAAAAGAGGGAAAACCCCTGGTCTAGCAATATATTCAGGAATAAAAGCAGAAATCCTTAGGCTTTTCAAATCCAGTATTTAAAGTCTTTGAGGCAACATCCTGATCAAATACGGAAAAAACTTTTTATGTAATATAGCTATTGATACCTGATGTTTTTTTCCATTTTTACAAATAGTGATTTAAAATCACCCGTTGTGGAAAAATAATCATATGATCTCTCAAAATTATCAAGTATTTTTGCCATAATGAGTTCCCGGTCGGCATCTCTACCCAGCAAATTCTGTATGCTCGTAGCCATATTGTCAAGTTTACCCAGAGTTGCATCATCAATATTCACATTGATCCCTGCTCCGAGGATTATTGCCTTATGGCTCCCAACTTTTTTTAATTCAGAAAGTATTCCGCCAAACTTATATTCGCCATAGTAAAGGTCATTTGGCCATTTTATATCAACCCTTATATCATATATATTCATAAGCGCCTCCGAGATGGAGAAAGCAGCAATGAGGGTAAGATTGGGAAGCTTTTCCGAATGAATGTCTGTAATGAGTATCAGTGAAAACCAGAGTCCTCCCTGAGGAGAGAGCCATCTGTGTTTAAACCGCCCCCTGCCGCTAGTTTGTATCTCTGCAAGGGTAAGTGTTCCGTTAAGCTTTTCAAGGCTCCTGCCCCGGCTTTTTTCTATTAGACCCGCAGCATAATCATTAGTCGAACCAATACTTTTAAAATACTTAAGATTTTGCCCGAATTTTGAGGTCTTCAGCAGTTTATTAAATTTTGCAGTATTAAATTTTTCCATCATATGGTTTTTAATCAAACTTTTTTATATATTCTCACCTAATATCTACCCATATTTCCAATATTTAAAGAACTTATCTTTTTACTTACAATAAAGGGAATATATCCCCATAATTTCGTTTAGTTTTTTGTTTGAGGCAATAATACCATTTCATATATATTTTAATATGTCATATAAATTAATTCGCATACTATTATTGAAATAAAATACTATAAAAATAATAAAATAATAAGGAATATAATTAAATTACTTTTTTAAAAAATCCCCTTTCCATATGGCAGCCTTTTAATTATCCTTATTATGCTTCTTTGATTGAAACCATAAAAATACTACTCCGTCTAAAAACTAAGTCACGCCAGGTTTAAATAATAATAACAATAAATTTGGTATAGAAGGGTGTAATTATGCCAGAAATGACAAAAAAGGATATAGAAAATATTATCCCTCACCGCGACCCTTTTCTCCTGATCGATGAGATCCTGGAGATAGAACCAGGGAAAAGCATCAAAGGTGTAAAGCATGTCAGGGAAGAGGAATATTATTTTAAAGGTCATTTTCCCGGTAATCCGATAATGCCTGGTGTGCTGCAGGTAGAGACTATAGCGCAGGCTGGTGCAGTTGCTATACTGATACTTCCTGAAAATAAAGGCAAACTCGTATTATTTGCTGGAATTGATAAAGCCAGGTTTAAGAGGATAGTCAAGCCTGGTGATGAGCTCATAATAGAAGTAGAAATTGAAAGCTTCAGGCGCAATATCGGCAAGGGGAAAGGCAGGGCCACAGTGGAGGGTGAGCTTTCATGTGCCGCAGATATTATGTTTGCCCTTGGCTAGTTCCCGGTTAGATAAGTAAGATCGGGGAAACAAGATCATATAAATTCAGTTAAGACAAATTAATATTTTATCATGGAAAGGTATGTAAGATTTGATAAGCACAGTAGAATCCGGTAAAAAATATCCAAAAATAGCTCTGATATTTCCGGGACAGGGATCCCAATTTGAAAAGATGGGGCAGCAATTCTTAAGATTTAATAGTAAGTATCTAGACTATTTTGATAAGGCAGCAGAGGTATTAAAAAAGGACCTGCCGGGAATCATAAACGGAGAAGACAAAGATAATAGCTTGAACGATACACGATTTTCCCAGGTAGCGATATTCTGTTTGAGCAGTGCCTTATTTGATTACCTTATGGGAGAGCTTTCCCTCGATAAAAAATATATAGATACAATACTGGGCCATAGCCTCGGTGAATACAGCGCACTTTATGGCTGCGGGGCATATACTTTTAAAAAAGGTCTTGATCTTGTGGCGTATAGGGGAGAAATAATGAGTTCAGCCGATAAAACTGCCAAAGGAATGATGGCAGCGGTACTTGGAGCAGAATCCAGGCAGATAGAAGATGTATTACAGGACTATAAAGATAAAGTATTCATTGCAAACTATAATGAACATACCCAGATAGTAATAAGCGGTTATGAAGACGAAGTAGTAAAAGTTATGTCAGACCTTAAGGAAAAAGGGATAAAAAAAGTGATCCCGCTTAAGGCAAACATAGCGTCACATTGTCCGCTTATGAGCAGCGTCTCTGAAAATCTTGGAGATTTTATTGAAAGCAATATTAATTTTAATGACCCGGGAATACCATTTTTGTCCACAACCGAGGTTTCATACAGGGATGGAAAAGATATAAAAGACACTCTTAAGGGACAACTTATAAATCCTATCAAATGGGTGGACAGCATAAGTCTTCTTCTTGACAGGGGAGTAGATATTTTTATTGAGATCGGACCCGGCAAGGTATTATCAAAACTTACTGCAAGGATCGCCCGCAAGAATAAAAAAGATATAACAGTACTGAACACAAGCGATCTCGGAGATATTGAAAATACTATTAGCAAATTACAAGAGAGAGGATTACTTGATGAAGCTTGAAAATAAGTTAGCCATTGTAACTGGCGGAGCAAGAGGAATAGGTAAAAAAATATGTGAAGCGTTTTTAAAAGAGGGTGGAAGTGTTGCTATCTTTGACGTAAATGAAGAAGAAGGCAAGAAGACTGCTAATGAATTCAATGAGTCATTTGGCAGCGGAAAAGCGGAATTTTATAGAGTGGATATAACAAGTGAAAAAAATGTTGAAGATACGGTAGGCACAGTTATTGATAAGAGTGGAGCTATTGATATTCTGGTAAACAATGCAGGGATCACGATGGATAATCTCATGCTCAGGATGAGTGTCGATGACTGGAAAAAAGTAATAGAGATCAATCTTACCGGAGCATTTATATGTTCAAAATTTACAGTAAAACATATGATGAAGGCAAGGAGCGGAAAAATAATAAATATATCCTCGATCGTCGGGGTGCATGGGAATGCAGGACAGGCAAATTATTCTGCTTCCAAGGCAGGTCTGATAGGGCTCACAAAAACTCTGGCCAGGGAACTTGCAGGAAGAAATATCCTGGTAAATGCAGTAGCTCCCGGGTATATTGAAACAGAGATGACAGGCAAGCTCCCAGACAAGGTCAAAGAGGTTCTCCTTGGACAGATCCCTACAAAAAGGCTAGGCAGCGTAGATGATGTAGCCAATGCGGTACTTTTCCTGGCTGGAAGCGATTCGGACTATATTACCGGTACTGTGCTGGGTGTTGATGGGGGAATGGGTATCTAATAAACAGGGATTGACATAAGGATTTAGGAAAAATAGATTATTTAAATAAAAGAAATATAAAACAAAGAACAGCCACTTAAGGAAATGAGGAGTTAATGTCAAATATTGCCAAAGGTGAAAGAAGAGTCGTGGTTACGGGCCTTGGTCTTTTAACTGCGCTTGGACTTGACCTGGAAAAAAGCTGGAACGGGCTTATTAATGGAAAGTCTGGGGTAACCCCTGTCGAGAGGATCGATGTATCAAAAATAGCATGCAGGATAGCTGCACAGATATATGATTTTGAACCCAGGGAGCATATGGATTTCAAGGCTGCAAAAAGGATGGACAGATTTTCACAGTTTGCAGTTAAATCCTCAAAAGATACTATTGCTGACAGCGGGCTCATGGTAGATGAAAAAAATGCCCACAGGGTAGGGGTCCTTGTCGGAAGCGGTGTTGGGGGGCTTTCAACTCTGGAGCAACAGCATATAAGGCTACTGGAGAAAGGCGCCGATAAAGTGAGTCCTTTTATTATACCTATGATGATAGCAAATATGGCTGCGGCGCATGTTTCAATAGTCAGTGGTGCAAAAGGGCCGGTATCGACGACCTCAACCGCATGTGCAGCAGGGTCCAATGCTATTGGCGATGCTTTTGAGATAATTAAGAGAGGACTTGCTGATGCTATGATAGCCGGCGGAAGCGAGGCCGCAATAACTCCAATAGGGATGTCAGGCTTTTCAAACATGAATGCGATGTCTGGCCGCAATGATGATCCCGAAGCTGCATCCAGGCCCTTTGATAAGGACAGGGACGGATTTGTAATGGGTGAAGGCTCAGGTATGATAATGCTTGAAGAGCTCGAGCATGCCCTTGAAAGGGGTGCAAAGATATATTGTGAGATGTTTGGATATGGGATGTCTGGTGAGGCCTTCCATATAACTGCGATTGAAGAATCTGGAACAAATGTGGCGCGATGTATGTCTATATGTTTAGAAGAGGGTGATATTGCAAAAGAGGATGTAGACTATATAAATGCGCATGGTACTTCTACTCCTTTAAATGATGCGATCGAGACCGCGGCAATAAAGAAGTGTTTTGGAAAGTATGCTTATGAATTAAATGTGAGTTCTACTAAATCAATGACCGGCCATTGTCTCGGAGCTTCCGGTGCGGTTGAGGCAGTAGCGTCCATAATGGCAATAAAAAATAATATTATTCCGCCGACGATAAATCTGGATAATCCGGACCCCGCTTGCGATCTGAACTATACGGCAAAGGTAAAACAGGAAAAAGTAGTAAATGTTGTTCTTTCAAACTCAATGGGGTTTGGCGGTCACAATGTAACACTGGGATTTAAAAGATATGTCAGATAAAAATAAAATAATTAATTGCAAGTCATGCAATAAGGATATTGAAAGAGAAGTATATTTTTTAAATCTACAGGTATGTCCATATTGCAATAATCATTACTATATTAGCTGCAGAGAGAGAATTCAAATAACTACTGATGAAAACAGCTTTGCAGAACAAGACAGTAATTTGAGTTCTGTAGATCTTTTAAAGTTCTTTGACCTAAAATCTTATCCTGACCGTTTAAAGGAAGCCAGGTTAAAGACCAGCCTTAGTTCTGCAATAATAGTAGGCGAAGCTAAAATGGATGGCAATGAAGTTGCTATCGGGGTTATGGATTTTAGTTTTATGGGCGGCAGCATGGGAAGCGTTGTCGGTGAGAAGATAAAGAACCTGGCGAACTTGAGCATTAAAAAAAATATTCCGCTGATACTTTTTTCTGCATCGGGCGGAGCAAGGATGCAGGAGGGAATAGTATCCCTGATGCAGATGGCAAAAACTGTATCAAGTGTCAGGAGGGTTATGGAAAAAAGGATCCCTTATATTTCAGTTATTACTCACCCTACTACCGGGGGAGTCAGTGCGAGTTTTTCCTCTGTTGCAGACATAATAATTGCAGAACCTGGTGCGCTGTTCTGTTTTGCAGGACCGCGTGTCGTAAAGCAGACCATAAAGAAAGATATGCCTCCTGATTTTGGTATGTCTGAAAGAAATCTAAAAAACGGGCAGGTAGATATGATCATTAATAGGGGAGAGATGAAAGAAACACTTTCAAAATTAATAAGACTATTTAAAGGTTAAGATGGATCTAAAAAAATTAGGGGATGTCCCAAAAAGTTATGTAAAAGAAATACTAAATTCCCTTTCAAAACTCGATAAATTAAAGAAGGTTCCTTTCTTCACTGGTATTCATTTTAAGGACACTGAAGAAGATTTGAATAAAAAAATCGATGAATACAGGAAAGTGGACCGCGAGTCCGGAAGGATCTGGAAGATCGTAGAGCTTTCCAGGAATGACGGAAGACCGCAGTGCCAGGATTATATAAAAGGCATCTTCACTGATTTTGTCAGCCTTTCAGGAGATAGGCTTTCCATGGAGGACCAGTCAATAATGGCGGGTCTGGGGAAAATAGGAGGCAGAACTGTAGCAGTTATTGGTCAAAATAAAGGCAAGGATCTGAAGGAAAGAGTAAAATATAATTTTGGATCCAGTATCCCGCAGGGATATAGAAAATCCCAGAGAATAATGAAGCTGGCAGACAGATTTGGGTTTCCGGTAATAACATTTGTAGATACTCCGGGAGCATATGCCGGAATAGACGCTGAGGATAGCGGCCAATCAAGCGCTATAGCCCACAGCATACAGCTTATGTTTGAATTGAAGGTTCCTGTAATCGCCGTACTTATTGGTGAGGGTGGAAGCGGAGGAGCACTTGCGCTAGCTGTTGGAAATGAAATAGCAATGCTTGAAAATTCGACATACTCTGTAATATCTCCCGAGGCTTGTTCTGCGATCCTATGGAAAAATCCTTCAGGCACCAAACTGGCGGCAAGAGCTTTGAAGCTGACTTCAAAAGATCTTCTAAGACATGGTATTATCGACAGGATAATAAACGAACCGATAGGGGGGGCACAAAATGATCCCAGGAGGATGGTAAGGATCGTAAAAAGATATATCTCTGACGCAATTGGCAGATTGGGTAAATATAGTGGTGAAGAGCTTGTGCTGAAGAGAGCAGAGAAGTTTGAGAATATGGGATCCTTTATAAGGGAATAGCCAGTAAACCTATATGAAAACCTATATTAATATTATTTAAAAACTATATTAATCAATACAGGCCCAGTCCCCATATAAGTCTTGTCTTACTATTTAACGATAAATAATATCACCGGAGAATCAATTGAGATATAATTACCGGGAACAGGCCACTGATTAAGGATCTCTCCATATTGAAACGAATAATCCGAATCAATATAACTTATCTCCATTCCGATATCAAGAAGTTTTAGTATCTCAGACGCCTGCCCAAGATCCAGTCCTGTAAGATTCGGGACTTCATTTAATGGTTCGGATGTAGATATCTTTAACTCTACTGTGCTTCCGGACTCTATACTTGTTCCCGGTTGGGGTATGACAGAAACTACCGATCCAGGCTGGGATATTTCCTCTGTTAACGGGGTCTTGCTTGTTATGATATTGATTCCCAGTGATTCAAGATGATTAGAAGCATACATATAGTCTAATCCTATTATATTTGGGATTATTACAGTCTGTCTGCCTATACTTATAATAATATCTACAGTCTCACCCATAGCTGTCAGTTCACCAGAGGAAGGGTCCTGTTTGATTATAGAGTCCTTTGTAAATTCTTCAGAGTATTCCTCTGATATGGTGCCGGTCTTAAGACCAGTATCTTCCAGGATGCTGCGAGCCTCTTGAAGCTTGAGCCCGATTATGTTGGGTATTGAAATACCGGAATTTTTGCTGCCCATACTCACAATAACTTCTACGGTCCGGTCAGGAGCGATAATGCCATTTGGCCCTGGATCCTGTTCGATCACATAGTTTTCAGGAACAGTATCACTATATATCTCCCCGATTATTTCTATATCCAGATCAAAAAACGATAATGTCTGCTGTGCGGAATCAATATGCATATCATGGATTGGGGGTATTTTTACTTCTTCTGCTACAACGGGATCTTTTCCATAAAAAAGAATTGAATAAGTCAAAAATAGTGAAAAAAATATAATAGCGATCACTGCTGCTGTGGCAGTCACGGGATTATTACTGATCCACCTGATAAAAACATTTATTCTTTTACGGTCTTTTCTGCTCTTTCCAAGCAATACCGGCTTGCCTTCAAGGTAGTTATTGAGATCTCTTTTTAAACCTTCAATATCTTCATATCGTCTGCCGGGATCCTTTTCCAGGCAAGTCATGACTATCTTATCCAGCTTTAACGGAATATCTATGATCAGTGAAGACGGCTTGGCTGGTTTTTCGCTAACATGCTTCAGGCTTATATCTACTGATGTATCTCCCCTGAAGGGTGTATCCCCGGTGAGCATCTCATAGAATACGACTCCCAGTGAATATATATCGGTCCTATTATCCAGGACGTTTCCACGCGCCTGTTCGGGAGATATGTACTGAGCGGTTCCCAGTATATTTAAAGTCTTAGTAATATCGGTATTTAAGGATTTGGCAATACCAAAATCAGTGACCTTCACTTTCTTTTCGGATGTTATAAGGATATTTTGTGGTTTTATATCTCTGTGTATAAGATTGTTATTGTGAGCAGACATGAGAGCTTCACATATTTGGATGACAAGATATGTGGAAGTTTCAGGGTCAAGCGCTCCCCTGCGGTCGATCAATTCTCTGAGGGATATACCATCCACATACTCCATTATGATAAAGTATAAATCATCATATTTACCCCAATCATAAATATCAACGATATTGTGGTGTTTTAGTTTTGCCAGGATCTGAGCCTCACTTTTAAACCGGGCAACAAAATTCTGGTCTCCGGCATAATTTCTCGAAAGTATCTTTACGGCAACTTTACGTTTAAGTTTGAGATCTTCTCCAAGGTATATATCGGCCATTCCCCCGGAGGCGATCTTTTTTATTATCCTGTATCTATTTGATATTAATATTTCTTTATTAAAATCCAAATCTATATAATCTTTCTAGAACCTGGCTGCAATGACTGTGATATTATCATTTCCACCGTTTTTTAAGGCATTTTTAATAAGTTTTTTTACAGTGTCTTCAGGTTCATGGTATTTTTCTGATAATTTTAAAATAATTTTATCTCTTACCATAGAATTCAGTCCATCGGAACAAATAATAAGGGAGTCCCCCGAAAGGATTTTTAAGGTCAGGTAATCAGGACGAACTTCATCAGCTACTCCAAGTACATTTGTAAGGAAGTTCCTCTGAGGGTGACTAAAAGTCTCTTCATAAGTGATCTCTCCCCGGCGGTATAGTTCACCGACAAAGTTATGGTCCGATGTAAGGAGATCAATATTCTTATTCCTGCAGAGGTATGCTCTGCTGTCACCTATATGGGCAATATGGATATTTTTCTCATATAAAAAACATGCGGTAAAAGTAGTGCCCATTCCAGAGTATTCAGAGTCTATCAGTGATTTTTTAAATACTTCATCATTTGCATGCTTGATAGATCTTATAATAATATTTTTAATAGATCTTTCCTGAATCCTGGATCGGTTTCTAATGCTTTCATAAAATGACCTGACAAATGTATCAACTGATAATCTGCTGGCGATCTCTCCAGCACGGTGTCCGCCCATTCCATCAGCCACAATAAAGAGATTGTCTTTCGCATAGAAATAATCCTCATTTTTCTCACGCATATTACCTATGTCTGTGGCACCAAAATACTTCATGGTAAATATTATATTTTATTATGGATAATTAATGAAATAGTCTTTGTGCAATTATATATTTATAATCTGATTTACTTAGATAATGAATTTATAGTATTATATGGTATGCAAATATCTGGATTTATAACCGGGCGAATGGCGTAGGAGGTTCGCCTAGCGTAGACCATATAAATCCAGAGAATATACCACTAGTATTAGCATAATTCGAAGATAACCCAATTGAACTAGATCTTCCATTCAAAAAGAAAATAAAAGTTATATAAAAGTCCAGCAATACTGGGCTTTTTGATTTAAAGAAAAGACTAAAATAAAAGGTCTTTTTGACAAATGATGATAAATTAAGTAATCAAAAGAGTATGATCTCGTTTAAAATCTACTGATAATTGATACATGAATAATATAAAAAAAATACATAATAAATGTTGTTTATCCAACAATACAGACAAATTTTCGAATAACAAAGAATACGACTCTACCGCTCCAGACAGATTTTATACTCTTAAAGAAGAGATAAAATTAAGGTTTTATCAAACTCCAAAGGCTCTTTTAAATAATCCAAAATATGAAGGACTTTCTCTAGGTCCAAAATTTATGTATTCAATACTAAGAGACCGGCTTGATCTATCTATTCAGAATAATTGGAAAGATAAAAAAGGTTACATATATTTAATTTTTAGCATATGAAATAGAAATAGAAATAATACTACACAAAATATAGCTTATATGCTATATTATATTCAATATGTGGAAAGTTATATTTTATACCAACAATAGACTTGAGAGTCCATTAGTAGATTTTATTGAAAATCTACCTAAGAAACAAGGTGCCAAGGTATTAAGAGAAATTAGTTTATTTGAAAAAGTTGGTATAAATTCTGTTTACCCGCAGACATCAAGGATTATAGGCAGTGAATATAAAGACTTATGGGAGCTCAGGGTAAGATTTGGTAAAAATAGTATCAGGATTATTTATTTTCTGCATATTAAAGACACCTTTGTCCTTTTACACGGATTTAAAAAGAAAACAAATAAGATTCCCAAAAGGGAACTGGAGATAGCAAAAAATAGAATGATGGAATATAAAAATAGGAGGAGTTAAAGGATATCATGGAATTTAAAGAAGTAAAAAAGAGAATGTTTAAGAAGAATCCCAAACTAAAAGAAGAGTATGACAATCTTGAACCGGAATACAAAATTATTGAGCAAATAATAAAACTGAGAAAGGATTTGAACCTGACACAAACAGAACTGGGGAAGCTGCTTAAAGTTAAACAACCAGTTATTGCAAGATTAGAAAGTGGAGAATACAATCCTTCATTGAGTTATTTAAAGAAAGTAGCTGATGTTCTAGGTGCAAAATTGGATATAAGGTTTATTTCCAAAGCAAGTTAAAGTTATAAATTTTA
>Ga0114922_10003283_pt1 | contig 15114 bp, 11 predicted proteins | sample AartaG_FD_100975 | JGI IMG/M metagenome (GOLD analysis project Ga0114922, IMG submission 100975) | Deep subsurface microbial communities from Aarhus Bay to uncover new lineages of life (NeLLi) - Aarhus_00045 metaG | ecosystem: Environmental > Aquatic > Marine > Oceanic > Sediment | place...
AAGTCGTTTGAGAAACCTAACATAAGATCTTCAACAATATCATTTTTTTGATTAGTAATAACCACTAAAGCATACCCGTAATCGTTTTCATACCTAACAACAATATCTGTTTTCTTTGTTTGGATCACATCGATTTTATCAGTCTTATCTATGAACTCACTAAGTATATGGTTTAAGCCTATAAGAATGGTGCCCCATCTTGCTGATTCGATTTTGTTATCAGTTGTATTATCGAAACTATATGAATAAAGCACGATCCCAGATTTATGATATATATTTACTGAATAAATTCTGTTTGGTAAAATGAAAAACATCTCTGGTTTCCTAATAAGCATAATATCAATAGCAAATGATGATATCCACGATATTATAATATACAATTCTCTATAAAGAGTTTCTTGAAGCGTTATGTAAAGCACCAGCATCATCATGGAAATAGAAAAAACCAGTGTATTTAACAAAAGCGGTGAGCTTTCCTCTTTATGTTTTGTTTTGTTGTGAATTATGGCCGCGCTATAGAGAAAATAAATCGTAAGAAACAATTCGAATAGAATCGCTACAATACTGGTGACTAAATTAAATTTGAAATTTACGTTCGAAGGATTCATTAGTGAAAACACGGGTGGTGGACCAGTTAATGATAATGTTATTGAATCAGGAGTCCCCAAAGCGCCAACTAATAGCCCAAAAAGAAGCGTAAAATAAAGGAAGGGAAAAATTTTAATTTTTTTGTATTCATTGAAAAAAGAGAAAATTATGGAAATAACTAATCTGATAACAAAAACAAAAACTAATGATAATTTCCACAGTAAGATATTGATGTCGTAAGATATAAAAATCACTACTGAAAACATAAAAAGTGTTGAGTATAAAATTCCTGCTATAATTATATTTGCGACATTTAAGAATGCGATTAACTCTGTGCCATATTTTTTACGATGTCGAAAAATATGAATTATAGTATAAGTACTTAAGATTAAGATGAGGATATAACCAATTATTAAAGAAGTTGAGATTGTGTAATTCATATTATAAAGTGTAAAAAATATATTCCTATCCTATTAACTTATTGAAATGCGAAAATCTGTGAGATTTTGAAGAGGCATAGAATAATAATATACCTATTTAAATAAAGAAGAAACATTCATTTTTAAGAATTACTCAAGAACCATTCAAAGAAAAGAAAAAAAGAATAGTAAATATTTCAATGATAAAACAGTCTTTTTACACGTTCAAAGTACTATTCCGATATATTTATTCTACTCTGCTATATCTTAGTTAGAATATTTAAGCCTCTGTTAAATAGTGGCTAAAGTTTTTAATGACAAGTTTATGAGCATTTTTAAACTTAGAAACATCAATTAAACGGTTTAAGTTTTGTAAGTTTTCTTCATTAGTTTTGGAAAAGTCTTGCATAAATTTCTCTACAGCAGATTCCAGAATTTTATTTCTATGTTTTGCGATTAATAAGGCAGCGTATCCTAATTGTCTATTAAAATTAAAAACTACAGCGCGATCTTTCATTTTTATATGAGTTACTTGAGCTTCTACATTAGAGAGGTTAGCCAAAATATGACTTATTCCAATAAGAATACTTCCTTTTAATAGACTCTCATCAACTTCTTCTCTTGTTTGAAAGTTAAAAGAATAAAGTAAAATCCCTGATTGATGGAAAATAATTAAATCATATATCTTATTTGTAAAAACCGCAAATAGATTAGGTTTTTTAATGATAACAAAGACAAAATATCCAATAGTAATAAGATACACTATCGAATGAAGTAATTTAAAGTAGATATATAGGGTAATAAGATATAAACTGTAAAGAAAAATGTTTAAGCTAAAAAGAAGCATAAAGAGAGAATAAAATTTACCTAATTTTTTGTCAGCAAAATTATGATATCCTTTTATTTGTATAATCCAAGAAAACAATATAATACAAAAATGGAATAGGATGATTGAGGTTAGTAATCCAATGTTATTAAAGAAGTAAAAATATTCAAAATCTTTCTGAATAACTGTAAAAGAATCGGGAACGAAGAGTAAACTCAAAAAAATTCCTCCTATAAAAATATAAATCAGAGCGGGTAAAAATCTTACTTTACTATCTTTATTTAACTCGAGGTTATGAATTGAAGCAAACATGCCTACTGAAAAATTTCTTGTAATAATTGAAATATACCAAATTACCAATGCTAAGGGGATATTGAAAAAATTTTCTGCTGATAAATTAAACGAAATAAAGTAGGTGATTTCGTTTATGAAGTATATAATAAGTATAACAAGAAATCTTGCTTCAGTTTCATATTTCCCTCTATTTAATAATACATAAAATGTAACAAATACGAAGATTATAACAAAAGTACTAATAAATATGGTCGCAATCATCTATTCTATTAGAAATCTTTAGTAAAGAATTTCGTTTACTTTTTTTGTGAAAATAGATTGACTAAAGTATTATATAAGAATATATTGGTCTAGCAAGTTATAAGAAGTTTTACATGATAAGCAATATAAAAAGGATCAATTAATTCTTCTCTGTTGATTTCCATATTCTTGAAGAACTTGTAATTAAATATAAAACTTTATTCTGGTTAATTAGAAATATAATTTGATAAAAAATAATTTGATTTATAATATCTAATACCGAACTTTATGAGCGATTTTCAAAAATTCCTAAAAGATAAGGGAATACTTTCAAACTTAATAACTCATTATGGATTAAATTTAAAAGATAATAAAATAAACGATTTTATCCATAATACGGTCGAACATTTAGCTAAGATTGATTCAAAAGAAATTTATCATAATAAAGAAAGGGACGATCAAAAATATGATCTGGATTTTATAGCAAAGTACTACGAAAAAACTGTCCCTCACAGCCAAAGAAAAATAAAGGGCGAATTTTTTACTCCCATTCAAATAGTAGATTACATATTAAAAAGCGTAGGATATACAGACCAGCACGATATACAAGATAAGAAATTAATAGATTTGAGTTGTGGTTCAGGGAGTTTTATAATTCGAGCAGTTAATATTTTAGCAAAGAAATTAATAAAACTTGCCAATTCAAAAGAAACTTCAGAGTTATTTCCCAAACAGGTGAAACAAATTATAAATAAAGTTAAAGATAAGATATACGGTATTGACATAAATCCCACTGCCTGTGTTTTGTGCCAAATCAACATTTACTTTACTCTCTTTAAACTCATTAAAATTATTATAAAAAATAATAAGGATTACGAAGTGCCAAAATTTAATATTTTCAACAAAGATGCGATCCAACTTAATTATAATACTAAATATGACTATGTAGTCGGAAACCCTCCATATTTATTCATTCGAGCCATTCCGCAAGAACGTAGAAATTTCATTGAAAAACTCCCCTTGGAGACAAACAAGGGCCAATATGATTATTATCAGATCTTTACAGAAATAGGAATCAAATTATTAAAAAACAACGGGTTGCTTGGGTATATTATCCCGGATTCTTTACTCGCGTTATCAAATCGTAGAATTCTAAGAAAATATATTTATGACTCAACTAAGATAATGGAAATTTATTATAGCGGACCTCAATTCGATACACCTGTTGTTTCAAATATCATTCTAACATTAGAAAAAGAATCAGATGAAATAAAAAGGAAAAAAAATCAAATTATAATAAAATTGCCATTAGACCAATCTCAACCGGATAATAAGATTCTTCAAAATCTCATTGAACATTGGGATTATGAGTTTTTAATAAATTTGAATCAAAGAGACATAGAAATCTTAGATCAGTTGAATTCGAATTTTCCAAAACTATCAGATTTAATGAATGACACTCGATTCAGTATTTCGCTGAAACGAGGTGTAGAAATAGGCAAGGAAGGTTATGTTATTTACTGTGAGACATGTCAAATATACCAACCTCTTCCAAATAAACATTTAGTTTGTAAAACCTGTGGATCTCCTTTAAATAAAAATTTTATAGATAAAATTATATTAGAAAGCATTCCAGAAGGATTAGAAGAGGAATTTCAACATTTTTTATATTCAACAAATAGGTATTCCGCAAAAGAATTTAAATATATTAGGCTTGGGATGGAAGGAATAAATTACAAAGGCGAAGATACTTTTAAAAAACGAATCGTAATTAGGCAATTAAGTCAGGAAAATCTTATATGTGCTACTTATAATGAAAATGCTTGGACATCTCAATCAATTTATAATCTTGAAATAATAAGAACTCCAGTTTTGGAATTTAGTCACTATTACCTTCTTGGCCTTATAAACTCCCATTTACTCTCATACTACTTTCTTAAATCGTTTGGATCTTATAAAATCTTTTTTCCAAGAATTCTAATTGAAAAACTTAAAAATTTACCAATAAAAGTTCCACAAAGTATTGTTGAAAAAGAATTAGCAAAAGATATCCATGAAAAAGTTCTCAAAATTCTTCAAATTATTCAAAAGAATAGTTTAGAAGCAAAAAACTTAGCGAATCAAGTTGAAATTATTGTTCAAAAACTATATAAAATTCCTCAAGCTGATTTTCAATATATAATGAAATCAACAACGGAATTAATTAGTAAAAATCAATAATTAGACGTTATTAAAATTATGTCTCTAAGAACGAAGGATTGCTCAATTCTTTTTTACCAGCATACATTTTTAAGATCGTATCCCATTTTTCTGCCAAATCTTTTAAACCCGTTTTTTCAAAAAGGTTTACAGCTCTAAACAAGATATCTTCTATTTGATTCTCTTCAGCCGTAGTTTCTCTTAAAGATGAATTATCTAACATAAAATAATGAAGATATTATTTGAATAAAAAGAGGAATAATATGGTTATGATACAACAAAAAATTTGATTTTAATTTCTTTGAGGACCCGCTTTCTACTTCAAAAAAAAAGATTGTATGATTAACCAGAAGAGACAGTTATTTCTGTTTCTTTTATAGCTATATTTATATTCTTTTAAAACAACAATATTTGTAGAAGAAGACTAACGAAGTTGAGATCTATGGAAGGTTTACCCAATATTGATTTGCTTGAATCGTTATTAGAAAACTACATGTTCGATATCGACGGTGCTATTGCAGTGGCAATTTGCGATAGAGATGGTTTTATTATCGCTTCGGATAGCAAAGAAAAAGCCGGAACAGAGTCGGATTCTGTAATGGGCGCTATTTCTGCATTCCTTGACATTTATATCGATCGGATAAAAAACGAATTCCAAACGCAGAGTAACTTTTTCAATATAACATCGATGCAGGATAAGAAATTTGCGTATTGCTCGATGGGTTCACGCTCAATATTGACAACTATAGCAGATCCTACAACATCTGATTTAGAACTGCGAATATATTCTGAATATATAGCGGGGAAAGTAGAACTTGTTCTTGAGGGAATTGATAACGTTTCTACAGAGATACCGGAAATAATTCGCGTTTTATCGAAAAGAAGGGAAGGAAAATTACCGAAAGGTCAATTCACATCAAAATTGATTTTAACGGGCGATTTTAAAGTAGGAAAAACATCCTTAATTAAAAGATTTGTTGAAAATTTGTTTTCAGAAAGTTATATCTCAACAATAGGAGTTGAAATTTCAAAAAAAACCGTAGTAATGGACGAAGACACGAAGATAAATTTTGTTTTGTGGGATATCGGAGGACAAATCAGCTCAATGGCACCATATAGACACAGGTTTTACGAAGGGTCGAGTGCGGCGTTTATTGTAATAGACAGAACCCGTCCAAATAATCTAGAAAGTGTAAAAACATGGTATGATGATATTAAAAAATCCGTTTTACGTGATATACCAGTTGTGATAGTTGGTAATAAATCAGATTTACAGGATAAATTAGTAATTACCGAAGAAGAAATAAAAATTGTTGCTAAAGAACTTGGTTTTCACTACATTCTAACATCAGCACTCACTGGGGAAAATGTCAACGAAGCGTTCCTTTATATTGCTTATCGATTTATTGAAAAAGCTTAATGTCAAATATACGAATGTTTTAAATTACTTACTTATTCTTAATTTATTGAGATTATTTCAAATTATAATGTAATTATCTTAAATTCAATTCAAGGAGGTTATTAAAAAATAGTATTAAAAGTTATATTCAACGAGATTTTAGCTGCTTGAAACCAATCTGGCTATTTAATGGGGTTTTCCATTAAAGAATTAATGTTTAAAGGGAAATATCTTATAGCACTGACAGAACAAGTGTATGCTGGTCCGTGGTTTAGCTTTAAACTTAAAAACAAGAGTTTAGAGCCTATTGGTGTACTCCTAAAAAATGTCGAATCAACTCCGATCTATAAAATGGTTAATAGTCGTATTGGAACCACGATTAATCGTATTACACTTGATTTTGATATAAAGGAATACTTAAAAAAATTAATCGCACAGAAAAAGATCAAACCGATTGTTCTTAGTGAACAGAATTCTCTGATTCGGTTGTACATTGATGTATTTAATCGCCCCAATGTTCCCTATGTTAACGCATTCTTTACGATAAAAAACATATCAGATTATGATTTATTAGACTTCTCTCTATATTTCGTCTTTGATTTTGATATCAATGGGTTAGACGGTTTTGATAACGATTTATCAGGATATGACGAAGAGAACGATGTTATTTATCAATATGATGACACTGGTTTATTTGGAGGATTTTCTCCAATATCTAGATCAACATTTTATGAAACTTGTTTAACTAAAAATTTTAATATTAGCAGTGATAAACTAAATCTATCTAATACTCTATACGGCCAACCAGGAGAGATTCTATCTGCTTTACAAATTGAATTTAAAACATTAAAACCGGATCAGTCGTTTCAGACAGCTCTAACAATTTCTGGAGCATTAAGTAAGGAGGAACTTATAAAAAGCATCAATGAAGGTAAAATCAAAGCAATGAAGTTTTTGTCTCAAGTAAACAGATCGATTAAATCGAGCCAGAGAAATGAACAAGAAGAAGCCTTCATTAAACTTAATCTCAAGGAATCCGTTGATTGCAATGATTAAACCAAATATAATGATTCAAATAAAAAAATCCGCAATGGAAAGTTATTTGATGAATACTCTGCGAGAGGTGGGTTTATCATAACTCTTGTTTACATTTTATAGGAAAAATAGCGATGAATTGAGATCATCTGAGAGAAAATCATCCATTGTAATAATCTTAATTTTATCAATTAGATTTGCTTTGCTCAGGTACGCTTTTAAAAATTGTTTCAACTTTATTTCTTTATCAAATTTAGAATTAATTAAAATTACGTAACTTTTTATCTTTTTATCGATTAAAATCCCTTCTAGATATCTAAGTACAGTATTTTCTTTTAGTTTTGTTTCTATCTCTGTTTTAATTTTAACTTGATTAAAGATTTCCTCTTCGATTAAGAGATAATCTAATATAACTTCTACTTTTTCTGCGTTTTTAAGGAAAACTACCCCCTTCTGTTTCTGTTTTTCAATTTGAATCTCAATTTTTTCGTTTCGAGCTTTTTCGTATAAATTATACATTATAAACTGATAATCTCTAAAAAGACCTGGTTTACAATTTTTAACTTTGTTATCGACAATTTTCTTATAATCTTTATTCAACTCGTAACCAATCCCATTTCTAAAGAGACTCTTTGCCACTTTTAATGTTGTACCAGAACCTAAGAATGGATCCAAGACAGTATCACCAATATAGGAGAACATTCTTATTATTCTATATGGAAGTTCTTCTGGAAACATTGCGATATGTTCTTTTTGTACCACTCCCGGGAATTTCCAGTGCCCAGTGTACCATTTTTTCCACTCACTCAAAGGAATTTTTGACATCTCTTTTATAATCGGATCAACTTTCCTCTTGTTTTTACCTTGATATTTTTTAAAAATGAGAATGTGTTCATAATCGTAGGTAAGTAATCCATTTCGGGGGTAATAGATGGATCCCATTAAAGTACAGCCTCCCGTAGTGTTAGTAGTACTAATTTTTTGCCATATTATATCTCCAAGAAAATCGAAACCTAAATCCAAACAATCGGTTATAATTTTACTCGCAATTGATAAAACTCGATATCTTCCAAATTCAGAAGTTCTTAGATATTGGTCTCCTATATTTATAACCATCCTACATTGAGGCTCGAGGACACGGTAACATTCAGACCAAACCTGTTTTAACCTTTCAAAATAGTCATCAAAAGTCCCAAAAAAACCTATTTGATTCTGATTACCATAATCTTTAATTTTACCGTATGGAGGTGACGTAACTATTAATTGAATTGAGTCATCTAATACTTCCTCCATAGCTTCTGAAGATTTATAATAGACTTTAGGCTCTTGAGTTTTAAACAAGTTTCCTGAGTTCAACTAAAAAGCACGCTTTTTTTTTTCTCTAACTTAATATATAAAAGTTTTCACTGCTTAATTAATGGAATTCATCTAATATTATTAATGAAGGTCATTTTTTAGTTTGTTGAAAATATCCAACTATTCGCAATTTATTCTCGAAACGATTTAATTCAGTGATAATTCCGTTTAATCCTTTTCCGTTATGGACTACCGATTTATCAAAACGAATTTTCATAGTACCACTTTTTCCAGGGGCAATTTTCTGACCTTCAATAAATTTAAAAGGAGATAGTTTTAACTTAATTAGCCCGTAATACTGGATTCCATCATTAGATGTAATCGTCCCATTTTTGGGTTTATAGAATTGACTTACAAAAATTTCCGCATCTATTTCTTTTTCCTGCTCAAAGATGCCAGGAGTAACAATAATGTTGTCGCGGCTTAGATCTCTAGGGGAAATATTACCTTTTAAGGCGAGACCTACTCTATCACCTTCGTAAGCGACTTTAAAGTTCCTATCGTGTTTTTGAATACTCCTGATTATAACTTTCTTTACGGCGGATTCATAGCCCGTTATTTCTAACATTTGACCACTGTGGACCTCGCCTTGTTTTACAATTCCAAGAATGACGGTCCCTATTCCTTTAACAGGAAATACGTGGTCAACTAACACCTCCGTGTTTCCTTCGTTAACGCTAGTTTGTTGTAGAAACTCATTCCCAAGCTCCACAATTATTCTTTTTAGATTTTCATAATCTTGTTTGGCTCTAAGTTCGAAAATTTGTGCGTTTTTCAAACTAGTATCATCCAAAATCGCCCGAACTTTCTTTTTTGTCTCAGGTAATTTCCACTCCGTATTTGAATTTATTCCAGCGATTACCACCAAAACTTTAGTCCGATATAATTTTGAAAATATGTCTATTCCAACTAGTATTTCTCCAACTGAGGCATTTAATCCAATAGTTAAATCTATAGCAAGAATATGAATATTAGATATGGCTAAAGTTTGTAAAAGCGGTTTTATCTTTTCGGGATAATCTATAGGAGTTAAACCGCAAAATACTTGATTTAAAGTTTGATCTAACCGATTGTAAAAGAGAATATCAGATTTAGTCCCTGGGGAACCCAAAGATTGACCTATTAAATTGTTTATATCAAAATTATCCCCGAGAATTCCCACTACAAAATTTTTTTCAGCTATTTCATTCATACGTTTAATTAAATGTAGAGATCGTCAAAAACTTTTTGAAATTCTACTTCATTGGAGATCCACCTTCGAGTAAAAATAAAATTATTAACTAAGAACAAATTAACTAACTAATAAAAAGGATAATATAATAATTATGACCCGGAATAATTTAGTAAATCAAGTTATATTAATATTGATGGACGATGTTAGAGCAACTCATTTATTTGATCTAATGAATAAAGGAAAAGCTCCTAATATAGCTCAACTTGCAGAAAATGGTATTTCAAGTAGTAATTGTATTACATCCTTTCCAAGTATAACTTTTCCTTGTTATAGCAATATTGTCATAGGTTCCTATTCGGGATACTTTCCCAAAGAAGGAAGTGGGGCACCTATGTATCATTGGATTGGAAGATCGTATCCTTTAATGGAAGAAAAAAAATTTCCAGTTATTAGAAATTATGGAAAAGGAAATCATCTTTTAAAATTAAATAAAGATATAGGGCCAAATTGTCAAACCATTTTTGAACAAGCGGGAGAGGGTAATTTTTTGAGTTCCTTAAATTTTATAAATAGAGGTTCAGTTGTAATCCCTGTAGTAGAATACACATCCTCCTCTTTTCTTAAAGAGGTCGAAGAAATATATAAAAATCCTAAAAAACTCTTTTCAAACAATGAGGTTCCAAAAGTAACTGTTGTATATATACCAAAACCAGATGATTTGATGCATCATAAGGGCTTTGATCATCCAGAGTACATCAAAGAAGTAATCGATTGTGATAGATACATTGGCTCATTAATTAAAACTCTTAAAAACACAGGGTATTATGATTCAACCGCTATTGGAATTATATCCGATCATGGAAATTACAAATCAGAGAAGATGTATGACATCGAGCCTTTTTTTAAAGAATGTGGATTTACCCAATACTTACCCAAGAACGGAACTGGCGATTTCGACTGTAACATGGGTGGTCTTGGGTTCTTTAATTTCCCTGGAGATAATTGGTACCATCATCCAACTATCGAACAATTGAAAAAATTCGTTCCCAAGGGTGTTGGAAGCAAGGAATTAAATGTGTTTGATACTTTATGGAAAATTCCCGGCGTAAAGGCAATGTATTACAGAGATAACAATAACACCCCAGATAAAGGTATAATTTACCTTGAACATAAAGAAGTGGAAACGGAAAAAAAGTTCACGGATATTATTGAATACGAAGGGCATGGAATAAACCAAAAAACTAAGTATATTCCCGATGATAACGATTTCTATAAATATAGTAAAACTGAGGAATCTGCGCGACTCTTAGATGGAAAATCTCATAGTATTGATGAATGGCTAAAAGTTACTAATCTGATTGATTTTCCTATAGTAGTTGACCAAGTACCTCGCTATTTTAAAAATCCCCGATCTTGCGACATAATAACATCCACGCTTGGAGAGTACGGGTTTGGATATGAACATGGAAAAACTGTGGCTTCTCTTCCGTATTCTCATGATATCGGAATCAAAAAGTCTATGACAGTTCCCTTCATAATAGGGGGCTCTCCTAATATCCCTAAATTAGAACTATCATATTGTAAGACTACTGATATGGTTCCAACACTTCTAAATCTGTTAGGAGAAAAACCCCACTATAGTGTTGTTGGAAAGTCAGTTTTTGATTATTCTTAATTAAAACTTATATTGATAATTTTAAAAATGAAAAATAATTGATAGAAATTTCATTTGAATATTAATTTAAAACTGCGAATTTCAAATTTATCAATTTTGAAGCTTAACCTACCTTCTTTTTTATTCCATATGGTATCTTGATTTAGAGTTCTTTCCAACAAATCGGTTTCTTCTATTTTGATGATCATTTTTGCTATTTTTGGATGAATATTTACTTCAGCTGATACGGAGAGTCCACAACCCTCAAAAAATCGGACAATAATTGAATTGTCTTTCTTCCATTCTTCATATTTTATTGCTCCTAAAGCGATGTTTGAGGGTGAAATTTCCAACAGAGATTCTCCGTTTAATAATGATCGATTTTCTACTTCAGTATTTCCATTTAGTGGTATAATTATGATTGGATTATTAAATTCTTCTGCTTTTCTTCTTATCTTTGCATTCGCTGTGCCATCAGGGTTGGATAGAGAGCTTCCATTATGAGGATATAATACATAATTGCATCTAAACGGCCCAATTTCACTGAATTCTGGGGGTTCATGATTATAGAGATCTTTATTGAGGTTTCTTTCTAAATTCAACCACGCTTCAGGAGATGGAGGAGTGTATCTAGGAGATCGCAAAAGGGTTAATTGAACATCACCACCCTTAACATCAAATGCGTATTTTCCTTCGTTAATCAACGCAATACCCCACCTTTTATCAGGAGAGCTCAGATCAACAAATTTATGGCAAATTTTCTCATACCGTGCCTTATCGCAAGGAGTTTCTGGATTGGTTTTGAAATTAACTATTGCGTATGCCCCATCAGTAGTGGCAATCTCTGAGTTTGTTGCAGTACGGTATAGAATTTTAAGCATCGTATTTGGTTGATTCCAATCAGTAATATACTCAAGATAAATTTCAGGTAAAGCTTTAAATAGCGTGACTTTTTGGATAACGATGTCTTTTCCTAATAACCGGTTGATTTGTAGAGACGCAAAAAGTGGACCGTTGTCGATCACTTCAATTTTCACTCCTTTATCATTTGGTAATTCCAGGGGAAAATTCCAGTATTCAGGAGTAAGATTCCATGCCGGAAATGATTTGTCGTCATCGAGAAAACCATTGGTGAGATTAGATGATGTGCCTCTTAATAGACTTGATCCGTTGTTAAGTTTTTCAGTGCGTAAATCCACAAATGCCCCTGTTGTTTGATTTAGTTCTAAGTGTGTAATTCCATTTGATATAATATTTATTGATGCGTTATTTTCTGATTGAATCGGTATCTTATCTATCAGAACCAATTTGACAGGAGTTAAGGATAATGGTTTTAATGTAACTATTGTCCACCAGCCTGCGGGTTTGGAATCTTTCCAGGTCTCATTTTCTTTTGAAACTGGCTGACAATAGAATTCTAAATTCTCAGAATTTAAACAGGTCAATTTCGCAGGATTAGGTTTCCAATCTATTTCTTCTGAAGTAGCTAAATCTATAATTGCAGCAGGTATGAAAAGCCTTGATGTCCTTTCCCAAGGGAGGGAGTTGAAAAGAAAGAATTCTTTACCAGACTGTGAATTCCGTTCATTATTTTGGGAAGAAAAATTCGATCCTATTACTTTTATCATATTGGAAATAGAACTGTCTTGTAGTTTCCAATCATCCCAACAATCATCATATACTTCAGGTGAGGAACTGCCGGGTAAAACGTCATGGAATTGATTTTTTAATGTTATTTTCCAAAGCTGCTCAAATTGCTCACTAGGATAAGTATAATTTGATGTAATTAACGAGGTTAAAACAGCTAATATTTCAAGCGAGATTAAAGCGTTTTCAAACTTGCGATTATTTCTTTTAACATCTGAATGATTCGAAAAGCATCCCCGATGATATTCAAGATATAATTCGTCATCCCATATTGGAAATCTTTCTGAATACTTATTTAACTCCTCGAAGAAGGTTTCCACACGGCTCCATTTAAACATAGGATGCTTAGCTAGTGCATTTGCTATTGCGACTTCCTTATGAGTAGGTCCGTGACCCCCATCACCCAACCCAAAAAAATATCCTACATGAGGGCAAAGTTCTTCTCCTACATGATTTATAAGATCGTCATAATTATCCTTATAGTTCCAACTTTTTTGGCCGTTGTCTTTTAATAAATAATGACCTATCCCGAACTTTTTCCAAGCACCTATAACACCTTCTCCTCCCATATGAAAATGTCCCGTCAGTATTTTAGAGCCATCGGGTCCTTGCCACCAAAAATTCACAAAGGGAAAGGTTGTTTGAAGATTCCAGGTAATTTTAGTAGTCCAAAAGTATTTTGCCCCTGATTTGGCTAATATTTGAGGTAAACCACGATTATAACCAAAAGAATCTAAAAACCATTCCACTTTGGGGAGGATATTAAAGTTATCTCTAAAAAATCGCATCCCGTATAACCTTTGCCTTACAAACGATTCTCCAGAGGGCATCATGCAATCGGGTTCAACATAAGAACCACCTACGAGTTCAATATTTCCTGCCTTTACAGTGTCTTGAATTTGCTTAAAAAGCTCAGGATCATCTTGTTTAATCCAATCTAAAAGGATAGGTTCGCTTAAAGCAAAACAAAACGTTTTTGGGAACATTTTAGCATGAAGGATCGCTTTTTTAAAAGTAACTTGCGCTTTTTTTCGCGTTTGTTCATACCTCCACATCCAAGCACAATCGATATGGGACTCTCCAACTTGATGAATGGTTAAATTTTCTAACTCTGGACAAGTATTTTTCCATAACCTTAATTTTCGCTTAAGCGATACTTCTCTGTCTGGTCTTAACCACCTTTCCCTAATTTTTTCAGTATCTGCGTCGGGTTCTTCAAGGTTCTGGCAATCTAACCTTTTATTTCCAGAATAATGACCAATTTTATTAATAAATTGATGGGAATTCATATTTTCTCGATTTTCCTAAGTAAATGTTTAATGAATAGAATAAGGAATAATTTTAATATATTTATAGATAATTATTAATAGTTAAGAATAAGGAGATAACTAATAAATGTGGAAATCAAAACTATTAGAGTTTGTTAAACCATTTACACATCCAGCATGGGGAATAACTCATTTTAAAAGAGTTTACGAATTAGCGATTAAATTAGTTGAAAAGCAAAATTTGGATGTTGATAGAGATTTACTGTTCGCTGCAGCATATCTACATGATATTGGAGCATTCGAACCATATCGACAAAAAGGAAAAGATCACTCAGATGTAGCAATTGAGAATTGCTCAGAAATACTTCTATCTATGGATTTTCCAGAAGTTAAAATTGATCTCGTTAAAGACATTATTAAGAGTCATATGTTTCATGTTAAACCTTCTGATGTCAAAGAGTCTATAATTTTTCACGATGCGGACACGCTTGATTTCATGGGTACTATAGGCATTTCAAGAATACTTGCGATTGTAGGGATAGAAGATTGGACTCCTGACTTAAAAAGCGCAATTTTTCTTATCCAAAAGTTCCATGATGAATTACCATTACAATTATACACCCCTATAGCTAAAGAAATAGGTATCGAAAGAACACAAGAAATGAAGATCTTCTTAGATAATTTAGCTCAACAGACAAATAATTTCGAATTGATATAATTTATAGCCATATTATTTTTGTTTAGAAAAAATTTGTTTTCGTTAACTGATTTTTCCAATTATATAATTAATACTATTGATTATGTGAAACGATTTTTATTCTAAGGCACTTTAATCATAAAAAACACTTAAAGAGATAGTTTATTTAGTATGAAAGAATTTGACATCGTTGTTATAGGGGCTGGTCCTGGTGGTTCAATAGCAGCAAAAGTTGCAGCTGATAATGGATATTCAACTTGTTTTATAGAAAAAGAGAAACTCGATAATGGCGGGCGATATAAAGCGTGTGGTGGAGCA
>Ga0114922_10003284_pt1 | contig 15111 bp, 13 predicted proteins | sample AartaG_FD_100975 | JGI IMG/M metagenome (GOLD analysis project Ga0114922, IMG submission 100975) | Deep subsurface microbial communities from Aarhus Bay to uncover new lineages of life (NeLLi) - Aarhus_00045 metaG | ecosystem: Environmental > Aquatic > Marine > Oceanic > Sediment | place...
CGCAATCCTGTTCTGCTCCCCAGGTGGTTGATAACCTCGCAGGTCTGCTCGGCCAGCTCGCGTGTTGGTGAGATTATCAGAGCACGGACGCATCCTTGAGGACCTGATCGCAGACGTTCTAAAATCGGCAGCACGAAAGCGGCCGTCTTGCCTGTGCCGGTCTGTGCAAGCCCAATGACATCACGCCTTTGCATTATCAGTGGGATGGCCTGTAATTGAATTGGTGTGGGTACGGTATAACCGAGCGCACGTACACCGGCCATGATGCTCGGATGAAAATTAAAGGTTTCGAAATTCATTAAACTCCTTGGTGAAATGCGAGTCAAGAGCCTGAATGATTGGTCAGATGGCTCAAATCGTTTTATATTTCCCTTTTCCCTCCTCTATTATTCGACCGATTATTATTTCCAGTACCGGAAATTGCCGCCCCATCTTTATTTGAAAGGGGCAAGGCCTGGACAACACGGACAACCCGGTTCTTCAGTTTCTTCCCCTCGATATTAGCGATCGCGGTTGTGCCTTCGGACTTCGAGGGCATTTCAACATATCCGTAGGCCCTCGGCTGTCCGCTGCCGATATACTTGTCGTTCATGATAGTTACGGATACTACTTCCCCAAATTCAGTGAATTCTTTGCGCAGTTCGTCTTCAGTCATTTCAAGCGATAGGTTGCCTACATAGATATTCATGGTATCCCCCCTTACCAAGCGGTTACGCTGCCCCGATTTGTGACGGCTGAGTGGGTGAAGGAATATGCACCTGCCAGCACTAATTTAAGTAGCCATGCTGCCTAGTACCTTCGCTGCCTGCCACCCCTGCCACCACCGTAACCGCCGCCGCCGCCGCCGTAACCACCGCCCCTCCTGTCGCCGTAAGAGCCACCACCTCTATTGTCCGCACGGGGACGGGACTCATTAACGACAATGGTTCTGTCTCTAAACGTCTTGCCGTTCAGCCCCGCGATGGCGGCTTCGGCCTCAGACTTTGATGGCATATCAACGAAGGCGAAGCCCCTGGGTCGCCCACTGATTCTATCAGTGGGGATAGCCACGGATTCCACCTTGCCATAAGTACCGAATTCTGCTGTCAGTTCATCTTCAGTAACATCAAAGGCTAGATTGCCCACATAGATCTTCATAATCTGTCCTCCATTTTTCCTGATTTTGTTCCCTGTTTCGCTTAATAGTCCTGCCGCCGCTTCCGCCAGGCGTTCTTTTTGGCTTTAACCTCCTGCAAGGTCCTGCTCACCCGCACCATGTGCCGAAAGCGTCGCAAGGGAGATTCCTGTGATTCACCTTTATGTGTTGATACTTCATTCCGGGCAACGTTTGGCCTGTTAGTGTAGCCTTTGGAGCGGGAAAACTCTTGGTCTTCAACGCTGAAGGTAAACGTGATACCACAATCGGAGCGTTGGATGGACTTGTCCTGAAAACTTATTGGATGACCTCCTCTCTTTACAATTAGTTGGCGTTCGGGTCATCCAACACTTCAGAAGCCTCTGTGTAAGTACCTTCCGCGAAGCTTGATATAACCTAAACTGAAACTTACCTTAAGTATACCACAAGAGATGCCCCTATTCAAAAAATACTTGAATAAGGTAACAGTCTGGCTTTATGCTGCGAGATGTAACCGTCAGAGAAGGGGAGAAGGGATACTACTTCCACCTTTTTTCATCTGCGTAGTCAGTGTCCGCTATGTTTGTTCTATGTCTCCTTACCGTGGTACTTGAACGAGACCTTAACCTTTGCACGGTAATTCAGGACCTTGCCGTTTTCGATTTGCATATCCAGTTCCTCGACCTCGGCAATTCTGAGGTCCTCCAGTGTCTTGGCAGCCATCTCAACAGCAGACGCAGCTGCCTTATCCCAAGACTCGGGGCTGGTACCCACCAGTGTAATTATTTTATAGATGCTATCTGACATTGCCTCCTCCTTTCAAAATACCCTTACATTTAATTGTATAACAGATACCCTTCTTGATTCAATAGACGAAATGACGAAGTGTGTAGAAGGAATGCTTATCTAATAGGATTGGTTATGATTGTGCAAAGGAAATGAACAGAGCCGCAGAGCTAGATAGCTGTTGCTTTCCGAGCAGCCGGTGGTGGGTTCGAATCCCTCCAGGGACGCCACGAAGCCAGCCAGAGCCGCCACAGCTTTTGGGATGACCGCGTGCCTCACTTTGGGAGTGTCCGGGGCAATGACATCACTGCGCCAGGGAAGTTACACGTTACTATGTCTTGTTTGCTCTGGGCAGCCTGAGAAACCCGGCCCGGGCAGACTTGACATTCAATGGCCTGGCCACTTAAAGTGTGCAGTAGCCCAATATGGCGTAGTAACTCAAAACAACCTGTGTTGACAGGGGTGATGTCCGCACCCTTCTATAGTCCAGGGGCGAATGGTAGCAATGCAACTCAAGCTGACTTTCCTGGGCGCGGCGCAGAATGTAACGGGCTCCCGTTATTTACTGGATACTGGCGGTACCAGAGTCCTGGTAGACTGTGGGCTGTTCCAGGAAAGAGAATTCCGGTCTAGAAACTGGGAGCCGTTTGCAGTCCCTCCTCGTAGTATAGATGCAGTACTGCTGACTCATGCTCTCCTCGACCACTGTGGCTTGCTGCCGAAGCTGGTCCGTGAAGGCTTCCAGGGCAATATTTACTGTACTCGTGCCACCTCCGATATCACCAGAATAATGCTCCTGGATGCGGGGAGATTGCAGGAGGAAGATGCCGAGTTCAAGAAGAAGAGGCCCAGGTGTGAGGGGAGGAGAGGACCTTACCCTGAGATTCCGCTCTATACTGTTGAAGATGCTGAGGCTTCATTTCCGTTTTTCTCACATACGTTGGGATACGAAGAAACGGTCAAAATTGGTGATGGACTTGAAGCTAGCTTCCACGACGCCGGCCATGTATTGGGTTCATCCATGATAAAGGTTACAGCGAGGCAAGGTGGAGGAGAAAGGACAATTCTCTTTTCGGGGGACGTGGGCAGATGGGGCATACCGATATTGCGGAACCCGTCCTTGTTCACTAAGGCGGACTATGTAATAGTGGAGTCCACCTACGGGGACAGGCTACACGGGGACACAGAAGATATAGCTGGTAGTCTGGCTGAAATCATAAACTCAACATGTGGAGCGGGTGGAAATGTAGTTATCCCCAGCTTTGCCCTCGAGCGAGCCCAGGAACTACTATACCACCTCAACCAACTGCTTATTGGTGGCCGCATACCTCACCTGCTCGTATTTCTCGATAGCCCGATGGCCATAAACATCACCGAGGTATTTGCCGCCCACCCGGAGCTATATGACCGGGAAATGACCAGACTGATGCGGAGAAACAGTTCACCCTTTGACTTTCCCAGTCTTAAGATGGTCAATACGGCGGACGACTCAAAAGCAATTAATCGTATTCGGGGGACTGCCATAATAATAGCCGGCTCGGGTATGTGTACCGGAGGCCGAATAAAACACCACCTTGTAACAAATATCTCCCGCCCGGAGAGCACGATTCTATTTGTTGGGTACCAGGCAAGGGGTACCTTGGGGAGGCATATTGTTGACGGGGCAGAGGAGGTGCGGATACTGGGTCAGGTTCACCCCGTTCGAGCAAGGATAGACCAGTTAAATGGTTTCTCAGCACACGCCGATAGGGATGAGCTCATGAAGTGGCTCTCTGCCCTTGAAGAAGCACCCAAACGGCTCTTCGTTGCCCATGGTGAGTCTGAAGCAGCTAATAGCTTTTCCGATCTCGTAAAGGATAAAATGGGTTGGAAGGTGTCCGTACCGGTATACCAGTAGCAAGTCCTTCTGGATTAGCGATGCTTACTGTATAAATATTGAGCATTGTACTTTTCACGGCCCAGGTAAAGGACCCACTACAAATGCCTTGCCTAACTGACTGTTATGTATTCTAATAAGGAGAGGAGGTAAGCGATGGCCTACGAGTATGAGATAAATGAACTGGCGAAGGAAGAGTCCTGGCGGATGTTTCGCATAATTGGTGAACTGGTTGAGGGGTTCGACAAGCTTGCCAATGTCGCGCCAGCGGTCAGCATATACGGTTCGGCTCGAATTCGGGAGGGCGATGAGCTCTATAAACAGACCGAGGAAATAGCCCGGCGGCTGGGGAAGATGGGCTTTTCCATTATAACTGGGGGTGGCCCCGGTGTGATGGAGGCAGCCAATAAGGGAGCCATGGAAGCTGGAGTTATCTCGGTCGGGCTCAATATCCGGCTACCTGAAGAGCAGGCTTGCAACGCCTATGCCACGAAGGCAATAACCTTTCATCATTTCTTCGTCCGCAAGATTATGCTGGTCAAGTACGCATCTGCCTTTATCATAATGCCCGGTGGCTTAGGCACGCTTGATGAGGTGACTGAGGTATTGACACTTATGCAAACCCATAAGATAAAGCCTTTTCCCGTTGTGCTCTTTGACAGCGTGTATTGGAAAGGATTCTTGGACTGGCTTCGCGATTGGGCATTGTCCAGAGGATTCATTTCTGAGGAGGACTTTGACCTGTTAAGGATTTGTGACCACTTTGACGAAGTAGTTGAGGCTGTCCGCAAATGGCATGTAAAGCATCAGATCATAGGCAAGAAAGCAATAACTGCCTAAATCATAAATAGAACTCTTCCGAATCACTCAACTGCGCGTCATGGCTAATTGTTACACGTCTCAAGGATGTAGACCATGACTGGTAGTTTACTTTCCTCTTTGTCTTACTCTGCTGCCGAACTAGCCACCTCTTTCGTTACCGTAGGGGGTCCTTGCCGCTGTTCTTAGAAAGAGCGTGGGCCCGAACGACATCAATCGTCCTATCCCTTAGTGATTTTCCATTGAGTGCAGTGATTGCGGCTTGACCTTTGGACTGTGATGGCATTTGAACAAATCCATATCCCTTAGATTGACCACTACCAATATGCTTATTGGTATTCTCTAGTCAGCATTGCCCTATTGGCGTAGCTAGTCCAGCTACCACCCGAGCCACGGCGCTGTTGTTTCTTGGCTTTTCGGCACTGAGGACAACGCCTAGGCTCGTTGGTCAAACCTTTAGACGCAAAGAATGCTTTTTCCCGAGCAGTAAAAGTGAAGGTAGTTCCACAATCGGAACACTGGATCGACTTGTCCTGAAAACTCATTGGATGACCTCCTCTCTCTTAGATCTTAGCTGAAGTTCGGGTCATCCAATACTTGATATGAATCTAAGGAGATTATAAGAAGCTTGTAATAACCGAAACTGAAACTACTTAACACATTATATACCAAAACAAGGCACTTTGCAAGCAGGTGTCCTCGTTCATGTGATTAGTGACACATTCTCTGCTTGCGTTGTTATTGCGAGGAACGGGACTGACGAAGTAATTAAGGCTGTCCGCAAGTGGCATGTAAAGCATGAGGTCATAGGCAAGAAAGCGGTAACTGCCTGAATCGTAAATAGAACTCTTCCGGATCGCTCAATTGCCCATCATGGCTTAGTGTACAACTAAGTAACAAAAGAGGTTTCTGTTACTTACGTTGAACATTCTGGACTTCCGTTACCTCTTGGTATTCAGAAACAGCTTCATTCTTTTACTTCAGCTTTCCCACGGCTGCCAGGTACACGACAAATTCATCTTTTTCGTCAATTTTCAACAGTTGGTCCATTAATTCCTGGTCGTAAGCTGCAACTGCACAGGTTCCGCAATTTGTCACTTCGCAGGCTAGGTAGAGGTTCTGACATACATGCCCGGCATCCAAAAGAATGACTTTGTGAGCTGCCAGACCATAGCGCCATTCCATTCTGTAAGGAATTGCTGCCCAAATGAAAATTGTGGCAGCACTTGACATCCAATTTTGGCCGAACGCTGCCCATACGATCTTTTGCGCTGCTTTTTCATCCCTGTATTCGACTAGAAGCTGGTGTTCGAGTGGCAGATATCTATAAAAGCCTCTATCTAAACCTTTAACATTGAGAACACACAGGTAGGTTTCAAACGCATGTCGGGCTCCGGCGGATGGGACAGTCCTGCGAGCGTGACCAGCACCTAATTGCTGTTGTATGCCCTGAGTGGCCCATAGGAGGAATGATAATTCGTCCAGCGTCAGCGGGGTCTCAATGAATTGTCGGCGGCTTTGCCGGTTCCCTATGGCGAATAGCAAATCTACGCTCGGCAACCTTTGGAACTCATCTGGAAGACTTAGGCCAATTCGCTCTGCATTGGCTGAATACGGTTTCTCAATAGGCGGAGGAGGGACTCCCAGACTCTGCTGGGTTCTTGAGAAATCGACCGTCTTTCGTACACTATCCTTCAGAAAATAACGATGCTTCTCTATTGAGGATTCTTGCATACTGTGGCTCTCGCTCCTAATATCTTGGCACCGTGAAAACAGCCAGCGCCTCTTTATGCTAACACCTCGATATTCACATTAGCAAATGTTTTGGATGGATATGCGACATCCAGGGATTAGGCCTCGCTTTGGTTAATGACATGCGTCATCGGCTCCCGCACAGGACAGCGCTGGCTCTTATCAAAGCTAACAAATTTGACGCACCAAATGGAGTCGTGCTGGTGCAGTCCTTTAGCCCTGGAGATGAGCGGTTTGAGGCTTATACGGTCAATCTTCGCCTCATTGTAACCAGCGATATACAGAAAAACAGAGCAGTTAGAGCAACTGTAAGAGCAAGCGCCCAGGGAATGTTGCTGTGAAATTCCCCGCTGATTAGCGCCCTGCTAAGATGCACTACCGGTGTTAATGGCGCTATCCAGCTCAAATTCTGTACTATCTCAGGAAACGAAGACAGGGGAAAGAACACTCCGCTGAAAAAGAACATTGGAGTGATAAACAGAGTGAAATAGTAATTGAAACTATAGATAGATGGGACAATAGAGGTAAAGAGTAAAGCAATGGAAGCAAACATCATGCCTGCCCAAAATGCCAGTATAGGTATAAGAGATGCCCAGGGTGAAAGCACCAGTTGGAAAGCCGCTGCAATAGCGAGGATCACAGTGCCAGTCATGAACGAGCGTGTAGCCCCCCAGAAGATTTCGCCGGCGATGATATCTTCAACGCTCAGTGGGGTGGCCAGGATGGCATCGTAGGTTTTCTGGTACTCCATGCGAGTGAAACTCCCGTAAGTACACTCGAAGCTGGCACTGAACATGGCATAGCTGGCAATGATGCCTGGAGCAATAAATTCGATGTATTTCTGCCCGTCAACCAGGCCAATATATGCGCCGAGCCCCCAGCCCATAGCCAGCAGAATAAGAATAGGTTCAACCACAAGGCCAGGTGCTTCTGCACGCCACAGCCTGAAGAAGACATCTCGGTTACGCTGCCATACTCTAATGCAACGCCAGGAGAAGAGCTTCATTCTGCTAAAGACCTCCCCGTAAGCCGAAAGAAGACGTCTTCTAATGTGGCCGGCCTCCCCCTCACTCTCTCTGCGAAATTCACCAGTCCCATGGGCATCTCGTCAGTCGCTACGTGGAAGACCTGAATCTTATCTCCCACCTCCTCAAAGTCAAGCCCGTGGCTTTCTAAATTCTTGATGGTCTTCTCCCTTTCCCCGTGGTTTATCTCAATCTCCCATACTTTGTTACCCACATACCTGGAAATGAGGTCCTTGGGAGCACCAACGCTCGGGATTCTGCCTTGATGCATTATTGCCACTCGGTCACAGAGGGCAGCCGCCTCCTCCATATTCTGGGTGCAGAGTAACTGTGTAACTCCCTGGGACCTTAGCTCGGTGAGCTTATGCCAGACCAGATATTTGGCTTGAGGGTCAAGGCCTATGGTAGGCTCATCAAGGACCAGTATTTTGGGTGTGTTAATCAAGCCCCTGGCCAGCAACAGGCGCCGCTTCATCCCTCCTGATAGCTCTTTAATCTGGCTATTACTTTTGCTTTCAAGTTCAAACAGGCTTAAGACCTCCATACTGCGCTGCCGTGCATCATCGTTAGTTATATTGAAGTATCGGGCAAAGGTCGTCAGATTTTGCAGCACTGTTAAATCTGGATCGAGGTTATCCAGCTGGGGGACGACCCCCAGGATAGCCTTCACTCGCCGAGAGTGAGTCTTCAGGTCGTTACCCAGCACTTGTATATCACCTCCCGTGGGAGGGGATACCGCGGTTATCATCCTGATGAGGGAGGTCTTCCCTGCTCCATTAGGTCCCAGTAAGCCAAAACATTCGCCTTCTTCCACCTCCAGATTTACATCATCTACTGCCAGCAGGTCATTGAATCTCTTGCTTAAATTATGGGTCTTAATGGCAAGCATTTAGCACCAGCTTCGTTATGTTAGCCTCTGGTGAATAATAGCACCTTGAAGCTGCACCCAACAATTGGGAACATGATTTTCAGGGGCATCAGAGGTGATGGGAAGCTCCGCCTGGTGGGCAAGTCATAAATGTGGTAGAGCGCGGCGTTAGGAATTTTGATCGCTTGGGCCTGACCTTGTTGACAGGCAGGGGACGAAAATGCCAGTTCTTTCGATGTGGTTACAGCTATCCTACCCGCAAGTCCAGCTAAAATGGCTGATTGTTTATCTGAATTTGCCCTCTCAGTTTCAGCTTTATTTGATTTTAACTCTCAGTCTTCTTTATAATTGATTCCTTGCGGCAGAAATTGAGTCTTTTTATATGCCTTCAAAGGCAGTTCCCTTCATATGTCAAAGGCAAATCAGGAATCCCAAGTAAAGTAATTTCTAAGGAGGCAATTGAATGGTGAGTAATGATGGTTTTGATCGATTTAGTGGCTCGCCCGATTATGTTATTTCTGAGCCGTTGAAGAACGCTGTTAATGTAACCATAGCTCTAAAAAGACCTTTATTGATCAGGGGGGAGCCGGGAACAGGGAAAACCTTACTTGCTCACAGCATTGCTAATGGGCTGAGTAAGCGATTGATTATATGGAATATAAAATCAACAACCAAGGCTCAAGAGGGGCTATATGTCTATGATACCGTGCAGAGGCTCAATGACAGTCGATTCGGCGATAGGGACGTTTCTGACATCAAACAATATATCAAGCTAGGCAAATTGGGACAGGCTTTCATTTCTCCAGAGCAGGCGGTGCTCCTCATCGACGAGATAGATAAAGCTGACATTGAGTTTCCCAATGACCTCCTCAATGAACTGGATGAAATGAGCTTCTACATTCCGGAGACCAATGAGACCGTCACTGCCATCCACCGCCCTATAGTGGTTATCACCAGCAATGCCGAAAAGGAACTTCCTGACGCTTTCCTGCGGCGTTGCATATTCCACTATATTGAATTTCCCAATTCAGAACTTATGGAAGACATCACCAAGGTGCACTTCCCGAATATTAAGGATAATCTTCTCCGTGAAGCGCTAAAGACCTTTTACAAGCTCAGGGAGATTGATGATCTCAGAAAAAAGCCGTCGACGAGCGAGCTCATTGACTGGATCCACGCCCTCATTGCCGGAGGCATACCCCCTGATAGGATCTCAAGCGAGATACCTTTTGTCGGCACCCTGCTGAAGAAAGAAACAGACTATGATTATTTTATGGCACGAATGGACAGGAAGTCTTATGGCAGGAACATTGATATCTACAAAATGCCACGTTGACAACTAGTAAGAGGCTTGTATGTTCACTGATTTCTTCTATGCCCTGAAAAGAAGGAAGGTGCCTGTCTCGATTACCGAGTGGATGACACTACTGGAAGCCCTTTCCAAAGGTTACATCTCTGATCTGGACGAATTCTATTACCTGGCGAGAGCAATATTGATTAAAAGTGAAGCTTACTATGACCACTACGATGTCGCTTTCCAGGAATATTTCAAGGGCATAGAGACTCCGGCCGAGATTTCAGAGCAAATTATGGAATGGCTCAAAGACCCTGTTAATCGGATGACCCTTACTGAAGAAGAACGAGCTCTATTTGATAGTATGGATTTCGACGAGCTTTTGAGGGAGTTTGAGAAGAGACTCAAGGAGCAAACAGAGCAGCATGATGGAGGTAGTTACTGGATTGGCAGAGGGGGCAGGTCTCCCTTTGGACATTCTGGATACCACCCCGCTGGCATCAGAATCGGTGGCGAATCAGGAGGCAGGCACGCCATACAAATTGCCCAGGAGAGAAGGTTCCAAAACTATCGTAGTGACCTGATTCTCGATGTTCGCCAGATTAAGGTGGCACTCAGAGGGCTACGGCAGTTGAGCCGAATTGGTCCTGAGGATGAGCTGGATTTGGAAAGAACGATTGACGTTACCTGCAAAAATGCCGGCGAGATCGAGATGGTGTGGACAAGAAGCAGGAAGAATGCGGTGAAGATGCTTCTATTGATGGATGTTGGCGGATCTATGCTTCCTTTTGCCAACTTGTGTAGCCAACTCTTCTCTGCCGCGCATTCCAGTGCTCATTTCAAGGATTTCCAATACTTCTATTTTCACAACTGCATATACGATTACCTTTATCAGGATATCGAGAGGCAAGAAGTGGTGAGCACTGACCATCTATTGCGTATTCTGGAGCCAGACTATAAAGTGATATTGGTCGGAGACGCCAGAATGGCGATACAAGAACTAACGGAGAGATATGGAGCCATTCGTTACTATGAGCATAACGAGATTCCAGGGGTGATACGGCTGAAGCAGATTGTGGAACATTTTACCCACTGTGTTTGGCTAAATCCGGAGGAGCCATATTATTGGAATCATCCCACTGTTCACATGGTTGGGAAGCTCTTTCCCATGTTTGAGTTGACACTCGATGGTCTCGGACAGGCAGTGAGAAAACTGGTTGTTAAGAGATGACTCCCCCGACTTCCAAAACAGCCCAATTTGTGCAATAGGAACAATATGACGAAATGCGCAGAAGGGATGCTTGTCTAATACCATCGGTTAAAAGACCCCTTATTTCTCATTGCGAGGAGCGGAATAGGCTCCGCAATAACGGCTGGGGCTGGTGGAAACGGGCCTGGGATTCCAGCTGGTTCCCCGGGCACAAGGTCCTCTAAAAGTGATTATAGAGCCGCAGAGGTAGATAGCGGTTGCTTCCGAAGCAGGAGGTAGCGGGTTCGAGTCCCTACAGGGACGCCACGAGCCAGCCAGCGCTGCTGCTTTTGGCGTGGCTGCATGACTCATTTTGGGAGCGTCCGAAGCAACGGGATTACTTCGCCAAGGATATTGTACAGAACGATGGACTGTTCTCTGGGCGGCCTTATAGCTCTGTGTTACTAAGTGGCATACTTTTCACCGCGTGCAGGATTGACCGATACAGACAAGTGTGTTACCGTGCCACTTACATTGGAACCGAGTTCGTTCAATAACCTGGATGAGATCGAAGTCAGAGAGTGGTGTAACCTGCCAGCCATGGGTTAGAAAGGTTTGAGGCAAGTAAATTGAATTCATTTGATCACAGGAAATGGCAGCGGTGGTTTCCTGAAAGTGGCGGTGAGGAGCCTGTACCGCCTGCCCAGCGCGGACGCAGCAGCAAGATAATCCTGATTGTGGCTGCGGTCTTGATTCTATTCATTGTCCTGAATATATCAAAGGGATTCTACACCGAGTGGTTATGGTTCAGCAGCCTAGGTTATGGGAGTGTATATACCACTATTTTGAAAACCAGGGTGCTAATCTTCTTCTCGGCCGCCATCGTCTTTTGTATCTTGTTTCTAGGAAACTTGGTGCTGGCTACACGGCTGACACCCAAGACTGAGGCACACTTTTGGCCTTGGGATATAGTCCCCCGACTACAGAAAGGAATGAGGTTGGGCGTTATCATAGTGACGGCGCTACTCAGTCTGATATTTGGTATGGTTGCCCAGGGTAACTGGGAAATCGTGCTTCGGTTCTTTGGAGGCCAGCCCTTCGGTATAGCCGACCCGGTTTTCCACAGGGAGATCGGGTTCTATGTCTTCGCCTTACCTTTTTTCCAAATGCTGCGAAGCTGGTTCCTGGGCGCAGTGATAGTCAGCCTTCTTGGGAGCGCCGGGGTATATGTTCTGAGCTATAGCGTGCAGCGGCTTAGGTTCGATCTTGCCAGGCCGGTGTTAGCCCATGTCTGCGGCCTGGGCATAGCTATCCTGGGCCTCGCCGCCTGGGGTTACCGGCTTGGTATCTGGGAACTGGTCTTCTCCACAAGGGGAGTAGTCTTCGGAGCCAGCTATGCTGACATACATGCCAAGCTGCCAGCACAGTGGATTCTTTTCGCAGTGGTGATTATATGTATGGGGCTCCTTGTGGTTTATATAATGCGGCGCAATCGCCGCTGGCTATACTATGTCGTGGGAGCATGGATAGGGGCTGCCATCATCGTGGGGAGTATCTTCCCCGCTCTAGTACAGCGCTTTCAGGTAGAGCCCAACGAGCTGGCTCGAGAGATGCCTTACATCGAGTACAATATCCAATTTACCAGAGAGGCCTTCGGTCTCGACGAGGTCGAGGAGCAGTTGTTTCCTGCGGAAGAGACACCAAGTCCCCAGGATGTAACCCAAAACGAAGCTACCATTAACAACATCAGGCTCTGGGACCATCGCCCTTTAAAGGATACGTATAACCAGATCCAGTCAATTCGGCTCTATTATGACTTTAACGATGTCGACGTTGACCGCTATACAATTGATGGTAGGTACCGGCAGGTCATGCTATCTGCCCGGGAATTATCTGCAGAGAAACTAGCTGGCGAGGCGCAGACTTGGGTCAACCGTCGGCTGCAGTTCACGCATGGCTACGGTATTGCCCTGAGTCCAGTTAATGAGGTCAGTGCTGAAGGGCTGCCAGAGTTGCTGGTAAAGGATATACCACCAACTGGTGCCTTCGATATAGAGGTGCTGCATATATACCTTGGAGAAAAGGCGGATAATTACGTAATTGTGAAAACGAAGACACAGGAATTTGACTATCCAATGGGGGATGAGAATGTTTATGGATACTACAAAGGCATGGGGGGGGTTAGCTTGGGCAGTTTCCTCCGCCGATTCGTCTATGCCTGGCAACTCAGTGACTTTAATATACTTATCAGCGGCGAGTTAAGCCCTGGGAGCAGAGTACTATACTACCGGAACATCAGGGAGAGGGTGAATCACTTGGCTCCATTTTTGAAGTTGGACAGTGATCCCTATCTGGTGGTGGGGGATCAGAGGTTATTCTGGATACAGGATGCCTATACCACCAGTGACCGCTACCCTTATTCCGAACCGCTTAATGGTGGGCTAAACTATATTCGCAACAGCGTTAAAGTGGTTATTGATACCTACGATGGCGGTGTCACTTTCTATGTCACCGACCCAGAGGATGCTTTAGTACAGACGTACCGTGCCATTTTCCCCGACCTTTTCGTACCCGCGGAACAGATGCCCGCGTTCTTGCGATCGCACTGGAGATATCCCCAGGATATGTTCGATATCCAGGCCTCGGTATACCAAATCTACCATATGCGTGATGCCCGGGTATTCTACAACAAAGAAGACCTCTGGGCTGTGCCCAGAGAGATCTATGCCGGTGGAGAACAGGCTATGGAGCCCTACTATGTGATCATGCAGCTACCTGACGAGGAGAAGGAGGAGTTTTTACTCATGTTGCCTTTTACCCCGGTGAACAAGAACAATACCATAGGCTGGCTTGCTGCCCGTTGCGATGGAGAAAACTACGGCAAGCTGCTGGCCTATTTTTTCCCAAAAGAGCGGCTGGTGTATGGTCCCAGCCAGATAGAGAATCGGATACAACAGGATACTACCATCACTGAGCAACTTGCCCTCTGGAGCCGTGGTGGTTCTCGGGTTATCCGTGGGAACTTGCTAATGATTCCTTTAGGTAAATCCAATCTATATGTGGAGCCAGTCTTTCTCCAGGCAGAGGCGGGTGGGCTTCCGGAGCTGAAGCGAGTGATTGTGGCTGCTGGTGACCAGATAGCTATGGAGACCACGTTGGAGGAAAGTATCGCGGCCATCTTTGGTGCTGAGGCCCCACCTACTGAACCCGTTGTCGAACCGCCAACTCCGGCAGAGCCGGAGGAGCCGGCAGTTGCTGACATAACCAGTCTGATTGAAGAGGCGCAGCAACACTACGAGAAGGCGCTTCAATACCTCAAGGCAGGTGATTGGGCTAGCTATGGAGAAGAGCTAGATGCCCTGAAGGCGGTGCTGGATCAGCTGGCAGAACTAGTTGCCAAAGAGAAGAGTTAGCTTGTTGGGTCGACGATCTGGCTTTCTGGTGAACATTTCTTCAGAGCCAGGTAGCTCCATATTTGCCATGGGGTATGCTTTGTCTTTGAAGTATTGTCTCTATGTCAATTGTTTCAGCAGGTATTCCAGTTGAGCTTGGGTAGGAGTATAATTGCACTGATGAGAGGACATAGTCGGTAGAAAGAATAGAGATGCCAGAGGAACAATTTGCTATGCCAGGCTTGAATGAACAACTGAGGTCTTTTTTTGAGCCCGATGGTATGGTGATAATCGGGGCATCACGGACTGAGGGAAGGCCGGGGTATTGCGCTGTCGAGAACCTTGTGCGGTTGGGATACCGTGGCAGAATATACCCCGTTAACCCGGAGGCTGACGAGATTCTGGGACTGACGGCGTTCCCCGACATCGAAAGCATCCCTGACAGGGTGGATTTCGCAGTAGTGCTTGCACCAGCCGCGGAGGTTATGGAACTGGTACCAAGACTTGCCAGCAAGGGGGTGAAGGCAGTCACTTTAGTATCAGGGGGGTTTTCAGAGTATAGCCAGCAAGGCGCTATTCTGGAATCCCGGATCGTTGAGGCAGCGCGTAAATTGGGGATACGGATAGCCGGGCCCAATGCGGTCGGGCCGATAAACAGCTCGAATAATCTGTCCGTTTTCCTGGCACGCATGTCGCCGCTGAAGAAAGGAGCAATAGCTCTTGTGGCTCAGACCGGCCAGGTATGCTCGTATGTTGTGGAGTGGGTGGACTCTTTTCTCAGGCAGGGTGTGAGTAAGGTTATCGACCTGGGCAACAAAGCTGACATTGACGATAGCGAGGTGGTGGAGTACCTGGCAGGTGATCCCGAGACGAAGGTGATCGCTCTTCACATAGAGGGGATGAAGAACGGGAGAAGATTCCTGGAGGTCGCCAGGAGGGCTTGCCAGAAGAAACCCATCGTATGCTACAGGAGTGGGTGGTCGGAGGACGGATCCA